>JAEEGL017344644.1_pt1 | contig 43122 bp, 35 predicted proteins | sample 9134231 | NCBI WGS metagenome assembly JAEEGL01 (sample SAMN16246548, study PRJNA631951) | gut metagenome | biome: gut microbiome; feature: rumen; material: fiber-attached | host: Bos | place: Iran: Karaj | collected 2018-10 | reverse complement strand
TAAGGGGAGTTCGCATAGCGGCAATTGCAAGGGACTGTAAATCCCTCGGCTCACGCCTCCAGAGGTTCGAGTCCTCTACTCCCCAGTAAACTGACTGCCATTGAGCAGTCTTTTTTTTTGCCCTGATTTTGTTTTGATTATTGAAAATCCTATTTCTTTAAGATGCTTTCGAAAAACGGCATGTATTCATTAAGAATAACATTTTTCCAAAGATAGTTTTTGTGAATATGAATTGCAGCTGTTTTTATCATTTCTTCAATTTTTTCTGGTTTATACAGCTTTAATGCAATAACTTCGCTAAGCTTTGCTATGAGATTTTCAGGTGTATTATTTTTGTAAAGGAAGCCTGTTTCGTAGTTTACAATTTTATTCAAACCGCCTGTAGCATTTGCAATTGGCAGGGTTCCGTAAATCTGCGAAATAAAGTCTTCAAGGCCGCATGGTTCAAAGAAGCTTGGAAGAACAATAAAATCACCGATTGCATTTACAAGACGTGCAGCCTTCTGGTTATAGCCGTTTAAGAAAATTACTTTTCCTTCAAAGCGTGAACAAAGCTCAACAAGCTCTTTTTCCAAAGCGATTTCACCCTGTCCTGCAATTACGAATTTTACGCTTTCGTAGTTATTTAAGATTGCAGGAATTGCCTTTATTAAAACAGAAATCCCTTTCTGGTTTGTAATGCGTCCGTGGTACGAAATAAAAATCTGGTTGTCTTTCTCCTGCGGTCGGATGTTGATTTTACCGTATGATTTTACACCTTCAATCTGCGAATATTGAATCTGTTCTACACAATAGTCGCGGCATTTGAACTTTCCGTCTAAGTCCCCTGTTTCTGGATTAAACTCAAACGGAAGATGAGATTCGTTCATATCTGAAGGATTATAACGTTCATAATCAATTCCGTTTGTAATACCTTTGATATTTGTGTAACGGTTGAAGAAAATCGGGCTTAAGCCTTCTGTTTCGTCGATATTAAACGGATCAATAAGCTCTTTTGCATAATGTTCAGAAACTGTTGTAATGTGAGCGCCAGAATTTGCGGCAAGAAGGAATGGTTCAACCTTAAAATCATTTAACGCGCCTGCTAGATCTGCTTCTGGAAGACCTGTATACCACGCTGCTTCTCCAATACTAGAAAAATTATGATGATAAGCAGGTCCCGCATTATGAATTGTCACAACAAAGGAAGTCTTTTCAAAAACACTTTCTTTAATTGCAAAGCACGGAACAAGCGAACACGAAGCATCCTGGCAGTGAATAATATCAGGAAGCTCTTGCGGGGCGACTTGATTTCCATAGGCACTTACAGCTTTACAAAAAAGTGAATCCATAAAAGGAGTATCTTTGTGTCCAAAACCTTTTACAAAATCCGGATTTTTTTCCTGTTCAGCGGCAGTGTATGTATAAACAGCTTCTTTTTCTTCAAAGCAAGGATGATGTACAAAAACAACATTAAAATCACCCTGAGTACAAACAGCTTTTTTATAAATTACACTCTCCTCTTTTGTACACATCGGGATATTTAAAGTGACAGCATCAGTTTCTTTGTGATTTTTAATAAGGTCCAGTGAAGTACATTTGAAATAAGGAATAAATAAAGTTACAGAATGACCTGCAAGAGCAAGCTCTTTACAAAGTGAAAAAGAAACATTTTTTACACCTCCGGCTTCGGCAATACCGGCACATTCCATACTTACAATCCAGAATTTCATAATGACATAGCCTCACTTAAGTTATAAGTATAATCGGTAACAGCAAGAACGTTTATATCAAAATCAGGATACTCTTTATAAAACGCGATTGAGCTTACAAGCTCCGAAATTGTTACGCTTTGTGGAGAAAAAAACGGTACCTGATTAAACTTTGAAAGAAGACAATCAGTTGCGCGCTGTGCTAAATACGAAGCAACTCCTTCCAGATAGCTTTCAAAATCCTGTTGATTTGATATTTTATTGTCAGTCAAAAGATCTGCAATTAGCTCTGGTTCATAAGAAAGTGAAATCTGAAAGGTAAAGGAGTAATCACCAGAAGAACGCTTTCCTGTAATTGTTTTTGTGCCATTGTAAGGTTTATATTCGAATTTCTGGATTTGTGCATTTGTTGGAATAAGGAATTCCTTGTGCCATGAAAACTGGCCTGGCATAATAATTTTTGGATTTATTCCGTTTGTTTTAGACTGAACAATACCAATGTTTCCGGGTTTAACTTTTATTTGTGTCCATCCTACAAAAAAGACAAATACGCCGAAAATCAAAATTATTAAAAAGCAAATAAAGTTCTTCATCAGAAATCCCTGGGATTTTAAATCTCTTTGCAATAAAAATTAAATTACAGTAATATTATAACAACAGGAACTTTATGACACAAGAGAAACAAACTCAAGGCTCTCAAGAAAATCAGAATAACTCTAAAAAGAAACATCTTTTTCCTTATGCAATTTTGGGAAAGCTTACACGTAATTCTATTATTCTTGATTTTTTAATCTGTCTGCTTCTTTTTTCTCTTTATTTGATTGGTAATTTTCAGGCTTTTACAGACAGAACACAGCTCAGGATTCTTTTAGTTTTGAGTATTGCGGCGGCTGTTTTGTGCATACTTTCGTTCCTTGGAATTGTAGTTGAGATTGTGTTTGTTTTTATGAAGGGTCGTAAAACTCCGGCATTCTTTTCGGTGCTGCTGTTCATTTTTACGCTGATTATTGGCGTGGGACTTATTGGATTTGCGACAGTTATACGAAGAATTGCACTTGGAATTAATTAAAATTCGGATTTTTATGAAGATAAAGATTGAACAGAAATTAAAGGATTTTAATTCTCATTTTGAAAGCGCCGGCTTTAAGGCTTATCTTGTTGGAGGTGCTGTGCGTGATATTTTTCTTCATAAAAAACCACATGATTTTGATGTTGCTACGAATGCTACTCCTCAGGATGTAATGAAATTATTCCGGACAGTTATTCCTACAGGGTTTGAGCATGGAACAGTTACAGTTCATTTTGAAGGCCTTGAAATTGAAGTTACAACGTTCAGAACAGAAAGCGGTTATTCTGACGGAAGGCATCCCGACAGTGTAAATTATGCGGCAACAATTGAAGAAGATCTTTCGCGCCGTGACTTTACAATCAATGCAATAGCTGCTGATTTGAAAAACGGAAAGATTGTTGATCCATTTGGTGGCAGACGAGATATTAAGAAAAAGATAATCCGTACCGTTGGCAAGGCTCATGAACGATTTATGGAAGACGGATTGCGTCCAGTTAGGTGTGTTCGATTTGCCTGCAAACTTGGGTTTAGTATAGAAAAATATACATTCTCAGAATTGTTCGATAGTGAAATCCAGAAAAAAATCAGTTCGATTTCTATTGAGCGTTTCCGCGATGAGTTTGAAAAAATCCTTGGTTCTGTAAAACCTTCTGTTGGACTTAAGCTTTTGGAAGAAACTGGAATTATGAAATTGTTTATTCCAGAGCTTTTAGACGGACGAGGATGCGTTCAATCTGACCAGCGTGGCTTCCACGATTTTGATGTGCTAGACCATTTGTATTATGCATGTGACGGAGCACCTGTAGAAAAGCTGAATATCAGGCTTGCTGCCCTTTTTCATGATATTGGAAAGCCTGCCGCTAAAAAGCTTATTGACGGGAACATTACATTTTATAATCACGAAAGAATTGGCGCAAAGCTTACACAGGAAATTATGACTCGTCTTAAATTTCCAAATGCAGTAATTGATGATGTTTGTCATTTGATACGTGAGCACATGTTTAATTATGAATCAAACTGGACAGTTCCTGCAGTAAGACGTTTTATTATACGCGTTGGGCAGGAACATCTTGAAGATCTTTTTGATTTACGACTTGCCGACATGTACGGAATGCACAATCAGAAAATTGAATATAAATATAGTGCCGCAATTGCCCTTCTTGTAGAATTAAAGGACCGCATAGCAGTTGAGCTTGAAAAGAATAATGCACTAAGCCTTAAGGATCTTGCAATTAACGGAAACGATTTGATTGCGGCAGGATTTGAAAAAGGAAAGAAGCTTGGCATAATCCTCAATCACCTTTTAGATTGTGTAATTGAGGATCCGGGGATGAATACTAAAGAAGCTTTGTTGAATATTGCTAAGAACTTTTAAGATGTGTCAATTTGTGTCATTGTCGGGCTTGACCCGACAATCTCTAATTAATAAAGATCCCCGGGTCAAGCCCGAGGATGACATAAACGTTATATGCACATGTTCATGACACTTCGTACTTCCTCGAGTGTCTTAATACCAATTTCGCGGGCGCGTTCTGCACCTGTGAGCAATACCTTTCTGATATATTCAGGGTCTGCTTCAAGGCGTGCACGTTCAGCGCGTAATGGACGAAGCTTTTCATTAAGTGCAACAGTAAGCTCGTTCTTAAGTGCTCCACCACCACCGTCACCAATTCTAGCAGCAATAGCAGTTGGTTCTTCTCCAGTACAAAGAGAAATGAGCATAAGAAGATTTGAAACTTCAGGACGATTAACAGGATCATAAGTAATATTGCGGTCCTGATCTGTCTTTGCTTTTTTAATTAGCTTTGCAGTTTCATCTTCTGTAGCACTGAGCATTACAGCATTTCCACGGCTCTTAGACATCTTCTGACTTCCGTCCAGTCCAAGAATCATTGGAGTTTTAGAAAGCAATGCCTGAGGCTCTGGGAATACAGGTTCTTTACCAGCATCAAGACAGAACTTCTTATTAAAGCGGCTGGCGATTGTACGAGTCATTTCAAGATGAGGAAGCTGATCTTTTCCAACAGGAACAACATTACCTTTGCAGAAAAGAATATCACAAGCCTGATGAACAGGATATGTATACATACCGGCATTTACATTTTTAAGACCGGCACTTTCAATTTCTTCTTTTACAGTTGGGTTTCGCGAAAGTTCAGCATTAGAAACAAGAGTAAGGAACGGAATCATAAGCTGGTTGCATTCAGGAACATAGCTGTGAGGATAGATGATTACATTCTGTTTGTCTGGATTAATTCCTGCTGCAAGATAATCAATTACAAGCTGCTTAGTATTCTGACTGATTTCCTGATAAGCATCATGATCAGTAAGAACCTGATAGTCAGCAATAAGAATCATTGTAGGAACGCCCATATTTGCAAGGCGAACACGGTTCTGAAGTGAACCAAAATAATGCCCTATATGAAGACGGCCAGTTGGACGGTCTCCTGTAAGCACTCTGTATTTCTGCGGATTTTTAGTAAGATCCTCTTCAATTTTTTTACTGCGTTCAAGTGCAGCTTCAAAGCTTTTGTTTATATCTGTGTATTGAATTTCGTCGCTCATAATTTCCTCATAGATTTTTAAGATGGTTTATTATAATAAGAAATGATTTAGGTGTCAAAAGGCCTGATTAATAATAAATCTTTTTCTCGTAATATCTGTCAAAATCATTCTGTGATTCAGGAGTTTTTGCATTTACCCTAATAATATAATTACCATGTTTTTCGGGCATATAAGTTATTTTATTGTTTTTAGAATAATTCTGAATTGTCGTAAAATCAGAAGCATCTGGAGCCTTTACAAGAACTTCATACAACACATTTACATTTGAACCTGTATAAGCATGTAAATTAAGTTCTATTTCTTTTTCACCAGCTATATTTTCATCAAAATAAATGCATGATATTTCATTTACCGAAGCTTCAAATTCTGTCTGGTCATAGAATAATTCGTCAACATTTATTCCAGAATCACGTAGACTTAAAAAGTTAGCAAAGGATTTTGAAAAGGCCTGCTGTCCATAAAAATTCATATGCTCAAAATCTTTATAATACTTTTCGCTGTTTTCAAAAAGCTGAGGCTTTGAAAGACAAAAATCATAATAATCAACACCCTGTGCTTTGGCAAAATCATTTATTAAATCATATAACTCATAATATTCATCACCATAGCAAAGAACATCAAAAGCAGGCTTTGGAGGATTTACAAGAATCAAATCAACATTATTCTTTTTACACAATGCAATGATCTTTCGTAATTCATCAAAAGCAGAATCAGAAACCTGACCATTATTAAATTTAATTCCTACATAAGTTGTTTTAGAATTTTCGTTTCCGATTTTATTATAATTTAAAATCGATTTTGACGGTGTATTTGTTTCTGCATAAAGAGCATCATAAGAGGTTTTTCTTTTTCCAAGCTTTTCCATAACATTATTATAAATTGTTTTTGGCCTGAATTTTACGTGGGTGAATACCCATGGGAACAAAAGATTAATTGATTCCGGAGAAGAAAAATGACGTTCACTAAATGAAAAAGCAGCCATTTCTTTTATTTTTTTACCAAAGCTTAAGCCACTTATTTTTCCACGGAAAAAAGTAGTTTCGGCACGGATATTCATATATTCAACAAGATTCAAATATGAAAATGTTAATACAGCTCTTTTTACACCATAATCATTTATAGCAGCTTCAATTGCCTCATACGAATTATTTAATTCCTGTGCCTTTGTAGACATGTTATAGGAGTTTATTCCAAGCTGATTATCTATCACGATGCAATCAAGACATGAATAGCAAAGAGAAGTTCCTGTAATTACCATATCAAGTTTATCTTTCTTACGGTATTCGCTCCACATTTTATCTGCTGAACCAACACTTGGCATAAGGATAAAGCTTAAGAGTAAGTTTATTGCAATAAAGAGAATTAATGATAAACATATATAAAAAATTTTCTTTTTAGAAATTTGCATACATAAATCCTTGCTGAACAGTTACAGACATAAATGATACAAGAACAATAACTATCATTCCTACATACACAGCCCATCTTAAAATAAACGGACCTTTTGCAAGTTTTTCATAAACATCAATTTTGTTTTCTTTAAGAAGACTGTAAACAAATAAGATTATGATTGCCAGAACAGCAACATACATTCCTTCGTTAATGCGGCCTATTAATTCAAAAAGATCACGGCTAAATGATTTTGCAGCAAAATTGCAGAACAGATTTTTCAGGCTTGTAAAGCATCTATGGGCATCATAAATTCTGTCAAAGTACCAGCCAATATTTACAATAATGAAAGTTCGTATAATCTGAAAAACATGAAACCCTTTTGATTTTGTATTTATGTGTAATTTTTCAGACATCTTAACAAAAAGTGGAGACATTATGTCGCTTAATGCAATGATTACGCCGTTATACAAACCCCATAAAACATAATGCATTTCTGCACCATGCCAAATACCAACAATCAAAAATACAATGATATTTGCAATACCAGCAGGCAGCACCCTTCCAAAATGTTTGCCAAATTTTGTACTACAGAATTTACTGAACTTCTGCATTCCGTTTGAAAGTGCTATTGGATAAAAAACGTAGTCACGCATCCAGGCGCCTAATGATATATGCCATCTACGCCAGAAATCACCAAGGCTTATGGAAAAATATGGCTGACGGAAGTTCTGCATCATCTTAACACCAAACAGTTGAGAAACCGCAAGAACCATATCAATTCCACCAGAAAAATCTGCATACTGCTGGGCTGAATACATAAGGATTCCAAACAGAGAAACAGATCCTGTAAGTGCAACCTCAGTATCAAAGATCTGGGCAATTGCATCTACGAGCATATTTGCAATTGCATATTTTTTAAATACACCAAGCAGGAATAAAGCAAGAGCACGCCCTATTTCCTCTGATGTAATTGTTTGTCGTTCATAAAGTTGATTGCTTATTAAATCAAAACGGTTTATTGGACCTTGAATAAGCTGAGGAAACCACGAGATGAATAAAAGTAATCTGAAGTAATTATTTTCTGCGTGATATTTTTCATTGTAAACATCAACAAGGTAACCCACCGATTGAAATATATAAAATGAAATTCCAAGTGGTAAAAGAATATGAAAAAAGTTTTTATCCGAACCTGACAATTTAAAAATCAGATTCATTAAAACTTCAAGATATTTAAAGAATGCAAGGATTCCAAAAATAAGAATAAGAGAAATTATTAATACAGTCTTTTTCTTTTTTGTAGCAATGCTTTTATAAAGTTTACGCTCTTCCTTTGATTCAAGCGTCTGTTTTTTTACTGCATAATCATCTGCAAACTTTTGCATGAGCCTTGAGCTTAAATACACAATTGCAGCAACCACGACTATGAATATAAGATTCTTTATTCCAAAGAATGCATAAAAAGTAAGGCTAACTACAAGCAGAACAATCCATGATGCTTTTTTGGGAAGACAATAATAGAGTAATAAAGAAATCCCCAGGAAAAGAAAAAACTGTAATGAATAAAAGTCCATAATTAAAATTTCCGGAAACTACTGTAATCTCTGAACCATAGCCCAAAGAGCCTGTGCCGAATTAAAATTATCAGGGATTATTTCTGCAGGAGAAATTTCAATGTCAAAAGTATCTTTTAATTCCTGAATCAGCTGAACAATATCAAAAGAATCAAGAATTGCATTGTCAATAAGACCTGTTTCTGTAGAAAAATCTACATCTGGTTTAAGTTCAGTTAAAATGTTTAAAAGTTCATCCATAGTTTAGACTCCTAAGCTTTATTTGATGCATAATTTATTTCAGATGTTTCTAATGGTAACCGAACCAAAGAAAAATCATCTTTAGTTTTAATATATACAGATGGTAACGGGTGACTCAAAAAGAGATATATACCTTCTGTAATTGAATATGCACCAATATCGTTGAATATAAGTTTATCACCAACAAGCGGTTCTTTCAATGAAAGCTCGCGTAAAACAACATCTGCAGTAGTACAAAGTGAACCACAGATTGTATATTTTTGCTCCCCTTCTGAATTTTTAATATCATATTTTACATTCGTCTGCTGAATGCAAGGAACCTTCATTCCCATAATCTGGCCGTAATAATTTATATGATTAATACCACCGTCAATTATACAGTAACGCTTATCTCCATCATGCTTTACATCCATTATTGTAGTTACATAAGTACCACAAGAAGATGCTATATAACGGCCAAGTTCAATTACATAATTAAAGGCGCTGTTTTTTAATGAAGCGGCAAATTCTTCAAACTCTGTAAAATTATCTTTGTATGAGTTTTCATCAAAATAGTTATAAGAAAGTCCAGGTCCATATTCAATATCAGAAAAATCAATTCCGGTTTTTTGCTTTAATTCTGTACAATATTCATTAATAAAAGAAACTTCTTCTAAAATCTTTGAAAGTTTTTTTTGGGTACCTGTAAAATAATGAATACCACGGATCTTTACGCTTGGAATTTTTGAAAGTTTTTCCATACAATTAAGAATATCTTCGGCACTCATTCCAAATTGATTTCCACCAGTAAGACGTAAGATTACTTCCTGTTCATGAGGTGAATCGGTATTTTGAATTGTGTTGATAAGATATTCACAATGATATGGAGATTCAAGTGTAATTGTTTTTACACCAAGCTTATAGGCACGCTGAACATCGTCGTAGGTTTTACATACACCAGAAAAAACTATCTGCTTTGGATTAACATTGTATTTTTCACAGATAGAAAGTTCTCCGGGAGAGCACACTTCAAAAAGAATGCCGGAATCCTGCAGTAAAGGTATAAGAAATGGATTTGCTTTTATTGCATAACACAATACAGCATTTTCAGGAAGCTTTGACTTCAGGATATTAACTCTAGCTACAAGTTCATCTTCATCAAAAACATAAAATGGAGTTGTTGGATTTTCAAGATTTTTCAATAACTCAATTGTTTTCATTCAGCATTTCCTTTAATACATTTCTATCGATTTTTCCATTTTTATTCAAAGTAAATTCTTGAAGATAAATAATATCAGCAGGAATCATGAACACAGGAAGTTTTTCGCGTAAATTTTTAACAATATCTTTTTTGTCGAGCTCGGTTCCTGTATAGAATGCAGTTACTTTATTATCTGCAAAAATACAGCAGCTTCTTGAGATGCCTTCAATTTCCATTATGGCACCTTCAACTTCGCTAAGCTCAATTCTGTGTCCGTTCAATTTAATCTGGAAATCTTTTCGTCCGCAATAATAAAAAAGTCCATCCTTCCCTATTTTACCAAGATCTCCAGTTCTGTATATTCGTTCAAAGTGTCTGTTCTGAAGAGGATTCTGTACAAAAACTTCATTTGTTTTAGGCCAGTTGTTGTAATAGCCTGGAACAACACAAGTTCCACTTACACAAATTTCTCCTTGTGTGTCCGGTTCTGTAACAAGATGATTTTCTTCGTCGAGCAAAAAGACTCTTTCATTTTTAAAAGGAATTCCCATTGGAATAATTCCATCATCAGGTATTTCTTCATTGATTATATGATATGTACAGTTACATGTAATTTCAGTAGGTCCGTAAAGATTTATATATTTTGCCTGAGGAATATATTTTTGCCATATATGAAGATGCTTTACAGGCATTACTTCGCCGCTAAACATAATCTTTTTAAGCTTTGATGGTACCTTATAAGAAAATCCGTCAAGCGTAGAAATAATACACAATGCAGATACAGCCCATATAAGAGTAGTAATTTCGCGTTCAACAAGATAATCAAGAAGCTTAGTAGGAAAAGAAAAGAACATCTTTGGAACAAGATGAACAGATGCTCCTGTAAATACTGCAGAAAATATATCTTTTACAGAAACATCAAAATCAAGTGGAGCCTGATTTGCAATGTTTTCCTGAGATGTAATTTCAAAGGTTTCTACAAAGCAAGAAATAAAATCTATAACACAACGATGTGAAACGCCTACAGCCTTAGGAGTTCCCGTAGAACCAGAAGTAAAGTTTGCATAAACAAGATCTGTATCAATGATGTTTTGACGAACAGTGTCATTATATTCTTTATGCTGTTCACAAAGATTTTGTATAAAAAGTGGCTTTATATTTTGAGCAGCAAGCTTCTTTTCAAATTTTGAATCTGCAATAATATATTCTACATCTAAGGTTGTAAGCATAGATTCAATACGTGAATCTGGAAATGTAGCTTCAATAAATGAATAAAAACAACCTGCATAAAGGGCTGCAAAAAAGAATTCAAGCGTAAGGACAGTTTTATCTGCCATTACAGGAACAGCAGTGCCCGGTTCAAAATAATTCTGTAAAACAGCCGAAAACTCTTTTGACTTTTCTACAAGTTCCTTCCAGGTAACACTTGTAGTTGTGTCTGCAAACGCAATTTTATCTGGATAACGTTCGGCAGTTTCTTCAAGATAGTCTAGAACGGTGTATTTCATCTTTATTCCTATCAATTAAATATATCAAAAATTTGATTATTATTGAATACTGTAATAACAAATCAACACATAATATGATACAGATTCATTACAATTGCTAATTCTTTTCTTTAATGTTATTATTCATTTAATGTTTAAATATAAAAAACTAACTACATTTCTTTGCATTTTATTTTTCTCAACAAGTTTTTTCTATTCGCAGGAAGCTCTTAAATCAATCGAAGAAGATTATTACGATTTTCTTTCTCTTACAGGAGTTGTAGAACGCCCTACCCTTGGCTACAGAACTTTGAGCGATAGTGTATGGGAGCTTTCGGAAGAATCTGAACATATATGGGCAAAGAATTATTTTGGTAAATCAAATCTTATCTGGGAATCACCTGCTCCTGTTGATAACTTATTTACAAACGGTCTTTTTCAAGGTTTTAAATATAAAATCTTTGGTCCTGAATGGTTTAATAGTTTTAATTCATATACACCTTATGGTCAAAACGATGGTGCTTTGTGGCAAGGTAAAGGCTACAATACTTCACTTACAGGAGGAGCCCGTCTTGAAGGTTATGGATTTGAATTGACATTTAAACCTCAAATAAGCTTTAGCCAGAATACATCATTTAAATATTTGCCTGGAGTTTTTGGAGATCCTCATAGTTATTTTGCCGCAGGAAATATAGATTTAGTTCAACGTTTTGGTGATAAATCATTCTGGAATTATGACTGGGGAGATTCAGAAATCCGATGGACCTGGAACAGCCTTACATTCGGCTTTGGAACTCAAAATCCATGGCTTGGACCTGCATATATAAATCCTATGCTTGGAAGCAATAACTCTGGCGGATATTTAAAATTTGATGCAGGTCTAAGAGAAACAAAAGTATACCTGCCGTTTATTGATTGGTATGCAGGTTCTATTGAAGGTCGTATCTGGGTTGGCCAATTACAGGAATCAGATTATTTTGATAATGATTCATCGAATAATAAACGAATGCTTACAGCAATGTCTGCAAGTTATAAACCATCATTTATTCCGGGGCTTACCTTAGGCTTAAACAGAATCTTCCTAACCTACTGGCGAACAGAAAACTTTGCTTATATTTTAAGACTCTTTACTGCAAGTCGATTAAATGCATTAGCCTCCAGTGGTAACGATGAAGATCAGAAATTTACACTTTATGTAGACTGGAATTTTCCAAAAGCAGGCTTTAGATTTTATGGAGAAATGGGACGAGATGACTTTTCATATAATGAAAACACAAATCCATACCACACTGCAATTTATACAGCAGGCATAGAACAGGTTATTCCATTTACTTCAAATATAACAAGTGAACTTGTTTTAGAATGGAATGGTTTTGAAATGTCTCAGGATTTTCAATTACAATGGCCATATTTAGGTTTTTATGCACATGGCTTTGTAAAACAAGGCTACACACATAAAGGTCAAATCTTAGGTGCCGGTTCAGGCTTTTTTGGAAACAGCCAATTTGTAAAATATAAAGTCTACTATCCAAAAGGATATTCAGCATTCAAATTCCATAGACACAGTCCTAATAACAACTGGGTTTTGAGTAAAGCAGTAAACGCATCTGCTAATAGTGGAAATTCAGATTTAAATACAGACTGGTATTCAAATTACGAAACATATTTCTGCTACAGTCTTGAGAATTGTTATTACGTTCTTGATAACCTTCATATGGTATTGGATTTGTCTTATATAAGGATACATTATCCGTTGTATTCAAAAGGTGATCAAAAATCTAATATTTATGTTTCGTTTTTGATGAAGTATAATTTTTAGATTTCGCTACTTTGCTCTATTCTATTTGTTTCCAATTAGATTCTTCAAATATATTGTCGTGTACTGAATACCAATGTCCATCTGAAGTATCAAAGACAGTTCCATTATTTGTTGTAGTATCCCATAATTCAGAAGAAGTAATTATCTGAGGATGATTTACTTTCTCTGAATCTGAAATCAGTTTTCCAGTAAATGGATTAATTGGATTTGAGATTAAATCTTTAGTAGCAATAGTTGGTACATCGGCATTTGTCATGAACTCGTTTGATATTGAAAATTCAGTAGCATCAAAATCTTTTACCATCAAAAGTGGATTACACCACTCAACATCTATTTCGGGATCATTCATCAACATATAATCAAATTGTGCCAATCCTCTACCATGATCTGCAACAAGAATTATTTTAGTGTTGTCATAAACATTATTTTCACGTAAATAATCAAACCATTTACCCAATTCTAATAATGATGCCACATTTGCATGATAATGAATAATTTGACTATTAGTCTCCATTGCAATATTTCCATCTGCAGCAGTTTTAAAACCATAATTGTTTACTTCACGTTGTAATTCATAATTTGGTAACTGTAAGAAACAAGGTTCATGGGTTGAACTATTTGTAATAGATGTATAGGTATTGTTTTCGCTATTTGATATAGCTGTTATATCAGGTAATTTTGTCAAAACTGAATATTCATTATAGAACTCTTTTAATCCTTTTATGCTTGGTTCGGATGAATAATAATTTCCTTTATCATAAAAATATGAACTAAAAATAAGAGGTAATGTTTTAAATACACTGTAACAGAAAAAGTTTCTTTTATTAATTTTAATAAAATCTTTATTTACTTGTTTTTGTAAATCAGTGTTTTTAATAATACCTCTGGTTATGTAAGTTTTAATTTCTGGATAATCATTATAAATTGATAAATCTGGTGTCCAATTATATCCCGCATAAGGAGGATCACAAACTGTTACATCAAAATCATTATTATTAAATAATACAGGCAAAACTTTTAGAGCTTCATTCTGTTTATCAACAAGTAATTCATCTTTTCGTTTATTCATTTCTGTAGGTGTATATTCATATCCACCAAATAACCCAGGTGTTGCAAAATTAGTAAAGAAACCATGAGATATAGTATTTGGATAATATGTAAATCCTGAAAATTGTGTTTTTAATTCTGGTTTTTCTTCAAGAATATAAGGGATATAACCGCTAATTGCTCTATCTAACATAAATACAATTACATTTTTCCCATTAGTATTAAGTTTAATAATATCATTTTCACTTGATTTAGTTTTGTCCCTTATATCTGACATATAAGACATTTGAGAAAGTAATTTATTTGTTCTGGTTATTTGTTTAATAGATAATATTGAAGTACAAATAATTAATACAGAAATACCAAAAACTAAAGATTTTTTATATTTGAATTTTAATAAGATAAAAATAAGTAAAATAATGATGATATTACTTAAAATATTTATTATTTTTTGTGTATTAGAAATATAAAAATCATCTGTGAAAGCTAATAATGATGAAAGAACGCCTAGATGTTTTCCAAAACAGAAATAATTTATCAGACTTATTCCTAAGATTGAAAAAATAATATAATCAAAATAACATTTTACTTTTACTGGTAACATATATCTTATTATTCCTGACCATATTAAGAAGAATCCTATGGCATAATAAGATGAATTTAAAATAAATAATAATGGATTTCTATAATTATCCAAATCTATAAATTCTGCAGGAGAACTTGAAATAACAGATGAAGGAATTAATACCCCATTAAGTATAATAAGTAAGACTGATGCTAAGATAAAGACAATTGGAGATGTATTTTCTTTTTCATCATATAAATTTAAAAGTTTGTTTTCTGATTTAGATAGTTTCTTTGTAACGAATGACAATAATAAAGGAATGTAAGTACAAAATAAGAAAAGTATAATTGCAATATATTTCTTTTTTGAATTAAGAATGCCACTTGAAATAACAATTACTGTAAATAAGGAGCCTATTGATGCACTTAAGATATTTATAACTTTTCTTGGATTCTTCAATTTATAAAAAATATTTTTAACTAACGAGAAAATATTATTACAAGTCCAATATACAACCAAACCACTTGGTGAGTCATATAATAAAGCTAGAAAAATAAAAGCTAATCCATATGTTTGAATTTTATCTTTTAGAGCAAATCCTTTAAGATATACTGCAGATGAAACACAGTTAATTGTTGTCATCATAATTGGTAATAAGTTTAAAGAAAAACTACCAATTTTAATTAACGAATCAGGTTTACTTAAATCTGAGATTATACCAAATGATGCTCCATTAAGAGCTTGTAAATTTGAAAGAAAATTATAAGCTGCTGTAAAAAATGGAATTTGAAGTAATAACGGAAAAGCACTCTTTAAACTTGATAATGGTGAATAATTATTTAATTTATAATACGTTTGAAGCATCATAAATCGTTCATCACCTTTAAATGTTTTTCTTATATGATTAATCCAATTCTGCATTTCCTTTTGTTTTTCTCTAGCTTCTCGCTGGATTTTATCTGCTTTACGATATAAAGGAAGTGTTGAAAGACTTATTGCTAAACTTACACCTATTAATGTAATACCTTGGTTGATTGTTCTTTGTCCGACAAGTCGAAAAATTAATTCAAAAAAGATTTCTACAATAAGCTCAATTGGAGCAATAAAAATATTATATATAAGTGATCCCATTATAATAAAATCCTATTTAAAAAGATTTGATGCAGCCTCTAAATCAGCAGCATTATCTATTTCATACCATTTTTGATTAACCAATCGTTTAGCCTGAATATCAGCAGATTTTTCTTTAATTATAGAACCGAGTGCAGCTTCATAATATTCATTATCACCAAATTTATTTCTATAAGCTTCTAACTCAGGAATATAATTGTTTTCTGAAAACTGTTTACTTAATTTATAAAAATTAACTGTTTTATAGTATTCTTCTTTTTCATTATTATTGAATTGTTTTCCTGGAATAAAATCTTTAATAGAATCATCTTCATTTAGTTTTAAACAAGTTCCATCCATCCAGTCTTCATATTTTGCTACTAACGCTAATGTTTCTCTTTTATCATTATATAAGCATTCAATAACAGAATCTTCAAATATAATATCAGATTCAAGTAGAAGTGTATCATCTTTTTTAAGTACATCTTTTGCAAGCCATAATGAATATATATTATTTGTTGTATCGTAAATTGGATTATTAATATATTCAATTTTTGTCTTTATATTTAGAGTTGAAATAAATGCCCTTAATTTGTCAGAAGCATACCCATCTACTATAACTATTTTATTTAAACATAATTTTTCCAGACTATGTAAAGTTCTTTCAATCAAGGTTGTATCATTAACTTTTACCATACATTTTGTATTATTTTTTGTTAATTCTTTTAAACGTTTGCCCATTCCGGCCGCAAGAATAATTGCCTGCATTTACACAATCTCCTTATGTTTATTTATAAGATAATCAACAGTTTTTTCTGCACCTTGCATTTTATATTTCCAAGTTTCTTCTCTAACTTGTTTTCTAGCTTCATTAAAAGAATCATCATTGATAACTTGGTCAATAACTTCCTTCATGTACGGAAAATCCTTCTTCTCTAAACATTTTCCTATTTTCTTAAGAGTTTCAAATCTCCATAAAGGTTCATTAATCCATGCAGAATCATATGGGGCACTGTTATAAGATGTATCAGCATATATAAGGGGTTTATCAAATATAAGAGTATAATCAAAAATGATACCAGAGAAATCTGTAATCATAATATCAGATTGATTTAATACTTCAAAATTATCATTATCCCTATTCCAAGTTAATTTATCTGAATTTGGAAATTTGTTTTGTAGATTTGAAATCATTTCTTTTTCTGCTGTAAAAGATTGAGGATGTGGTCTAACAATTATTTTATATCCAGTCTCTAGAAGAGCTTTAATGATATCTTCTCCATATTTGGATAGAATACCGCTTGCACCCCATGTTGGAGCAAGAAGTACTGTTTTTTGGTAATTATTACTCTGGATATTTTCCTTTTGTTTTTTATCTAAACGAGATTTCATTGAATCCAGATAAGTACAACCAGTAATTACACATTCTTTTGAGGGTTCATTACGTAATTCTTCTAATTTTCTTATATAGTATTCTTGATGTTCACCTGTAAGTAGAATTGCATCGTAGAAATCACAACCAAACATTCTATAACCAACAGGTTCTTCAACATCATGCCTTATATGTACATACCAATCAACATTTTTACTTCTTTTCCATTGATAGACATCTAGACCAGGAGTAGTACTTAAACAAATACTAGCATTCATCATATTGAGTCTTGCAAATGCTTTGTTCCCTTCTCCAATAAACTCTGTCTTTACATGTTTATATTTTTCATTTAATGCAGGATCATCCGGGCTTGCAGTCCAATAGACTAAATCTACCCCTCGTTTTTCAAATTCATCGCAAATAGGTTTAAATACATTCCAATAACGTTTATGATCACTAAAAATTATGTAGGGAATTTTGGTGTTATTAATTTTATTTACTTTACCACCACTTATCAGGAATTTTGCCTTCATAATTAATCTCTGGCCCAGGAAAATCAAAGTACTAACAATTCCAATTAGAATTGAAAATAACATACTACCAGTACCAGGATCTATATATAAAAACATTGCTTGCCTCACCTATCAAAAACAATAACAAATTTTGTGTATTTTTACAATAATTATTAATTTAGTCATTTTAGATATAATTATTTTTAGTTTAGGTTTGTAAACGGATTCCAGCTCCTGTAACCATTAGAGTTGTAAATAATTTGAAATATGATATAATTCAAAAAAAGTATAAAATACAAACATAAGTTCATATATATAATACTTCAAAAGGTGTTTTTGTAACAATGAAAGAGACTTTTAAGATTTTTTTAATCTATATCACAAGGTTTTTGTTATCTTTTTTCCATATATTTCCAGTTAAAAAAAATCGAATAACATTTATTTCCTTTAGTGGCAGCAATTATACTTGTAATCCAAAATACATATTTCAGGAAATGTTAAAGCATGACTGCAATTATGAATATATATGGATTTTGAATAATAACAATGCTAATTTACAAAATTGTAAGGTTGTTCCATATAAAAGTTTTAAATTCTATTATTATCTTTTGACTTCAAAATTGATTGTTTCGAATTATTCAATCTCTCCAAAATTCCCAATAAGAAAGAAACAGATACTTTTTAATACTTGGCATGGCGGCGGTGCATATAAAAAAGTTGGTGTAACGAAGATTCATAAAGAGCAAAAAAGAATAAGAAAAGTATTTGATATACTTTCAAAAGAAACTTCATACTTTCTTTCTAGCTGCAAAATAGATTCTCAAACTATTATGGAAACTTTTTATCTTCCAAAAGAAAAAGTCTTAGATGTAGGCTATCCGAGAAATGACATTTTCTTTAATAAATCTATAAATCTTTCTGCAGAACGTGAACGTATTTGTAAACAATTATCTATCAATCCAAATGATAAAATACTTCTTGTAGCACCTACCTTTAAAGGTGAACCTGGTTTTGGAAAAGCAAAGGATAATTTTTCACTTGATATACAAAAGATTTGTTCTGTTTTGAGTAAGAAATTTGAAGGTAATTTTGTTTGTATTTATAGAGGTCATTATTATGTAAATAAAGAAATCCCGGAAAACTGCATAAATGGTAATGATTATCCTGATATGCAGGAATTATTGCTGATCAGTGATGTTTTGATTACTGATTATTCATCAGCTATGTGGGATTTCTCATTTACTTATAAACCATGCTTTTTGTATGTACCAGATTTAATCGAATACAGCAAAACTCAAGAGTTCTATGTACCGATTGAAAAATGGGGATTTGATTATGCCCTTACTGAAGAAGAATTAATTGATTATATAAACAACTTTAATAATTCTAAATATATAGAAAATGTTAAGCAGGCTCAAAATTATTATGGTGCATTTGATGATGGAAATGCCTCATATAAAATATACGAAATGATAAATAATTTAATGAAATAGTGGAGACTTTTATGTATTACGTAAATCCTGTAATTAAAGATTTTTTAAGAACAAATCAACCAGAAGACAGAGGCAGTTATATTCGTCTTGATCAGAATGAAAATCCTGATGGTGTACCAAAATGGCTTTTCAAAAAGGCTATGAAAAAAATAACACCATCTTTCTTATCTTTATATCCAGAAGAAATCAGATTTACTACAAAATATGCACATTTATTAGGACTTGAATATGAAAATGTAACTCTTACGGATGGTTCTGTAGTTGCAATGGGATATGCCCTTAAGGTTTTTGGCGAACCTGGTAAAAAGCTTTTATGTGTAACTCCAACCTTTGGTATGTATAAAGTTTATGCCGATATGCAGCAGATGGAAACAGAATTTGTTCATTACGAAGACGATTATACATTTGATATAAATAAGCTTATAGAAAGAATTGATGAAAAAACAGGACTTGTATCATTGGTAAATCCAAGCATGCCAATTGGTAATGCATATGAACAGTCTGATATTATTAAAGTTGTAGAAAAAGCAAAATCGGTAAATGCTGTTGTAATTATCGATGAAGCTTATCACTATTTTTATGAAAAAGGTTCAATTGACTTACTTAAACTGTATGATAATGTAGTCATCTTAAGAACATTTTCTAAATTCTTTTCAATTCCAGGATTAAGAATGGGCGCTGTAATTTCTACAAAAGAAAATGTTCAGTACATAAAAAATTATAAGCCTCACTATACTGTAAATAATGTTGCATTAACCTTTGGTGAAACAATTGTAGATAATTTTGACAGGGTTTATGCAGATTTGCAAAAGACATTCAAAGGCGGAAAAGAATATCTTTTAAAATCCTTGGATGAAGCTGAATATAGTTATGTTCCAACAGAAGGCTGTTTTATTTGTATCAGACCAAAATATAAAACTCCTGAAGTTATTACAGAAGAATTAAAGGATAAGCATAATATCCTTATTTTCTGTGGAAAAGGAGACAGTGCAGGATTCCTGCGTGTAACTATCTGGGATAAAAAGTATATGAAGCTTTTTATGGATGCACTAAAGGTTATAGATGTAGAGAACTAGCTTATGCATAATCATGTAATATTACTTGCAGGTGGTATTGGTTCTAGAGTTGGTGGTCCAATGCCAAAACAGTTTTTATCTTTGAATGATAAACCTGTAATTGTTCATACTTTGGAAAACTTTGAAAAAAATCCAAATGTAGATGGAATAACAATTGTGTGTTTAAAAGAATGGATTACTCATCTTAAAGAAATCTTACAGGAATATAAAATAAAGAAGGTAATTCAAATCATTGAAGGTGGCGAAACCGGACATGATTCAACAAGAAATGGAATTTTTTCTTTAAAAGATAAATTAAATAAAGATGATTTTGTAATAATACATGATGCTGCAAGACCAATCCTGCCTCAGGCTGCAATTAATGATATGCTTGAAGTAGCCCACGAAAAAGGCAATGCTTCTTTAGCCATCCCTTGCTATGAAACTGTTATTTACACCGATGACGGAAAATGCGGTGACAAACAACTTGATAGAACTTCTATAATGAGAATTCAAACTCCTCAGGCATATAATTATGAAAAGATTCTTAAATTATATGAACGGGCAGAACAGGAAAATAAGCATGATTTTATTTATGCAGATTTAGTTCTAATCTATTACGGTGAAACAGTATATTTTTCAAAAGGCTTTACAAATAATATAAAAATAACCAAAAAAGAAGATATTCCATTGTGTAAAGCTCTGATGAAGTTTACAGAGGAGGAATTATACTCATGAAAATTGCAATAGGCTGTGATCATGCAGGCTTTGAATATAAAGAAAAATTAAAGCAATGGCTCCTTGAAAATGGTTATGAATGTGATGATGTAGGTACATACTCTGCCGATGCCGTTGATTATCCTGTTTATGCAAAGGCTGTTTGTAAAAAAGTTCTTGCTAACGAAGCTGATTATGGAATCTTATTTTGCGGTACAGGAATTGGAATGAGCATAGCCGCTAATAAAATAAAAGGCATACGAGCCGCAGTATGTTCTGATATAAAATCTGCAGAGCTTACAAGACAACATAACAATTCAAATGTTCTTTGTATGGGGGCTCAGATAATAGGGTTTTTAACAGCCAGAGAAATTACAAAAACTTTTCTAACCAACGAATTTGTAGGTGGAAAACATAAGGTTAGAGTTGATATGCTCGAATAGTTACAGTTTTATCTCTTCTAATTTATTAATATATTTATAATGTTTCAGTACTGTAGCATCAAATACTTTTGAACTGAATTTATAATTTCCCTCATTATCTTTTAGATCATTAAGTCCAATAAACGGTGATTTTTTCCAGTTTCCATAATATGCAGAAAGAACATCATCTGGAGAAGCTGGAATTGTTACGTTTATACCTTCAAAGTTTATTTCATTAAATTGTGTTTCAGTTGAAAAAAGTGATTCTGCTTTTATATAAGGGCCTGGGGCATTAAGATGTTCTACATAATTTGGAACATATGCATAATACTCAGAATTATTTGTGAGTTTTAAATAATATTTTACACGCTTTAGATATTTTTCTTTTAGTTTCTTAAAACAAAGTTCATGTTTGTTTTTAGAAGTATTGTCATATTTGCATGCAGCCTCTTCTTTTCTTATACGATTGTAAATGCCTTTACTGAAAGTCTTTCCAAAAATATTAAAACGGAAGCCCTGAATTAAAAGTTTTCTAAGAAATGAATCAATTTTTTTATTAACAACTATTGGTGTATATGCATAAACATCTATGAATAATCCTCTGAAATTATATTTTTCATAAAGTTCACTGTCTTTTTCTTCAAGTATACTGATTTCATTTTTTTCCCGAATACGAAAATTCGAAAGTCTAGGTGAATAAAAATCATCATTTTCATAATCCTGTACATTATATTTAGCACCTAGTTTTTCTGTTATTATTCTTTTTGCCTTTTCAACATCATCAATCATTATGGCTAAATCAATATCATCATCCCAGAAAACAAATCCATCATCGCGACAGGCACCAATTAAGGAACCGCCATCAAGAAGATATTTTATATTAGCTTCTCTAAAAACTTTATCTACATCTTTAAGCATCACTCTTAAATGATCATGTACATCTTTTACAGTTGCAATTACATTTTCACCAGATGATGAAAGAATATCTATATCTTCTGCTTTTTCTGGAATAAAAGGCTCTTTCATATATATTTGTTTTATTTCATCTAATTGTTTATAAAATGGATTTCCATTTTTCAAGTATATGAGTCTAATTGATTTTGGAATGAATAAGCTTTTTCCACGGTTGTTTACAATAACATCCTGTAAAGAACGTAAGAAAGTATTCCCGGTTTTATCATCAGAAAGAATTTCTTTTATTTCAGTGCTGTTATCCCTTATTTTTTTATAAATATAATCATTAACAGAAATTAATTGATTAATGGTTTTATATTGTGCAAGCTGAGATTCAAAAGCTTCGAATAATGAAAACATAATCATTATAAATGCGGATAAGCTTTTCCAGATAAAAGCTGAATATAATAAAATAGAAATAATAGCAAACATACCTAAAAAAATATTAATTCGTAGTTTTTTCTTATAGGCATTGTATACATGATAAGTGTAAATGATATTATCCATCTGATTACATAAAACGTTTGTCCTGTGATCTTGTCCTGAAAATTCTGTATACCAAACTTCATATTTATCATAATCAGATTTTGACTGCCAGGCTTTTATAATTTCTTCTTTCCATTGTCCGTTTGGATTTTTAATAATATTATCATTAAACGCCAGATGATTCTTTTCTATATCAAATACTTTAACATCATATTCTTCTCTTAGAGCATTTGAAATTTCAAGCGTGTCTTCATTTTTCTTTTCTAGAAATTCACAAATAAAAACAAAAATTATGGTAACAATTCCAATTATATAATCTCTAAGTTCATCAATTACTGGAAAAAATTGTAATAATATAGGGAGATAGGTAAGCCCTGCAACAACAGGCGGAATAACAATTGCTACTTCATGCCATTTATTTCTTTTTCTTGCTTCATCAAAAAAAACATCACGAGCTTTTAATAAATCAATGTTTTCTTTTGTATGTGTTTTTCTTAATGTATCATTCATATTTTAATTATAGCTATATTGGAATGTTACATCAATTGAAAAATCGATTTGGGTTTTGTAATGAATAATAAACTATAAAATTCAATTTTTTGGGAATTTTATAGTTTACTTCTTCAATATCTTTTTCTTAATTTCTAAAAGTATTGAATCTTTTAATATAATTAAAACTATACAATAAATAATAGCTCCAGAAATTATACATGTGATAAGTGAAATAATATGATTTGGAATTAATTTATTTATATAGATTATTGATATATACATAATAATAGCAGAAACAATTTTCTTCCAAATAGCTTGAAGAATTATTCTAAAAGATAAATATTTATTACAATTAAAAATGTATAAGAGAAGAATTGTAGATTCTGCAATCAAAGTTCCTAATACAGCCCCAATACTATTTAATACAGGTATTAATGTTATATTACATACAAGATTTACCAAAGCACCAATAATAACATATTTTGCACTTTGCTTTTTTAATCCAAAAGGAGTAAAGTACATATCATTAAGACAAGTACTTAAACCTGTAATTAATAATATTGGAGATAATAACATCAGAATAGGAATAACCTCATCATAGCCTTGACCATAAAAAATTGGAACAAAATTTGATGAAATACCAATTAATCCAAAACAGCTTCCTACAGACATAAATAAAATAAAATTTGCAGACTTAGAAATTTTGATTTTTATTTCTTCAAATTGTTGTTTTTCAAAAAGATAAGAAACTCTTGATCCCATTATTGTATTTAATGAGGTGAAACAAAAAGTTTTTACTATTTTTATAATCTTTGTTGCTTGTTCATAATAACCATTTTGTTCTGGTTGTTTTGTAATTACACCAATAAGTGTCTTATCCAACACAGTATAAATTGAAGTTGCAATCGTTGGTATAAAATATATTAATGTTTCTTTTAAATGATGAAGAAATTTAAATTCTTTTGGATTTACTTTTACCAGAAAACGAGGAAGAGTAAACCACATTGATATATTTCCTAAGAAAACTATAACAACATGAAAAAGGAAATATATCCATAAATCATCAGGAGTTTTAATAAAGACAAAAAGGCAAATAATACCAATTATTTTAACTATGGTATTTCTTGTTACTGTATATTTTAATTGCTCTAGACCTTTGTAAAACCAAGAAATGTCTAACATTTGACTTAGAAGATCAATTGTTAAAATAATATAATATATTTTGTATTCTTTTGAAAATATAATAAAAATCCCCCAACCTATTAATGCAATAATTGAGGTAAAAACAGATAGTAATTCAATTTCCCAAAATAATTTTGAATTTAATTCTTTATCATCTCTTGTCCTGGCAATTTCTCTCTTTCCATAAGTTGCAGTTCCCATAACAGCTAATAATGCAAAATACATTTGATTTGCATTTGTAAAGCTATATATACCAATATTTGTAGCACCTAAAACTCTTGCTGCATATGGTGCAGTTATAAAAGGAGTTATGACAGTTAGGATTTCATAAAGAGTACTTAAAATAAAATTCTTTTTAATGCTTGGCTTATTTTCTATCGTTTTATTCATAAGAAATGAAAATTAAATCCATTGTTAGAAATCTTTAAAAATTATATCGCTAATATGTAATTTTATCAATTTACTGTTTTGTTTATTGTATTTATAACTATTAGAATCCTAAAATTGGAAAAATGGACATTATATATTTATTATGATAAAATTATTTTGAGGTTATTTAATGAATCATATAGTTTTTTGCATAAATGATAACTGGAGTATGCCGGCTACAGTTCTTATTGAATCTATCATTTATTATAACAAAAAAGAAGATTTTACCTTTCACATTATTTCGAATAATATAACTCAAAAATCAAAAGAGATTTTTAATCATTTACAGAATAACAATCAGAATATTCAAATATCTTTTTATTCAGTTGATAATAAACTTTTTGATAATTTTCCACTACGAAAAAATGATCATGTTACAATTGAAACATATTATAGATTTTTAATTCCAACATTATTAGATGAATCAATTTCAAAAGTCTTATATCTTGATTGTGATATATTATGTACGAATAAAATCGATGATTTATTTAATATCAATTTAGATAACTATGCATGTGCCATGAGTCCTGATACAAGATTCAGTGACATCGAAACTTATAACAGATTAGATTATCCTTATGAAAATGGATATTATTGTGCTGGTGTAATTTTATTAAATCTTGATTACTGGCGAAAGAATGATATTCAAAATCGATGCATTGATTATCTTGCGAATAATGGAAAATTATGTTTGTGGCATGATCAAGACGCAATTAATAAAGTATTAAATGGAAAAATTAAATATTTACATCCAAGATATGATTTAATCCAAAGTTTTTATTCTGTATTAAGTTATAATAATGCAAATTTTACAAAAGATAATATACATCTTTTATATATAAAGAAATCATTATGGCCAGATTTAATTGAAGCAATTAATAATCCTGCTTTTATACATTTTACAGGAAAAGTTAAACCATGGCACAAATCATACTACATCAAACCTTTTGTAACTTTATGGAAATTATTTTTTTATGATAGTATATGGCCTTCCAAAAAGCTGGTAAGAAATCCTAGAGGGAAAAAAGGCAAACTTAAAATATTTATGGATATTCTATTTCATGATAGAAATAAAAAACAATTTCCAAAAGAGATTTATTCAGTTGAAGACCAATTGATTAATAATTTTAATACTAAGGTTGAATAATGGATCAAAAAGATATAGATATTATAATTATTTGGGTAGATGGTTCTGATGCAGATTGGATTACTCAATTTAATAAATATGCCCCTGCTGAAAATAAAAAGAATATCGATATAAGAGAAAGCCGTTATAATGAATATGGTTTATTAAAATATTGGTTTAGATCAATAGAAAAAAATGCACCATGGGCTAGAAAAATCCATTTTGTAACAAATGGACAAAAACCAGAATGGTTAAATGAAACTTCACCAAAATTAAATTGGGTAAAACATTCTGATTATATGAAACAAGAGTACTTACCTACTTTTTCTTCACATCCTATAGAATTAAATTTACATAAAATTGATGATCTTGCAGAAAATTTTGTTTATTTCAACGACGACATGTTCCTTTTGAATCCCGTCCCAGAAGAATATTTCTTTAAAAACAACAAACCCGTCATGAATGCAAGGGCTACTTTAAGATGGCTGCAGTATCCGGATATTTTTTCTAAGATTGTTTTTAATGATGTTAAATTAATTAATCAGGATTTTTCTTTTAATTCTGTGGTAAAGAAGAACAAGACTAAATGGCTTTTGCAAAATCCATTAAAAGCTAATATTTCTAATTTCGTATTTAGTTTGCAAAAATATGTTCCGGGCTTTAGTACACAACATCAGGCTAATGCTTATTGCAAAAAGACATATTCTGAAGTTTGGGATAAATACTATGAATATCTTGATAAAACTTGCCAGAACAAATTCAGAACTTCTGAAGATATAAATCAATTTATATTTTATTACTGGCAGTTATGTACGGGAAACTTTTATCCACGCAAAAAAAATACATCAGGTTATTTTGTTGTTTCTGAAAAGAACTATCCAAATATAAAAAAATGCTTTGAAAATGATAAAACAAAATTACTTTGTTTAAATGATAATGATGATGAAGATTGCCAGGAAACTTATAATAAAATAATTGAATTATTCCAGAATAAGTTTCCAGAAAAATCTAGTTTTGAATTATAGGATTTTTAAATGACACCAGAAGTTTCAATTCTTATACCAATTTATAACGTAGAAAAATATATATCACAATGTTTAAATAGTCTGATAGCAGATCCAATGATAAATAAGTGCGAAATTATTATCTGTAATGATTGCACTCCAGATAATTCTATGCAAATAATTAAAGAAATTGTTGAAGCAAATCCTACTTTGACATTTAAAATTCTTGAACATAAAGAAAATAAAAGGATTGCAATTACACGCAAAGATTTACTTAATGCTGCAACAGGAAAATATATTATATTTGTTGATAGTGATGATTGGGTTGAACCAGAATACATAACAACATTATATAATGCGGCAGAAAGCAATAATGCTGATATCACAACTTGTAATCTTATTAAAAATTATTCAAATACGAAAATAATCAAACAACACAATTTAGATTCTAATACTGATAAGAACATAAGAAATTTAATTACGACAAAGCTTCCAGGATATTTGCATTGTAAGTTATTAAAACGTTCTGTAATTGCAGAAAACAATATTACTTTTGATGATGAGCTTATAATAAGTGAAGATATGCTTTTTACTCTTAAGCTTATGTTCTTTACAAATAATTATCATAATACTAACAAAGCTCTGTATAATTATAGAATCATTTCTGATCATTCTGATTTTTCAGAAGCAAATGCTGTTGAAAGAATAAAATGTAATCAGAAAATTGAAGAAGTTTTAATCAAAAATAATAATTTTGATTTATATAAACGAGAATTAGCGTTAAGAAAAATATTTACACTTATAAAAGCATTTAGTAATGCTCCTTATAAAATTTGTCATAATTATTATCAATACTTTTTGAAGCAATCAAAACTAATAAAAATCACAAGCTTAAAAACCTTTGTGTATAAATTATTAGCTTTTTCTTTAGATACAAAACAAATTTGGTTAACAGATTTCTTATTGTCATTCTTTAAAATGAAAGAATCAATTAATAACAAAAAATTAAAAAAGATTTAATAATTTTTACAGGTAAGTATTTATGGAAATAACAAAAGACCAATTAAGAAAAATTCAACTTCTTGAATTAAACATTCTCAAAGAAATTAAACGCATTTGTGACCAGGAAAAGATAAAATACTTTTTAATTGGCGGATCTCTTATTGGAGCAATCAGACACAATGGTTTTATTCCATGGGATGATGATATTGATATTGCAATGCTACGAGAAGATTTTGATAAATTTGTTAAAATTGCTCCTCAGATAATTAATAAAGATTTTTCTGTTCAAACACCACAGACAGAACCTGCTTGTACAGATTACGGAATTGCAAGAATCAGATTAAACGGCACAAGCTTTGTACAGGAATCAAATAAAAACGTAAATATGAATCACGGTTTTTTTGTGGATGTTTTTCCTTTTGACAATCTACCTGATAATAAACTTTCTGCCTTTTTTTATGGAAGCTGGTTCCCAATTCTTAAACGGGTGAATGCTATTAGGAATGGTTATACTCCTGCTCCTAAAAGCAAGAAAAATAAACTTGTTTTACAATTTTTTAATATATTATTAAAACCAATTCCTACTAAAAAATTAAAAAAATGGCTCGAAAACTATCATAAAAAGTATCAGAATAAAAAAACAAAATATGCATTTCTTCTTACAGGTTCCTGGGGCTACAAAAAGGAAAAGCATGCAAATGCATTGTTAGAGCTTCCAACAATTACACATCAGTTTGAAGATGATGTATTTTCAATTCCTCAGGAATATCATCAATATCTTTCGGAACAATATGGAGATTATATGCAACTTCCTAAGGATATTGAATCATGTTATAATAGACACAAATGTGTAAGTTTAGATTTTGGATCATATAATTAAGGAGCAAAACTATGAAACGAGTAATAACCTACGGAACATTCGACTTACTTCACTACGGACACATAAATCTTCTTAAACGTGCAAAGGCATTGGGTGACTACCTTATAGTTGCTCTTTCTACAGATGAGTTCAACTGGAATGAAAAGCAGAAAAAATGTTACTTTAGCTATGAAAAGCGAAAGGCTCTGCTTGAAGCAATTCGTTATGTTGATCTTGTAATTCCGGAAGAATCGTGGGAACAGAAAAAAACTGATGTAAAGGAATATCATATTGATACTTTTGTTATTGGAGATGACTGGAAAGGTAAATTTGACTTTTTAAAAGACCAATGCGAAGTTGTTTATCTTGAACGTACTCCAGAAATTTCTACTACAAAAATTAAAGAGGATATTGGAAAAAAATAATGAGTAATTCGAATGCTGCACAGGGAAACAAAAACAGATATACATCTTCAAGACTAAAGCATATTTTAAGCAGTCTGCCCTATGCTTTTTTATCTTTATTTTGTAAGCGCGATAAAAAGCTAATTGTTTTTTGTGCAATGCATTGCGAAACTTTTGATTCAAACTCAAAGTTTTTATTTTTACATTTCCTTAAAAACGAACCTGATTATACTGTAAAATTTGTTATTAACGATGACAAAAGACGTGAGCAGCTTATAAGTGAATATGGAAATCATTTTATAGATACCCGCACAAAAGAAGGAAAGAAAACTGCGATAAAGGCGGCAACATGGGTTGTTTCCTGGCTTGATCTTCCACTTGGAGGACTTTTTCTGAACTTCAGACGTTTTGTACTTCATCTTGGACATGGAACTCCATTAAAAGGACTTGGCCTTACCGAAAAAGACGGCAAGTTAATAAAAAAATTGTATTACAAATTAAACGGTACAAACATTACATGTTCACTCGCCTCTTCTGAATTTGTTTCTCATATTATTTCAAGATGTATGGGATTTTCTACAAAACGTATTATTGTAAACGGACAGCCTCGTACAGATGCCTTGTTCTTTGAACCAGTAAGCCTTCCCGAAATTGATAAAACTCAGTTCAATATTATTTATGCACCAACATGGCGACAGCATTCTCAAGTTAAATTGTTTCCATTTTCCGATTTTTCAGCCCAGAAGCTTGAAGACTTCCTTGTAAAAAATAATATTCATTTGTTCATCCGTTTCCATCCGGCTTACGAAGAATCAATTCCACAAGATATTTTGCAGCTTAAAAATATCTCCTTGTTTTCTGCAAAAAAATATACAGAAGTTATGGATTATATAAACTGTTTTGATGCACTCATTACAGACTATTCTTCAATTTATCTTGATTACATGCTTCTGGAACGCCCGATTATTTTCCTTCCTTATGATTTAGAAGAATATGAAGGAAGTGTTGGTTTTACAATGGATTATATGGAAAATACACCAGGTCCTAAACCTTCAAATCAGGCAGATTTCTTAAAATATCTTTATGAAATAAAAAATGAACCACAGCCTTTTATTGCGCAGATTCATGAACTTAATTCAAAACTTAACAGTTCAGAAAAAAATGCCTGCCAGAAATTAGGAGACCTCATAAAAGCAAAATGAAAAAACAGATCTTTTCTATTGTCATTTTATTTCTTTTGCTTTTAATATCTGGTTGTAAAACACCTCCTATTGAACGATCTATTCAAAATCTAAATAAGCCTGTGCAACCTTTACAGGAGCCTCAAATTAAACTTTACTTTCCTCAGTTTGGAATTTTTGATGTTAAAAAGAACGAGGAAATAATTGTTGGTGGAGACGGAATAATTATAATTCTTCCTGATGGAAAATGCATGATCATTGACAGCTTTGAACCAGGCGCCAGATATGACATGGTTTGCTTTCTTGAACAAATGGGAATTACAAAAATTGATTATTTAATTGCAACCCATTATCACAAAGATCATATTGGAAGCATGCCTTCTCTCATAGAATATTTTGATATTGGAAAGTTTTATTCTAATGGCGTTGATTTTGCTTCTGCAATTTGTTTTGAGCTTTTAGATTCTGCTTACGAAAAAGATCTTGAAGTAAATGTCCTTAAACAGGGAGATACTCTTATACTTAGCGAAGAACCTGAGGTATGTAAAATTGATGTTTTATGGCCAAAGGAACAAACTAAGGAAGATAAAGATGATGCTTACTGGCGTCCAGGCCCAACTCAAAAATTAAAAAATAATACATCGCTTGTATTCAAGCTCATATATAAGGATTTTTCTGTTATGTTTACAGGTGATGTTTATAAAAATTGCGACAGGATCATTACTGTTGAATATGGCAAACAATTAAAATCAACAATAATGAAGGTTGCACATCACGGAGAATTCTATACTTCAAACAGTCCCGATTTTGTAAAAGCTGTTAATGCCGATTATGGAGTTATTCAAAATCCTTACTATATGATTAATCCGATAATAACTGGGATTTATAAAAAATCAAATACAAGACTTTTATACAGAACAACACCCGGTTATATTTTAATTGAATCAGATGGGATTAATTATAATATAACCGAAGAAACATTCTAAAGGTGTATAAAATATTTTACTGACAAATATCAGATTCAAAGAATTTTACACCAATTGTAAATACAACACCTTGTTTTGAAGGATACTCTGCATTATCAACCTTGTGATATGGTGTTTTTTTGTTTGCAAAATAGTTGTTCTCTTTAGTACCAACTACTTCACTCACTGTATAATAATCATAAACATAACCGATTGAACCAGTTACCTTAAATGGCAGTTTCAAACTGTTGAAGTTATATGAACCGTCAAGCTTAATTATATGAGTCCATTCGTAAGCACCATCATGAAGAAAGTTTTTATAATAAATATTTCTATCTCCAATTGGGAATTCAGACCATATACTGCTACCTGGAACCTGAGCAGAACCATGATCAGCTCCATGTCTAATCATCTGATACTGAAGCCCTGCACTAGCTGCAGAAACAGGTTTAGATTCAAGTCTTATTAATAATTCATCACTATTTGGATCAAGATAATATCCAATTGGTCTTCCGTTGTTTGCATAAGGTTCAGTTATATATTCTGAATAATATGGTTGATTTTTAAATGCAAGATATGTATAGCAATAAGGTTCAACCTTTGTATAACGAGTTGTAAATGTTGTAAACGGGAGCCAAGGAATATTAGCTTTTGCTCCAAACTGATAAGCAAACTGACAACGGGTTTTCTTGAACATATTCATCTTAAAGCTGCTTAATTCTTCAAGATAAGCAGAACCCCATATAGAACCAATTCCTGGTATTTTTCCCTTTAAGTTTGCAAAAAGACTAAGGTTATCATAGTCTCCAACACTGTTCTGGTAGATTACCCTGTCAACAAGCGGGAACATATAACCTAATTCAAAACGTTTTGGCCATATACATGTACTACCAAAATCAAAATGAACATTCTTCAAGTCAAAATTAAACATTCCTATTGAATATGCGTTCTGGAAGAAATATCCGTCTATTGCATTATAAGAAGTATCTTTTACAGGGTTACCATTTTCATCACCGTCTTTTACTCTATACCATGCATTTTCGTTTATATAACCAGCGTTAGGGAATTCAAGAACACCTGTAAGAGTCTGGAACGAAATCCAGTCAAAAAGTTTTACACCTGCATCAATTGCAACAAAAGGCTGTGTATTTGCATTGTAGATAAGGCTGCTGCCATTATCCATTCCACCCCATTCTCTGTTTAATCTTGAAAATCCTATTGTAATTTTATCATCTGCAAAATTAGCACGAAGCTCACCAACCATACCAAAGCCTAATGAAGGAACTACAGGCCAACCTTCGAGTCCGTTATAAGAAACATTTGTTAAGTAATAAATTGAACCATCCCATTTCTTTTTATAAGAGTAAGGAAGCACACTGTTATTTCTAAAAGAATTGATTGTTCGTGCTATATTTTTATCTGGTTCTTTTTTCCAGTTATTATACCACCAGTAACCAATAAGATAATCGTCGCCTACCTTTTCAAGTGGCATTTCTGTAACACCTATATATGCTGATGTACGGTAAGAAAAGTTTTTTCCAATATCACCAAAAAAATTAAAATTATTAAAAAATTCAAAGCCTGTTGAATTTAAATCACTATTATCATAAACACCTGATGACAAAAAAAGTTCATCTGTTGTGTTATATTCAAAAGTGATAGGAAATTTTTCATTATCATCTTCAGCTCTGTAGCCAAGCTTGTGCCAGTTAAAGCCTAAGGTTGTTTCATAGCGTGAAATATAAAAATCAACAACCTCAAGTTCATTTTCCTTGAACTTATAATCATCAGACCATTCAATATAATCTTTGATTTCAAATAATTTTTTTTGAATAAACTCTACAGAATATGGTTTATTATATGACAGGTTTGAACAATACCCTTTTTCCTGTGCCATTTCAAGAAAAGCATATACTTCATCTGAAATATCAACAGTAATATTTTTTTGTGCAAACAAAAGACCTGCTGTAGAAAGTCCAAGTAAAACAATAATTATTTTTTTAAGATTCTTAGAAAACATAATCGCTCCAAAATATTTTTATAATTAGAATATATTATATGTAACACTAAGATCCAGCTCCACACCAGATTCATTTGTGTTTTTAATGTTCTTATTATTTACAACATAATTATATACAAACTGACCATTTAGTTCAAAGAGATTGTTTATAATATATGTTCCATGTAATTTTATCTGATTACTTATTTGATTTGTTCCAGAAATGCCCATGTTTTCTGCTTCATCAAAAAGCTCATCGTTTGTAATTCCATCATTCACAATACCCTTTTCTCGTAACTTAAACTTTACAGATGGATAATAGTCATAATACTTACCGGAATAGTTTCCTGATTCATCTGAAACGATCTTGTCGAATAATCCGAAGTTCTTTTCACCTTTTGCAACAAGTGTGTAATTAAGGCCGGCCTTCCATTTTTTATTTGAATCATATTCAAGTTTTAACATTCCACCGGCACAATCAGGTCCGTAAGGAGAACCAATCCACGAATATACATTTTTTTTAGACTGCATATCCTGGCGAACTCTATATAAAGAAGCTGAAGGCGTTTGTTTTATGTACATATATGGTGAATTATAAAAGCCTTCTAAGCCTATAGAAAGTCTTGAACTGTTTTCGAAGGCAAGAGAATAATCTGCACCAAACTGAAGACCTATTGAATTAGGATAATATCTTCCCCAGGAATTATCTCGTTCATAAGGAAGCTGCATTTCTATCTGATTATAAATACCATAAAGTCTTAGATTCTTTACAGGAATATATTCAAGCATATATGCAAAATCAGCACAGAAATTTGTTTCGCGATAAATATCTTTGTTTTCTGTTGTAATATAATTTGTCCAGCCACCAAACTGATGCATAAATGGCAAAGGATTCAAAAATCTTATAGAAAATGGATTTGCAATAAGTGAGCCTTCCATAATGCTGAATTTTAAGTTTTTAAAAAATCTTATATCAAACTGATGAATATATAGATAGCGCTCTGTATTATCCTGCTGAATATTATCCATTCTATTTGAGCTTACCTGAACAACATTCATTGTGTATTTTACTGCACTTGAATAAAAATCAAGTTCGGCATAAGCATCTGTTTCAAATGTTGAATTATAAATGATACTTCCGGTATGCGTTTTACCTATTGTTTTTCCCTGTTTTCCAATATGAAAATTATATCCCCAGTTTTCATTGTATTTACCAAAGCTTGCATATGCAAAAGATGGAAAATAAAATTCCATATAATGAACATCGCCAATATCCTCAAAATCAACCGGCAAATTAGTATAATTATCATTTCTTGCAGCGGCTATAAAGCTTTTACCTAAGAACATATTTGTGCCCATGGCGAAGTTATTTCCGTAGCCCATATCAATCGGCATTGTTAAGAAATTATCTTTATAATAGTAATTAAAAGACCAGGGAAGCTCTTTGTTTGATTTGTAGTATACTTCCGGGTTTAAGATTGGATGCATTGAAAGCTTAAAATCGGGAATTGTTGTGATATCTTCTGTTTCATATAAATAATCATGTAAAGAATCGTAAAGAAGCTTTGAAGAATCATCCAGAGTGTCATAATCAAACTGATTTAGATAAAATTTTAGTTCTCCAACACTTACTGGGGTGTTCTGAGTAAAGCCAAAGCGTTTATTTGCATTTTGCAGCAGCTGAAAATCATCATAAACCTTTGAATTTGAAGGAATTATTTGAGAATCATTTATTGTTTTTGCGTAAAGATTTAATGAAAAAGCGGAAATAAGTATCAATAACAAGTATTTTTTCATATTATTACAATTATACTAAATATAGGTAATTGTGTGAATATTAATAATAGACACTTTAACAATTTGCTATTATAATTGATATATGAATTATTCGGAATTCCAAGTTTATCTAAAAAAGCATTACCCGCGTACGAGTTCATTTTTTTCAGGATTTTCACTCTTTATTGTAGATATCCTCGTTCTTGTTTTATGCATAGGACTTGGTTTTTTTATTGTTAACCTTTTTGCAATTCACGATATTAACTTCAGATCATTTATTAACTATACGGTTTTTCTTCCATTTATTGTTCTTTTGTTTGCTTTTATGGGATTATATCCTGGTATTATGATTCCAGCGGCAGAACAGGTAAAAAAGTACTGTATATCTACTTTCTTTGGATTTTGTGTAATTGTTTCGTTTGTTCTTGTTTCAAGCCTTACAGAATCTGACCCGGCTGCCTTTATGAAGAAAAATTCCGGTAGTATTTATATTATCCTGGCATTTTCACTGGCATTTATCTTTTCTATGTTTCTTTTGCCAACCTTCCGTGAATTTGCTAAACGAAAGTTTTCTAAATATTCATGGTGGGGAGTTCCTGCTGTTATTTTCTGTACTGGAAACAGTGCCGATGAAGTTATAAACAAGCTTAATAAAAATAAATATCTTGGTTATAAGCCTGCAGTAATTATTGATGCAGCCCTTACAGAGCCTGTTCTTAAGAACAATATTCCTGCTTTTCCACCAAATAGCGAAATTGAAGATATAATTCACGATTATAATATTAAACAGGCAATTATCTGTGATTATCATGGTGAGATTTCTTCAATAATGACTTCTTTCCGCTATACAATTGCAGTTTCTAAATCTCAGTCATCTTTTACATGCTCTCAGCAGCTTAAGGATATTGCGGGAATCATCGGATTTGCTTCAACACATAATCTTACCTTTAAGACAAACCTTTTTATAAAAAGACTTCTTGATATTGGATTGATTTTATTCTTCTCGCCTATTCTTATTCCGGTTTTCCTGATTCTTATTATTCTTACAAAACTTACTTCTCGCGGACCTGTTTTTTATGGCCACAAGCGCGTTGGTAAAAACGGAAAAGAGTTCAAATGCTGGAAATTCCGTTCTATGTGCATTGATGCCGATAAAAAGCTTGATGAAATCCTTGCTAATAACCCTGAAATGCGTGCAGAATGGGAAAAAGAACGTAAGTTTACAAATGATCCTCGTGTTACAAAGTTTGGTAAATTCCTTCGTAAAACAAGTCTTGATGAGCTTCCTCAGCTTATAAATATTCTTATTGGACAGATGAGCTTTGTTGGACCTCGTCCCGTTACAGAGCCAGAGCTTGAAAAATATGGTCCTTACAGAGATTATGTACTTTCTGTATTGCCAGGACTTTCTGGAATGTGGCAGACCTCTGGTCGTTCCGATACTGAATATGAGGAACGCATTTCTCTTGATTCTTACTATATTCAAAACTGGTCTGTATGGCTTGATCTTTGGATTCTTATTAAAACTGTTTATGTCGTTCTCAAGGGGCGTGGTGCTTACTAATGAAACGCTTAAACTTATTCCTGATTCTTTTATTAACTTTATTTCCTTTAGCAGCTCAACAATACAAAATTGATGATGTAGAATATTCAATAACAGGCTGTGGACACTGGATTTTTGGCTGTACACAAGAATATGCCCTTTCAAATGAAGTTCAAATCGATAAAAAAACAATTTTTGAAAATGAAACAACCTTTGATGCATACTTAGTTGACCTTGAAAAACGACTTAAAAATCTTCGTGCATTTGAAACAATAGAATTAAATTATGAACCTATAGCTCAGAAGCAGGAACAGGATGCTGAACAAGAATCGAACCTGGAGCCTTTGGCAATAACACCTGTAAAGCTTAAAATCACTGTACAGGATTCTTTCCATCTTTTTGCAATTCCGGGGCCAAAATACGATTCTAACAAAGGTTTGACCTTTAAGCTTAAAATTAAGGATTCAAACTTTTTAGGCTCACTTAATACACTTTCTTCAGATATTTATTTTTTAATTCCAACACAGGAATCAGACGGAAACAGCACTGAATTTGGCTTTAACTGTACTGTTGATTATCCTTTTAGGGCTGGAATTTTTGATGCTATATGGCTTAATGATCTTGGACTTTCATATACAATCGGTGATGATATGCCTGAATGGAATATTAGAACAGGATTGAGACTCACCCTTCCTTTTGACAAAACATCTTTAGTTTTTGAAACAAATCAACGTTTTGTAAACAATTTTGAATACCAGGATTTTGATGATAATCTTTATTTTGTAAATGATTTTAAGTTTTATGTACCTCTTACTATTGCAAATCTTAATTATTTTGGCAAGCTTTCGTACACACCATATACAATCACAAGCATAAACTGGGATCATAACGGCATAAACAAAGAAAACTCTTCTCTTTCAAGCCCAATCTGGACTATTGGACATAAGATTTCATTCGGTCGTGTAGACTGGAATCAGAATCTTAGAACAGGCTTTACATTATCGCTTGATAACTTTTATAAATACAATTTCCAGCGTAAGCGCTTGTACCCAGAGCTAGAATTTGTTGTTGCAGGATACAAAAAGATAGATTTACTCGAAGATTCGTATTTCTTCAGAAACTTTGGACTTGTTGCAAAATCTACAATCTTTACCTTCCTGTTTAATCCAAAGAAAGATATTTATATTTACAATGATGGAAACAGCATAGGTCAGCATTTAAGAGGAATCCGCGATTCACAGGATTATAAGGGAACAAATATTTCTTCACTTAATCCTACAAATGCATTTATTTTGAATTTTGACCTTCCTGTTCATATATTCACAACAAACTTTACAAAATCATTCCTGCGTTATTGCAATTTTGATTTCCAGCTTTCTCCATTCTTTGATATGGCCTTGTGTTACAATAAAATCACACAGACATATTTCAGCTTCGAAGATGGCTTTTATGGTGCAGGTTTAGAGGTAATAGTTTATCCTATCAAGTGGTCTGGAATTACAATTAGAGGCAGCGTTGGAATTGATGTTGGACGCAAGTTCTTAGACAATTACATCAATACAGAATGGCGCGAGAATGTTTCTAAAAAAGAGTTCTCAATTGGATTTGGTTTACATTACTAATTCGAGTGTAGCGAACGAGTTTTTCAAAAACTCGGTAAGCTTTGCGACGCTATCCATTAATCAGGATTCTTAATTCCGTCAAGCTTATCAAGCTTAAGAACTGCATCCTGCTGCCAGTATCTTTGTGGCGAATGGAATGCTAAGATTGAAAGAAATTCATAAGAAAACTTATCGTATCCACATTTACTGCAAACTTCACAGAAAAGATTCAAGCTTCTCCAAACATCATTATCACTGCCCCATGTAACAATGTCATTATGATAAGGAATGATGTCTAAAAAGTCTGCAATATTTTTATATTCAAAATCTATGTCTCGTTTTGAAACTACACTATAAACCTTTGTAAAGCCTGTAATAACTGCAATAGCACTGTAAGTAAAAGCTTTGTCGTATTCATTTATAGAAAGATAATATTCTGCAAGCTCATAAAAGGCTTTCAAACAAAAATAATCCTGTGCACGGTACATTGTAAAGAATTTTTCAATTGCATCGCCGTTGTTTTTTGAAACAGTTTTTTTCATGGAACGTGCAAGAGTCTGATTTCTTTCATTCTGTTCTTTACCAATGATATTTAAAAGTCTTATTTCCATCTGGTCATATTCACCACGCAGACGGCTTAAATCGGCAAGTAAATAAATAATTTCATATCGTTCATCAGGAATATCAAGAACTGCAGCATTTTCAAGGGCTTTAAGATAATACTGTTCTGCAAAATCATATTCGCCTTCGATTTTATAAATATCACCTATAAGCTTTTGTGCTTCAGGGTATTCTTCCTGATTTTTAATGTATTCAAGAACTTTTGAAATTGAATTATCAAAAATCCCTTTTGAATTATATGTATTAATAAGATTTATAACGTCATATTCATCTCGTTCAGTCAAAACAGGAATGATATTTTCAATATTATCACCTGCTCTTTTTACTTCACGGGCAGCAATGCTTTGTGCAATTGTTTCATAATCAGCTTTAAGCTGCTCTTTTCTGTATACAATTGCATCTTCTGCATATTTTAATGCTTTTCCATATTCTTTGTTTTCGTAAGATACTTGTGCATTTCTAAAAGAAATTATGCTTTTTGAATTAAGAGAGTTTTGTGCAAAAAGATTGAGATAAAAAATTGATAAAACTATAAATAAAACTGTTCTTTTCATAAAATCCTTACAAAGAATTCAATTCTTCTTCAAATACTTTATCGGCATCTTTTGCATCAATTGTTCGTACTATTTTACCTTTTTTAAAAATAATTGCTTTGTCGGCTGTTCCTGCAATTCCAAGGTCTGCGTGTCTGCCTTCTCCAGGACCGTTTACAACACAACCCATTACAGCAACAGTAATATCTTTGTCCATTGCAAGAAGGCGATTTTCCCAACGTTCCATAAAGCTGTGAACATCAAAACCAATACGTCCGCAGCGAGGACAGCTAACAATTTTTACACCGCCAGACCTTTTACCGCATTCCTTAAGAATATTAAGACCTGCAATAACTTCATTTTCAGGTGTAGAAGAAAGGCTTACGCGGATTGTATCACCAATTCCCTGTGAAAGCAGCGTAGAAAATGCTATTGAAGATTTTACAATGCCTCCAATAAGCGGACCTGCTTCTGTTACACCCAAATGCAGCGGATTATTGTACTTTTGCGCATAAAACTTATTACATTGTATAGTTTCGTCTACATCAGAAGACTTCATGCTTACAACGTACTGGTCAAATTTAAGATCTTCAAAAATCTGAGCCTCTCGGACAGCTGTTTCGCACAAGCCTTGAGCTCTAGAAATTGTACCTGCTGCAATCTGCTCCTGAAGATCTTTTGGAAGGCTTCCGCTGTTTATACCAATACGGATTGCTACTCCATTGTCTCTACAGGCGTTTACTACAGCAGTTGTATTTTCCACAGAGCCAATATTTCCCGGGTTTATACGGATTGCAGCAACGTTTCCCTTAAGGCATTCCAAAGCAAGCGTGTAATCAAAATGAATATCGGCTACAAGCGGCACTGGAGTTCGTTCTGCCAGAAGGCATAATCCTTGAGCACTAGGTAAATCAGGTACTGCAAAACGGATAATGTCGCAGCCAAGCTCACTTAACTGCGACATTTGTAGGAGGATGTTTTCTAATTTTGTTGGATTAGAAGAAAGATCATCAATTGGTTCTTTCCACATTGTCTGCAACGACACCTGTGAATCGCCACCAATTGATATTCTTTTAGTTTGTCCCTTCCCACCCAGAAAGACTTTTTTTGTCATTTATTGGTTTTCTATTTATGCGATCATAGAGAATACCATTGCGAACAAAGCAACAGATTCACAAAGACCTACAACCATGATGTACTGAGCAAAACCTTTTCCTGTTTCACCAAGAGCATCTGAACCAGCAGCACCAGCTTTTCCCTGTGCAATAGCAGAGAAACACATAGCAAGACCAGAAGCGATACCAAGACCAAGCGACATACCAGGATTTTCAGCTCCAAGTGCCTTTAATTTAATAGACATAAGAAGGAAGCCGTAAATTGTCTGTGTAAGTGGAGCACCGGCAAATACTGTAAGAATGAATGGAGCTGGCTTGTTGTTGATGTAACAGCGTTTCCAAGCTCCGATTGCACCCTGTCCGGCAATTCCAATACCAATTGCTGAACCAATAGCAGCAATACCCATACAAATAGCAGCACCAAGATTTCCCCAGAATGGAAGAATTTCCTTAATAACATCTAAAGTCATATTATTCTCCTTTAACCCGCACGTTGGCGGGATTTATACAAATTTATTTTTTATCAGCAAAAGGCTGATATTTTACACCACTCCAGCTCATTCCAATGTGTGTACAGAATTCCAAAGTATTCAAACGTACACCATGAACGATTACCGAAAGAACGTTCAAAATCATGTTCAAGCCATGTCCGAACGCAAGCAGGGCAATAACTGCAACAAATATCAATGCATGTGCAATTATAGATCCGACCTCTGGATTATTGGCAATACCAGACGCAAGCTGATTTACTGTTCCCGAAATTGCAGCACCTGCAAGTCCTACCGCCCAAAGACGGATGTAAGAAACAATATCACTGAATACATTTACAATTCCCAATACTACAGAAATTATATTTTTACAGCTTTCAAGAATAGACTGACCAATATTGCCTTCGTAATTTGCAAAGATAAAGCTCATTGCAAAACCTACGGCAATCAGGCTTATTTCGATCTTGCCAACTGGTACAGAACCAATATTTCCCAGCATCTGGAAAACCTGGCTGTTTACAACCATAGCAAGAACAATCCAGAACATTCCGACAAGCTGCATAATTGAACCCAAATCACCAAGAACCTTAAGTCCTTTCTTTTCCTTTATATTTCTGATTCCTGCCTTGATATGTGCAACCGAAAGCTGTACAAGTGCAAGACCAAAACAGAAAATCTGCTGGAATTGATTTTTTGTAAGTCCAACTGCTGGATCGCTGTTCCAAGGTACATTCCAAATAAAGTCTGTACCATCAGGATTCTTTTCAAAGGCACTCGAAATTTGTGGAATTGAAAGATTAACAAGCCACTCTGGAAGATTTGTATAAGAAATTCCAAACCAAGTACAAGTTACCATTCCCCAAACAACAGTTGCCAGCGAAACAAGAAGCACCAGTCCAAGCATTGGCGAAACAGGCTTTTTAGCAAACATATTTTTCAAAATCATAATGATTGCAAATACTGCTACTAAAAGTCCGTAACCACCGTCTCCAAAAATCATTCCAAAGAAGATTGTGAAGAACAATAAGAACCAGCCCGAAATATCATATTCATGATAGCCAGGGACTGTTCCAAGGAAGTCTGTAAGAGGATAAATAAGACTTACAAACTTGTTGTTTCTAAGCTTTGTAGGAACCTCTGTATCTTCATCTTCAGGATCTGCATAAGCAACAGCCCACTGATTCTGAGAACATGCCTTCTTGAATTCTTCAAGGTCACGATCTGGTATATAACCGCTTATCCATGCAAGGTCATTTTCTGAGCCTGCATCTTCATGCTCCATTCCTGCATTTACATTTTCAAACTCAATGTCTGATTCAAGATTATTGCGGAATGCAGCAATTGCCGGTACATACTTTGCATTGTCGACATAGAATTTTTCTATATCTTTGATTTCTGCTTCGTCCTGCTTGATTTCCTTTTCCAATTCTTTTGTAGACATTCTTGGAAGTGGAACTTCAAATGCTTCTGGAAGCAGTTTTTCAGGTCTGCCGTCTTCGCCAATAATCAGGAAGCGAACTGTTTTCTTGTCGTTATTTACAAGAATAGTTTCTATTTCCTGGTCAATCTGACTGTATTTTTCTGCAGCAATTTCGTACATTGCAAGGTTGATTCCTTTTTCTTTAAGGAAATCAATATCTTCAAGACTAACGCTGCCCCAGTCTTCAAAGCGGTCAAGCTCTGTTGTATCGGCACTAATTTCTTCAAGAAGCTGCTTTTTGCGCTCTGATTTTGTTACTACCTGTCTACAAAGTTCGACAACTTTAGAATCTTCCAAGGTTACTTTGTATTTCTTAGCTTTTTTATCGAGTTTAATTTCGCCAAGAATACTTTCAGAAACTATGGCATTGCCTGTATATTCTTTGAATGCATTAAGCTTTTCGCTTGAACCTTCAAGCTTAGAAAGATGAACAAGTCCAATCTTTCTTAATGCCTTTAATGCATCTTCCTTTTCTTTGTTGAGTATGACAACAGAGACTTTTTTCATTGGTTCAATCATTTGCCAGCCTCCTGTTCATTCTCAATTTTTTCCTGCAATTTCTTCTTAGATATTTT
>JAEEGL010394628.1_pt1 | contig 43125 bp, 28 predicted proteins | sample 9134231 | NCBI WGS metagenome assembly JAEEGL01 (sample SAMN16246548, study PRJNA631951) | gut metagenome | biome: gut microbiome; feature: rumen; material: fiber-attached | host: Bos | place: Iran: Karaj | collected 2018-10 | reverse complement strand
CGCACCCGTTCCCGGCGGCGCACCCGTTCCCGGCGGCGCACCCGTTCCCGGCGGCGCACCCGTTCCCGGCGGTGCACCCGTTCCCGGCGGCGCTCCCGTTCCCGGCGGCGCACCCGTCCCCGGGTCGGGTTCCGGATCCTCTTTGTAAAACGGGTTGCCATAAAAACCCATTGATCCCTGTGCGGTAAGGGGAACAGAAAACACGGAGGTGTATTATGTCTGAAAATCCTTTCTTTTATCATCCCGGCGGAAGCGTTACTCTTGGGAAAAAAGGCCCACTGAGCGTCAATAAAAGCGGCGGACTGGTCGTTTTTGTGCTCGATGAGTCCGGCTCTATGGGAGGCACAGCGATCCAGAACCTGAATACGGCTGTAAATCGGTTTGCCTCTGAAATTGTGAAACGAGACGCAAAGTTTTCGAACAGTATCGAAATGCTCGTGATCGCGTTCAACAGCAAGCCGCGCAGAGTACTCAATTGGACGCCGCTCGGGTCGTTCCGGAGCGGGAGCGTCAATTTAGCGGCGAACGGCGGTACCACGATCGGTTCTGCGTTGGATCTTGCGTTCAAAGAGCTGGAACAAAAAGAGGGAACGATCAACCGCGCAGACTATACGAATTTCGTCTCTTATATCGTTTTGGTTTCAGATGGTTACGGCGGCGCCGTTGATTCGCAGGCACGCAAAATCAGCGCATTGACGCAAAAAGGCGGCTTTCAGTTTTGGATGCTTGGCGTAAAGGGCTATGACGAGGCGACCGCGAAGAAACTGACGGCGGCGGGCCCGGAGCGGCTGTATACGCTGGACGACGGAAGCAAATTTGATTTTTCTGCATTCTTTAACGGCTTGATCGGCGGTATCACAGGTCCAGGGCCCGGGGATGGTCCCTCTTCTCTTCCGGGGATGAATAAAAGAAGATTTACGGTATAGATGAAAAATAAAGAAGATAAAGTATAACTAAAAACTTTTTTGATTATCATCCCGGCCCAGATAAAAACGCGTTGGTGGTTTTTGTGCTTGATGAATCCTGTTCCATGGCCGGAGAAACAATCGAAAATCTGAATAAGGCCGTAAATCGGTTTGCTTCTGATGCGATAAAGAGAGAACCTGTTTTTTCAAGCGCCGTTGAGATGTATGCAATCGCTTTTAACCATATACCGCGCATCGTACTCGACTGGACGCCTTTGGGGTCCTTCCAAAACGGCAGCATCAAATTAGAGGCGAACGGCGGTACAACCATTGCCTCCGCTTTGGATCTGGCATTTGAGGAACTGAAAAAAAAGAAAAGCGAAAAAAGCGGCAATTCAGTGAATGGATACGTTTCTTACGTTGTTCTGATTTCGGACGGACTTAGCGGCAGGGTCGATTTGCAGGCCGGTAAAATCAACGAGTTGACGCAGCAGGGCGGATTTAAGTTCTGGATGCTCGGCGTCACCGGATACGACAAGCCTACCGCAGAAAAGCTGACGGCAGCCGGACCAGAGCGGCTATACACGTTGGACGATGGGGAAAAATTCGATTTTACACCGTTCTTTAACGATTTGATCGGCGATATTACCGGAACCGGCCCTGGTTCAGGTCAAAGAGACGATGTGAAAATGAACAAGACGAAAAACAGAATAGGTTAAAAAACACTATAAATATTTCTTTTATAAGCGGTATTTGTCTGACGCGGTTCCCTGCAGATATTCTCACCGAAATCTGCAGGGATTTCTTTTTTTGATGATAACGAAAAAAAGGTTTCTCAAAGAATAAAAATCTCTCCTATGCGGGCGCCGGGATCTTTGCGCGGAGGGTACAACGGCGACAAAGCTTGACAATTTGTGCGGAAAAGATATAAAATAATTTGTAAAAAGTTTAAAGGAGAGTTTTTATGCCGGAAATCAGAAGAAACGAAATTGTTTCAAAAAAGCTGGAGGACCTGAAGTCGCAGTACGGCGGGCTTATTTCAGCCTCGGTGCGTCAGAAGATCTGCCAGGGCTCAAGCGTCCTTGTAGTAGGCGTCGGCGGCCTCGGCTGCAAAACGGTCAACCGGATCGCCCGGGAATATCAGGAACGTTTTGAGGATACCGGCGCCTTATCCTGGCTCGCGATCGATAAGGATCAAACGAGGCTTGACGACATCAACGTCCTGAGCGGCGGATACGTGGAAACGAGAGACACGTTTCCCCTTTACGATCCTGCCGTAAGAACTTCGCTTATTTTTCCCCGATCCGAGTATATCCGGTCCTTTGTTTCGGACGACGTTCCGCAGCAGGTAATCACGGAAAACAGCGTAAACGCACGCTGTGTGAGCAGGGTTATGCTGTGTGCTTCTCCGAAATACGGCCAGCTGCTCGCAGAATTGAGAGCCAGAATCGGCAATATGCGCGGGTCTAAAAAGGAGATCGTTTTCGTGACCGGGCTTTCGGGCGGAACGGGCGGCGGTACCTTTATCGATATCGGCTACATGCTCCGATACCTTACAAAGGATATGCCCGACACGGACGTGTTCGGTGTGTTTTATTTGCCGGACGTTCAGAGGAACGAGCCCGGGATCCACGATCAACCCTTAGTTTGGGAAACGCTTGAGAACAACGGTTATGCGTCCCTGAAGGAACTTGATTACTTTATGGGCGTGGGCGAACACGGCGCCGGAAACGTATATTCCCTGCGGCTGATTCATCCGTATGTTGATGAAAGCGGCTATTATAAAAGTGAAATGACGTCCGATCTGCCGATCTTTGAAAACGACCACGTTTTCCTTGTTTCTGCGACGGGAGAAAATGGCAGCGAAAGTATTGTTTCCGAAACGGCGGTCAGCCTTCTGAGCATGTTCCGTAAATCCGCAGTGTGCAACGACTTTGGTAACCCTCAGGACGTGTTGAGCAACATCCGTAACAAATTGCCCCACAGGCTGAACTGGAGCACCAGAATCGGAAGAACAAATAACGAACTGCCTTCGGATCCCGCCGGTATGGCGCATACGGATCTGCCGGTTTTTATGAATTACTCTTATTCCGCCCTCGGTTATCGTTCTGTGTATCTCCCGCGCAACGAGATGGCTGCGTATTGCCTCAGTCTGATTCTGGACGATCTGATTGAAGTGAAATTCAGACAGGCGCTGGAGCAGGTAACGCAGCAATACGTTAAACAGTTTGAACGCACCTGTGAACTTGATTCTCTTGAGCGTATCATTGAAAGGATCAAATCGCTCTGCGGTGTTACGGACAGCGATCTGCGTCTGGTGCCGGGCACGCATGCCGGATATCCGTTGGGCGGCATTCGCCTGAAAAACGGTCAGGAGGCGATCGACGAAACGGTCCGGCTCGCGCAGGATAAATGCAAAGGGCTTCGGATCAGCATTTTGACTCCGGCGAATATCGAACGTATCTGGATGTATTTTTACGGGCTTCTGGAGCAAAATCTGTTTAACGACGACAACATGTGGAACTATTTCGGCCCGTACGGCATGGTGGCGCTCCTGACAGGTCACGATACGTGCGCCGAAAGGGTACTCGGCATCATTGACCATTTGGAAATTTACGCAACTACTGGCATTCATCGAGTGCTCGGCAATCTTCAGAGGGCGGTGCAGGAGAGGCTGCAGGCACTGCAGAGGGAAAAAACGGATCGCGAAGCCGATCTCCTTGTGACGAAGAATGAACTGGCGCATTATGTAGACCTTTGCGAGGATTACGGTAAAGCAGTATTTGACTTCTTGTTCATCAAGGATATCGTAAAAGAGCTGCTGATTCATATCTATAACTATGCGGTAGCTCTTAACAACCGCACGTTTGCAACCTATATGCCGATGCTGGAGGAGATCAGAGAGATTGTTTACAAGGAGACCACCGGGTTCAGGTATGGCGGGTTTGCGCATGCCGGAGAAGCTGCCGGATATACCGTAAATGGCTTTGCTTTGGATGGACTGTTGTGGGATAACGAACTCTTTAACAGCTTTTTTAACGGATATATTAATAACCCCGAGGTACAGATGGCGAGAGACAGGCTGATTTCTCAGATGTTCAGCAGAGAAAACCGGCCATATTGGGAGAGCCTTGCGATGAGTGACGCGGAACGCCTGCAGGCGGCCGATGGAGATGCAGGCGCCGTGATCACGGATTCCAAGATCAGAGAAAAGCTTCGCGCTGTTTTCAGAACCGTAACGCAGCCGCTGGGAGGCGATATGCTTCAGAAGCTGATCGTAATGATCTATTGTGATCCGAAGCAGTTCCGCACAGTGGTAAATAAAATCAAAGGAGAACCGATTACGATCGATGACGTGAAAATGTATTGGGATAATGATCCCATGGGGCGAAATATCGCTTTGCGGAGAGCCGCGGAAGCAATCGTCACAGAGCTCAATAGGGGCGATATGCTTGCTTTTGATCCTCACATTGAGCATCAATTTAAGCGGCAAACGGTTTCTCGCATGGAGGTCTTCTCAATTCCAGAGTTGGGCGATCTTAATCCGCACACCGGACCCAATCTGAACAAAATGATCAGAGATGCCCTTCCCGAATGTACGAGTTTTTGCGTGATAGACGGTGCCAATGGGCGTACGGAGATCTGCTCTTATATGAATACGCCCTATATTCCTTTACCGTTTGTGAAGGGAATGCGGACCTGCGCCGAAATCTATTACAGGTCAGAGGGCATGATCTGGCATTCCGCCGGGCGGCACGGCGACGAGGTCAGTGAAAAATGGCAGTTCAATTTACCGGAGATCTACGGCGTTGACGCAGAAGATTATTTTGAAAACCTCGGTGTGCCGCGGTTCGACAGAGAAACGTTCCCGCACGGGAATCACGACCGGGCATGCAATGAAGAGATCCGCGCGCTTGCGGAGTACGCTCTGAAAAACGAGATTCTTTACATTGATGAGGCCGCAAGGTACCAGCTGTTCTTCCTGAAAGAAAACTATGATGAAGCAGGCCTTACAAAGGAAGCGCTTCTGGATCGGATCCGCGTACGGTATGCCGAACTGCTGCAGAATGCCGCCCCAGGGCAGAATATTACGTGGAGAGACGCCGTTTTTTCGCTGGAAGCGGACAGAAGAGACCCCGGCTGCTATCACGAGAGTTTCCCGCTCGACCGTTCCATTGTGAACCGTCCGCTGGTCTATCTGCAGGCGGTCGAGATCGAGCCGAAAGATATGGCAATCCAGCATCTGCACCGTTTGATCCGGTCGGATCTGCGCTCCTTGATGTGTCTGCGTGAGGTCGTTGCCTGGTTTAAGGAAAAGAATTTCTTTGAGGCGATTGCTAACGTGCAGTAGACGATTGAAACAAAGTGGTACGTTTCGCAATGTGTCAGATATTTCTTTGTCGCTTACGCCTTTCTTTCGTTTTTCTGATCCATGATTTCAGCGTTATGAACGGTACGGAGGAACGAAATTTATTACAATGGCATAAAGAACACATTTGATGCGGTTTTGCCTGCCGCGGTTCCCTGCAGATATTCTCACCGGAATCTGCAGGGATTTCCTTTTTGGTTGATAATAAAATATGATTCCTCGAAGCACAAAAACCTCTCCGGTCCCGGCACGGGAGCCCGGATCCGTGCGCGGAGGAGACAACGGCGGTAGTGCTTGACAAATTGCGCGTAAAAGATATAAAATAAAAAAAGATTTGTTCGGAGAAAGGTTGAAACGGCGATGACACGGTGCGGCGATTTGCCGCCCCCTTGTCCGTCGTCTGATTTTCATATGATATACTTCGGATGAATAATAAACAGTCTGAATCCATCGGATAAAGGCGAATCTGAATTAGCGGAGGAGAATCGTCATGCTTGTAAAAGTCTGTAATACGTGCCGGAATCGGTATACGAAAGATCTTTCCCTTGAAACCTGCCCGTTCTGTCATTCAGCACTGAGCGTGAAATCCGTAGGAGAGGGAGATCTTATCGGTTGGGAGGAATTTTTCGGTGCAGGGAGCGGCGGAAACCTGCCGCCGGCGTGGGGACCGGCGCCCGCGCCCGTTCCCACCGGAGGAACCAATCCTGCGGTTCCTCCCATCCCGGGCCCTCCCACGCCCGTGATGACGCAGCCAACCAATGTGGTTCCGCCGGCAAACAATGCAGTCCAGGCTCCGCAGATGCAGGGGAACGGCCGAATCCGCGGCAGGGTGATGCAGTACAGCAACACCGGCAGGGAGGACGGCAATTACCGCCGTCTGCTGCTCATCCAGAAGATTCCCGAAGCGCTGATATATCATCAGCGGCTGGAGGACCTGCTGCACAGGTTCAACGTCCGTGTGGATCCCGGTGACCGGATGGGATACGCGCAGTACGTGGACGTGCCCGTGAACGTGCACGGCACCATCTCCGGCGGCATGCAGCTCGCGGATAACGCCGAGGTGGAGGTGGAAGGCAAATTCCGCGGCGGCACTCTGATGGCGCGCCGCATTTACGTGATCACGAACGGCGGCCGCAGCCAGGTCAAGTTCCAGCGGGCCGTAGGCCTGATCGTGACCGGGATCCTGGCGCTGCTCGCGCTCATCGGCGTGATCGTATTCGCTTCCACCGTGGACGGCGGCTTCGCCGCGAACCTGAAATATCTTTGCATCGCGTGGGGGATCACCTTTGCCGTTTCCTCCGTTTTATATCTGCTTCTGATCTTATCCAGGCTCGGTCTGGTGGCAAGGATCGTAGGCGGGCAACGGCCGCGGTTCCCGTTTGTGGGGATCCTGCTGTTCTCGCTGATGGTGGCAATGATCATTACCTATAATTTCGGGCCCGGCGCGGCGCTGAGCCTCGGCGCGACCGTAGGCGGATTCTTTTCCAGTCTGCTTTCCGCCGCCATTCCCATCATCGTACTGATCGTTATCGTACTCATTCTTCTTAAACTACTGTTCTGAAAAAAGGAGGCGCAGACAATGAGCGATCGGAGAAGTCTCGAAGAGCACAGCCTGAGGATCACGGAAAAGTATTTCAAAATGCAGCAGGAAATGACGCGGAACAGCATTCCCGGGCCGGTTTCCCCAAGGCTTTCCGCGGACGCCTTCTTTTACGTGCGCGTGGCGGAGATCTCCAGCAACTGGCTTGCCGATGAGCGGCCGCTGTGGCAGACCGCTTCCAAGTTTTTCGTGGGGCTGTTTGCTGCGGGCGTACCCGTTTCCGTCGTGCTGAACAGCGACGGCGCAAAAACCGATGTTTTCGTAGGAACGCTGGGAGATAAGTTCGGCGTCCTGCAGACGATGCTGAAGGGCTGTTTCCCGCAGCTGCGCTGGCAGGAGGAGGCGCCGGTTCCCGGCGAAGATCAGCGGACGAAGAAGAACCGGACCGACGAACGTCAGCCGCGCCCGTTTTACTACAAGGAGACCGCACCCTCCATGCCCTGCGGCGGATACCTGAAGGGAAATCCCACAGGCAGCGACAACGTGGCCGCGCCGTTTCAGATGGATTCCGTGATCAAGGGCATGAAGGGCAAACGCTGGAACGTTTCGATGTTCGCGTTTCCCGTGTCCAAGGCCCGTACGCTGGAACGGCAGCAGTACTGGCTGGGCGAGGCCACGGCCTGCAGCGAGCTCACGGACGTTTCCTTCAGTACCAGCGATAACAATCTGGAAACCGTTTCCTATAAAAAGAACTATCATCACAGTGCGCAGTACTGTGAAAAGGTAGAGGCGTTCTGCGAAAAGATGACGGACTGCCTCTCCATGGGCGAATGGTGCACTGTGATCAATTTTGCCGCCGCTTCCGCGGAAAGTGTGGGTATGCTGGGCGGCCTGCTGACTGCCGCGTTCTACGGCGAAAAATCCGAGCCCGAGCCCGTACACGCGGTGTTCAGCCCCGCGAATCCCTTCATCCCGCTTGCCTCCGGGCTGGAATGCCTGCATCAGAATTACTGCGCAAAGGATTATCCGATGCTCGGCACGTTCCTCAGCAGCGCGGAGCTTGCGATCTACGCGGCCTTTCCCACGGTGGATACGGCGGGCTTTTCCGTCCGCGATTACGTGGGCTTCGACGTCAACCGCGAGGCCGGAGGGGACCTTTGCGTGGGGCGCATCCTGGACTGCGGCGACGTGACGCCGAACCTGTATTCGATCAACGTCAACGAGCTGAACCGCCACTGCCTGATCGTGGGTCTGACCGGTTCCGGTAAGACCAATACGGTAAAAAGCCTGATCTGCGAAACCACGAAGGGCGCCTCCCGCCCGTTCATGGTGATCGAGCCCGCAAAGAAGGAATACTGGGAGCTGTACCGGCTGGGCTACGACGATCTGCAGGTCTACAGTGTGGGCTCCGGCGAAAAGGACGCGCACGTGTTCTGCCTGAATCCCTTCGAGCGCCCGTATTATACCGATCGCAGCGGCGTCCGGCGGACCGTGGCCATCCAGACGCATATCGATTTTGTATTTGCCGCGTTCAAGGCGAGCTTTATCATGTATACGCCCATGCCCTACGTGCTGGAGCGCGCCATTTACGAGATCTACGAGGACTGCGGCTGGGATATCCATAACAATACGAACCGCACCGGCGAGGACGTGTATCCTACCATAGAGGATCTGTATTTCAAGATCCCCGCCGTGGTCACGGCGATGGGCTACGACCAGAAAATGCGCAACGACCTGATCGGCTCCCTGCAGGCGCGCATCAATTCCATGCGCCTCGGCGCGAAGGGCGATACGCTGAACGTGCGCAAATCCTTCCCGTTGGACCGCCTTCTGAACGGCAACGTGGTGGTGGAGCTGGAGGATATCGGCGACGACGACGTGAAAGCCTTCGTCATCAGCATTCTGCTGATCGGCCTTCTGGAATACCGCCGGCAGCAGCCGGACAGCCAGAAAGAGGTCTGCCACCTGATGCTGATCGAGGAGGCGCACCGTCTGCTGAAGAACGTGCAGAGCGGGACCGGAGAAAACGCGGATCCCCGCGGCGCCGCCGTGGAATTCTTCTGCAACCTGCTGGCGGAGCTGCGCAGCAAGGGGCAGGGCTTTATCGTGGCGGATCAGATCCCCTCCAAACTGGCGCCGGACCTGATCAAAAACACCAACCTCAAGATCGTCCACAGAACGGTGGCGGAGGAGGAGCGCAGGCTGATCGGCGGCGCGATGCACATGACCGAGGATCAGATCGACAGCCTTGCCTCGCTCAGACAGGGCGTGGCCGCGGTATATTCCGAAGGAGATAACCGCCCCAAGCTGGTGATGCCGGAAAACGCCGGCGCTTATACGGTCCCAGGCAGGGAAAAAGTGAGCAGGGACGCGGTGCTGCGCGCCGTGACGCCCAACTGCATTTCGGCGGAAGGCGATCCGGATTACCTTTCCCTTACCGACCGCATGACGCCGCTGTGCCGGTTCTGCAATTCCCACTGCCGCAAACAGCCGGCGGACGTGCTGCGGCGGATCGCGGAACCCGACGCGTTTCCTTCGTTTGCGGACGCGCTGGATCCGATACGCAGAAAAACCTGCATTGCGAAGGATATCGATGAACACATCAAAGATTTTATCGGCGATTACCTGCCGGGCTCGCAGACGGCCTGGGCCGACAGATACTGTATTCTGAACTGCCTGCTGAAACGCTGGGATCTGGATCCCGATCTGGAAAAGAAGCTGATCGCGGCTTATATGACGATCAGAAAACCGAAATAACCAGGCGACATTACAGAAAAGGAGGATGCGGCACATGGCAGACGACGACGGCGGCAGCATGGGCGGAGGCGGCGATACCGTGGATACCTCTGGATCATCGGACGCGGGTATGGATAACGCCGGCACGTCCGCAGCGGGCGACGCCGGTGCGGAGACTACGGACACAACGGACATATCGGAACCGACGGAATCGGAACCGCCCGCCGAAGCGGAGCTGTATTCCGAACCGGCGGAGGACGAACTGTACGATCCGGGGTACGATCACAATGAATACGAGGACGAGCTCCTCGACAACAGTTTTTCGGATGACGATACGGAGGATGAAACCTACGACCGCGGCTACGATCCGAACGAATACGCGGATGAGCTGCTTGATTTTTCGTACGAAACCGAACCGCAGGAGAATGCGCCCCCGGAGGCGGCGCAGGCGCCTTCCGAGACCGTAGAGGCCGAAGAGGTTACCGAGACTTCGGCGGAGGACGTAAACGAAAGCCTGAAGGAAGTGGATCCGAATTACAACGATCCCTATAAACCGGGCACCGCCGTACAGGAATTGGAACTGAAAGAGGATACCACCTTCGTGCGCGTGTACGATAAAGAGAATTCTTCCATGAAGGGCAACTGGGTCATGGAAGAAAAAGACGTGAAGGGTCTCACGCCGGAACAGATCCGGGATAAATACGCCCTGCCGCAGACGCCGGAGTACAAATGCTCCGTTACCCTGAAAAAGGGAACGCACGTACGGTGCGGCGTTACGAACGGGCAGCCCGGCTGGGGAAAGGGCGGAGGCAAGCAGTACGATATGATGGGTCAGCGTACCGGATCCTTCACAAACGAACAGAAGCTGTAAGGAGGCAGAAAGATGTTTTACGTAAACGGCAGAACCGTAACGTGCGGGGATAAAACCGTGCGGTTTGCGTTCCGCGTGATGAAAACGCTCCCGTTCGGCGACCGGCTGATCGTATTGCTGGAGATCCCGGACGGCAACAAAACGGTGAACAACATCTGCTGCCTGGACGGCGAGGGGAAGCGCGTATGGCGCTCGTTCCCGCTGGAAAAGAAATATCCGGAGATCCGGGTGTTCCCTTACGAGGATATGACGCTCTCGGGCGGCAGACTGTACGCGTTTGATATCTATTGCAGACGCTTCGAGCTGGATCCCCGGACCGGCGACGTTCTGGGGTATACGATAACCAGATAAGCCCGGCCGCGCGGACGGCCGGAAAAACAGGAGAGAGGAGAATCAGCAATGGGCTTTGAAGGAGACGGCGGTTACGGTTCCTCCGACGCCGGCGCCGCTTCCGGCGGTTCTGACGCGGGGAACATCGGCGGTACGGACGCCGGAAACGCAGGCGGTACGGATGCAGGCAGCACCGACGCGGGCGCGGAAAGTCAGGATCTGTACGGATCGGGGGACGGCCCCGATGCATCTTCGGATCTGTATCCCTCCGAAGGGGACGGCGGATCTACGGACGGCGCCGACGGCCCGGACGGCGGGACGGGTGATTCCGGCACGGGCGAACCCGGAGAGGGCGAACCCGGAGACGGCGAACCCGGAGAGGGCGAACCCGGAGAGGGCGAACCCGGAGAGGGCGAACCCGGAGAGGGCGAACCCGGAGACGGCGAACCCGGAGACGGTGAACCCGGAGACGGCGAGCCCGGAGAGGGCGAACCCGGAGACGGCGAACCCGGAGACGGCGAGCCCGGAGACGGCGAACCCGGAAACGGTGAACCCGGAGAGGGCGAACCCGGAGAGGGCGAACCCGGAGAAGACGAACCCGGAGAAGACGAACCCGGAGAAGACGAACCCGGAAAGGAACCGCCCGAGAAGGGCGACGCCCCCGGAAAGGACGAGCTTCCCGGCAAGGACAAGCCGAACGAAGGCGACGAAACCGAAGGGGACGACGAAGGCGACGAAACCGAAGGGGACGACGAATCCGACGACGGCGACGAATCCGACGACGAAACCGGAGAGATCGGGGAAACCGATGAAGACAAGCCCGAAGAAGGCGAAGAGGCCGATCCGGGCGACAACAAAAAAGAAGAGACCTCAAAGGATACGAACGACGCCGAGATCAGCGAGGAAACCAAGGCGGAGATCAGGGAAAAAAGCAAGTATTCCGATGAGATCAACGATAATATCAAATCCGTGGACGAGCTGGAGCATTACCAGAACATCGGCCTCAAGGAAGAGCAGATCGACGGAAAAACGTGCCTGGTGCGGGACGATATCGACTGGGATCAGAAGGATGAGACCGGGCGCACGAACCGGGAGCGCGTGGAAGACCATCTTTCCCCGATCACCAAATCCGGAGAGACCGTGGAACTGCATCATATCGGGCAGAAGGACGACAGCCCCTTTGCGGAGCTGACCATGCCGGAGCACAGAGGCAAGGGGAACGATACGATACTCCACGATAAAACCAAGGACAGCGAGATCGACCGGTCTTCGTTCAATTCCGAAAAATACAGGTATTGGAAAAGCCGGCTGAATCAGGAGGCGAAAACATGAGAGACATACTGAACGTGATCGCGGGGCTGAAGGGTCTCCGCCATCTGACGCCGGCGAAAAAGACGGAGGTCTTTCTTGCCGAGTGCGCGCTGGATCTCCGTTTCGCGGACGAATATAAAACGTATCTTACCGCGTACGGCCTGATCAGCGCCCGCGGGATCGAGATCACGGGCCTGCTGCCGTCCCCCCGGCTGAACGTTGTGGACGTGACGAAGCGGGAGCGCGCGTGGAACGAGGGGTTCCCGCCCGATATGTACGTGATCGAAGAGACCGGCGTGGAGGGGCTTCTGATCCTGCAGGACGCCGCGGGGACCATTTACGCCCTGTGGCCGGGAAAACAGCCGAAAAAGGAATTCGACTGCCTTGCGGATTATCTTTTCTCGCTGCAGCAGGCGGAGGACTGATCCTCCGCGCCGACGGACCTGACCTGAAAGAAAAGGAGATCACTTTATGAGCAGCTTTTTCTATACGATTCCTTTTATCGCCTCCAAAATCGTTTTTCTGGGGGCGATCGGGTTTTTCGCGTATTGCCTGGCAAAACCGGGGCTGATGAAAAAAAAGAAAATTTTCGAGGTCACCAGAAATGCGGGCAAAAACCTGATGTATTTTTCTCTGATGCTTCTCGCCGCGGTGTGGCTGCTGCGGTTTGCCGTAGGCAACTGGTGTTACGCGCATCCCGATGAAACCGGAGAGATCGTAAAAATGGGCTGGGGCAGCCAGATCTTCAACAGCTTCGTGCACGCGCTGCAGACGTTCAGCATGGATGAATCGTATACCGCGTATATGGATAACGGAATGAAGCTGGCGGAGCATCTGAGCGGCGGAAAATACCATATACTGTGCGTGCTGTATCTCTCCGCCATGAACGTGATCGCTCCGGTTGCGGGCGGCGCGTTCGTATTTGAGATTCTGGCCGGTATTTTCCCGCAGCTTCGGTATCTGCTTTCCCGGGGGTGCTGGTGGAAGACCCGCTATTATTTTACCGCGCTGAACGAGCCCTCGCTGGCGCTGGCGAAAAGCATCGTGCAGGATCCCGAAAGCGGCAGACCGCTGATCGTTTTTACCGACGCCTATGCCGACGACGAGGAGGAAAAATCCTCGGAGCTGCTGCTGAGCGCGAAGGCCCTCGGCGCGATCTGCCTGAAGGACGATCTGCTGCACATACCGCTGAAAAAGCTGGGCAAAAAGAAAACGTATTTCTTTTTGTCGGACCGTGAAGAAAATGAGAACCTGCAGACGCTGTCGCAGCTGCTGGCCATGCCGGAGCAGGACGTGCTGGACAATACCGATATCAGCGTGTTCGGGACCGATAAAAGAGCGAGCTGTATCGAGGACGAGGTGAGCTACCTCCACAACCGCCTGACCGCCGCGTTCGAAAAGGACGGCAGGGAGATCCTGCCGAACATCATTCCGATCAACGGCATCCGCAACATGGCGCAGCGGCTCTTCAGCCGGCTGCCCCTGTTTGAGGGGCTGTACGGAAAGACCCCGGGGAATCAGTGCGTCAACCTTACGATCGTCGGCAGCGGCGTGATCGGCACCGAAATGTTCCTGAACGCGTACTGGTTCGGGCAGATCGCGGGCGTGGAGCTGAATATCACCGTGATCTCCGCGGACGAGACCGAGGAGGAATTCCGCGCGCGGATCGACAGCATCAATCCCGATATCATGGCTACGGAGCAGCCCGGCAGCGAGATCCTGAACGCGTATATCGGTCCGGACCGCGCGAGCGGAAAGCCGGTCCCGCAGCCCAGGTATTTCCGGTTCCGGTTTCGCAAGACGAACGTTTTGCACTGCAGCTCTGCGGATCTTCTGAAAACTCCCGTCGGCGAGGACGGATTCCGCCTCCGGGATACGGATTATTTCATTGTGGCCGTGGGTTCGGATGAAAACAATTTCCGCATCGCGGATATGCTGCGGCAGGAGATCGGCTATTATCACGCAAACGAAGCGAAGGACCGCAAAACGATCATCAGCTACGTTATTTACAACACCAGCCTCTGCGATTCGCTGAACAAAGCCGCGCGGCAGAAGCATACGGCCGCCGACGGGGCCGGATTTGACCTTTACATGCACGCCTTCGGCAGCATGGAGGAGATCTACAGCGTGGATAATATTCTGCGCAGCAACCGTATGGCGCGCACGGCGAGCGGAGACGGCGCCCCGGAAAAAGACCGGATTCGTCCGTACAACGACGATATGGGGAGGGCGCTGAAAACCAGAGAGTATTACAATAAGCGCGCGCGTCTGGCCAGACAGCTGCAGCTCCGCTATAAGGCCTTCGCCGCGGGGATCCTCACGCCGACGCTGTTCTGTTCCGAAAGCGACGAGGCGTATCAGGCGTACATGAACGAAAAGGTATGGGAATACGCCCGCGGCGCGCACGGCGAATGGACGTACCCCGAATACACCGGCATCGCGAACCGGCTCGCGTGGATGGAGCACAGACGCTGGAACGCCTTTATGCGGATCTACGGTTTCCGCCGTCCGGACGATATCTCGAAATACATGAAGCTGAACAGCGACGTCCATTGCCTGAAGGACGGCTACGATAAGGATTATCAGTTCCTGTTCATCAAACGGCATCCCTGCGTGGTGGAATGCGATCTCCTCGGCTACCCCGGTATGTACAGCCGCCGCGACGAGGCGAAAAGAAAGGGCTCTCCCGATCCCCTGGGGCCGGATGAGCTGGACGTTCTGAACAAAACGCTGAAAAAGGATTTCAAGAAATACGATTATCCCGAGGACGACGTAAAGCATCTGTTTGAGAAAGACGTATAAAAATAAAACAGTCTGCCGCGCACGGCGCAGACCGAAAAGAAAAAAGCAAAGCGGTACATCCTGTATCGCTTTTTTCTCTGCAGCGTTGAATAAGCTGAGCGCAATTAAATTGAAAAAAAGCCGTTTATCTTTTTTTCCCCCCTCCCGTCCGTTCCGCCCCTTCCCGTGCTATACTGGGGGCACAATGAGGGGCAGCTGCGGCCTTTTGTCCGGTTGTCTTAAAAAAAGAAAGGCGTGCAAATTTATGAAGAAGCTTACACAGGCGATCGCGATCCTGCTTGTATGCGCATTGCTCGGCGGCTGCGCCGGATTCGCGCAGTCCAAAACCGTTCCCGCGCCGGGGCCCGAGGTGGGCCGGTGGCACGCGGAGATCAGAATCTCCGATCTGAATCTTTCGGATGAGGACCGGGTCATCATGACGCTGCTGGCGGGAAACGTGGCCTATGAAACGGATCTCGTGTTTTACGACGACGGTACGTTCAGCTGGGAAATGAATATGGAGCAGTTCCGCAGCGGCGTCCGGGAGGCCGCGGGTACGCTCGTCAGTCTGCTGCTCGGCTTTGATCTGGATCTGTTTATCGACCGGATTGTTGTGCTGGCGCTGGAGTCCGCCGGCGCCGGCGATCAGTCCGACTGGGGCTCCTATACCGTGGACGGCAGCGGCCTGATCGTTGCCGCGGGCAATGAGACCCGGTATTTTTCATACGCCTACGGCAAGCTCCGGCAGCTGAACGGGGCGGGCGACGTGATCCTTGTGTTCAGCAGGGCGGAATAACGGAAAAGGAACCGTGCGCGGGCTGCGCGGCGGTTCCTTGTTCTCTGTGTAATGCGGATAAAAGCTCAATTGAAAGCGGGCAGGCGGCGTCAATGCCCCAGCAGCTTCAGCAAATCGCTTACGGACGCCGTTGCCAGACAGACGCAGGTATCGGAGGCGCCGTAGTAGATCTTCAGCTCGCCGCTGTCCTCCAATACGGTGCCGCAGGGAAAGATCACGTTCTCGCGGAAGCCCGCGTCGGTTTCAATGGGCGTATCCGGCGCCAGCAGCGGCGCTTCGTAAACGGAGAGCACTTTGGAGGGGTCCTGCAGATCCAGCAGCATCAGGCCGGCGGTGTAGCGCTTTTTCCAGCTGGTTTCCCAGCCGTTTTTGCCGCGGGAATCGTCCCTGTCCACGGCGTGGAACAGGGTCAGCCAGCCCGCGGGGGTTTTGACCGGGGAGGCCGTGGGGCCGATCTTGTCGTTGGCCCAGGGCACGTCCTCCACGCCCAGCACCAGCTCGCTGCGGCCCCAGTAGACGAGGTCCGGAGAGCGGGAGAGCCAGATATCGAAGCGGTCGCGTCCGCGGCTGTACACCGGCATGGGGCGTTCCAGCCGCACGTATTCGCCGCCGATCTTTTCGGGGAACAGCACCATGTTCCGGTTTTCCGGCACGCTGGCGCTGAGGATGCGGTATCCGGTGAGATCCTCGCTGAGCTCGGCGATGGCGCCGCGGATGCCGTGGCGGGTATCCATGGCCAGACAAAGCAGCAGCCGGTCTTCGATCTGAATGATGCGCGGATCGTACAGGCGCTTCATTTCCGGATCCTTCGCGGGATCGTTGCTGTCCGTCAGCGGCAGCGGATCGAACCGCCAGCCGTCGACCCCGTTTTTGCTGCGGGCAATGCCCACGCTGGTACCGGCAAAGCGTTTGCCGCTTTCGTAGGCGGCCTGATCGCAGCCGTAATCGTTGCGGAACACCATAACGTATTCGCCCCGGTATTTGATCACGCCGGCGTTGAACACCAGCGAGCAGGGATAGGGCAGGTCCGACGCGGTCACGACGGGCGCGGGATATTTTTTGATACAGGGATGTGTAAACAGCGGGGGCAGTACGGCTGGCATGGCGGACCTCCGAAAAGCTTGATGCGGCCGGGTTGCGGCCTGTTCATATTTTAGCATATCCGCGGCGCGCAGGGAAGCCCTTTTTCTGTTTTTTTCTCCGTCGGCTTTTGTTGAAAACGCGCGGCCGGCATGCTATAATGAAAAAAATACGCTGTACGGCGGCGGAAGGAGCGACTTTATGAAAAACGTCCGGCTTTTTTTGGCTTTATCCGATCAATTTGCGTGGGCGCGCAACGAACTGGAGCTTTATATGCGGCAGGTCAATCAGGTCTGCAGCGGAGATCCGGATGCGGACGTGAAGTCCGCGGTCTGTGATGCCCCGGCGCTTTGTTTTACGCCGGAAGGTCTGCTGCGGGAGGAATACGACCGGATCCTGCGGGAGAGCGATATGGCGGTCTTTCTGTTCGGGTCCCGGCAGGATCCCTGCCTGCAGACGCTGTATCGCGCGGCGGCGGAACGTATGCGTCCGTCGGTGTACGGCCGGACCGAGGTTTTTGCGTATTACGGGGCGCCGGAGGCGGGAGAGACCGCGGCGGAGGAATTGCTTGCCTTCCTGGAGGAGGCCGAACAGTACCACGCGTCTTTCCGGCATATCGATACGGTAAAGTTCCGTATCCTGCTGCAGCTGAGCGCGCTGCTGCCGCGCCCGGTATATCTGGATACGTCAAAGGGGTTCTGCCGCGCGGAGGACAGCAGACTGATCCCTCTGGAAAACGTTTCTGAATTCGCGAACCGTGTTTTGCGGCGTTCTCCCTGGGACGATGACGGAGTGTTTCTGCCGGAGGAAGAAAAGGTGTTTGCCGTTTCTTTGCGGATGAGCCTGGACGACGTGCGCGGCGGGCTTACCCCGGCGCAGAAACAGGCTTATCGTTCGTATGAACTGGGCGACGACTGGCAGGCGATCCGCGTGCTCTCCGGAGAGTTTTTCGCCGATGAGGCGAGCCTGCGGCAGCAGGAGGCACCCGACCGGAAAGCCGTGGCGTCTCTCGTGCGGCGGGGGCGGCAGTTGATCGCGATGTTAGCGGCTACGAACGACATGCATCGTTTTTTGGATATCCGCTCGGTGTTTCGGCTGATCATCGATTACGCGCTGAAGGCGGACGTTGAGCTGGACGCGGTGTACGAGTACATCTATCAATGGGCAGACGGCAACCGGGATCCGGAAGCGATCCTCCTCGCCCAAAAGCTGCTCGGAAAACAGAGCTATTGCGCCGATCCGGAAAACAAAGCGCCGCTGCTTTTCCTTGCCGCGCGTTTCATGCTCAAAGCGGACCGTTACGAAGAGGCAACGGCTTATTACGAAGAAGCGAAAGCCCTTTTGCTGCCGATGATCGCGGAGGATTATCCGTATGCGTATCAGTACAGCAAAACATGCAGCGCGCTGGCGGGTCTTTATATGAAGGCCGCGCGTTTTGAGGACGCATATGCGGTGTGCGAAGAAGCGGTCCGGGTCTGGCGCGGACCGGCGGAAGCGGAACCGGAGAAATATCTTCCGTACGCTGCCGGGGCTTATTATCAATTGGGTGTGTTTTTTGAAAAAACAGGCCGGCGGCAGGAGGCGGACGCCGCCTATGCCGAGGCGCTGGCACTCGCCGAAAAGGATCCGGACAGTTACGGCTGCAGGGAGATCATCGAAGCGTTATCCTGATCCGGAACATACCGAAAGGAGTTTTTTTTGAAGGTCATCCGTATTTTTCTGGCATCTTCTATTACACAGTTTGAAAAAGAGCGCTACGAGCTCGCAGCCTTTATCTACAAGCTGGGGGAGACGTTCCGCGAGGCTTACGGCATCGACGTAAAGCCCTTTCTCTGCGAAGATTACGACCATTACGTAACGCCGGACGGCCGTATGCAGGACGAATTCAATAAGATCCTGCGCGAGAGCGAAATGGTGTTCTTTTTGTTCTATACCCGCGTGGGCGAGTTTACCGAAGAGGAATTCCGCGTGGCGCTGGAGCAGATGCGGATCTCGGCGGAGAAAAAGCCGAAGATCTACACGTTTTTCAAGGCGCTGGCCGAGGGGGAGACGATCGAGGATTCCCTGCGGTCGTTTATGGGCATGCTGGAGAAAACGCTGGGGCATTACCACGAGTGCTTTACCGATATCGATACGGTAAAGCTGCGCATTCTGCTGAACCTCCGGGCGCAGGAGCTGGGCTTTGCAAAAATCGAGGCGAAGGACGGTTACTGCACGGTGGACGGGCGCAAGGTGCTCTCGCTGGAAAACGTGGCGGAGTTCGTAAACAACGGCACGCTGCGGCGCCTGCAGGCGGAGCTTGCCGCTTTGGAAGCGAAGTACTGGGCCATGTACGATATCTACGTTTCCGGAAACTGCGACGACGCGTTCCGGGACGAATACGCGGCGGTCGCCGCCCGGCGCATCGAGCTGCGGAATCAGTTGGAAGCGCTGGAGGAGAGCATCTTCGCCATCTCGATGCAGATGAGCGAGGACGACGTGCACGGCGAGATCACAGAGGGCCAGAAGGAGGCCTACCGGCTGTTTGAGCGCGGATGCTGCGCCGAAGCGCTGACCGTGCTGGACCGGGATTTTGAATACTGGGAGCGCAGCGTTGCGAGGGAAAAGGAAAAATACCTGAAAACCGTGCAGGTGTACGTGCGGGTGGGATGGCAGAAGATCGGCTTTCTGGAAACGATGACGGACCGCGCCTCCCGGTTCGCGGAGATCGAAGAGATCTATGAAAAGATCGTGAAGGCCGCCATCGAAGCGAACGCGGCGCCGGAGGTCTGCCTGGCGTTCGTGCAGTATCTGTACCGGCAGCGCGCTTACGAAAAGGCGCTGGCGCTGGCGCAGCGGCTGGAAGGGACGGAGGCGTTCCGGGCCGTGCCCGCGCAAAAAGCGAAGCTGCAGCATCTTGCGGCCGTGGTGCTCGCGGACGTCCGCCGCTTTGCCGAGGCGGAGGAGATGAACCGTGCCGCGCTGGAAACCTTCCGGCTGCTGGCGGCGGAGTCGCCGGAGGAATATCTGCCTTACGAGGCGCTGGTGTGCAACAATCTGGCGCTGCTCTGCGAGGACGCCGACCGGCCTGCCGAAGCGGAAGCGCTGCTTGCCCGGGCGCTGGAGATCCTGAACACGCTGGCGGAAAAGGCCCCCGCCCGGTTCCTGCCGGACGTGGCGAAGGCAAGCAACAATCTGGCGAGTCTGAAGAGAAAAACGAATTGCCTGAAGGAAGCGGAAGCGCTGTTCCTCTCCGCGCTGGATTCCTACCGCACGCTGTCGGCGGAGGATCCGGATGCTTATGCGCCGGATCTGGCCATGGTGTGCGCAAATCTTTCCGGTCTGTATAAGGATATCAACCGGCTGACGGAGGCCGAAGCGCTGGGCGAAGAGGCGCTTTCGATCCGGCGGACGCTGGCCGCGAAAAATCCGGACGCCTATCTGCCGGATCTGGCCATGACCTATAACAATCTTTCGCTGCTCTACGGCGGCACCAACCGCAGCGCGCAGGCGGAAAAGCTGCTGCGCGAGGCCCTTTCGATCCGGCGGGCGCTGGCCGCAAAACAGCCGGCAGCCTTCTGGCCGGACGTGGCTGCAACGGAGCAGACCCTCGGAAATCTGTACCGCGAAAACAAGCGCTTCCCGGAGGCGGAAACGCACCTGCGCGAGGCGCTGCAGATCTTCCGCAGACAGGCCTCCGCCCAGCCGGAGGTGTACCGGCGCTCGGTGGCTTCCGCTTATTACGATCTCGCGCTGCTGTATCACGATATGAACCGATGCGAACACTCCGAAGCATGCTACCGGGAGACGCTTTCCATCCTCCGCCCGCTGGCGCAGGCGCACCCGGAGATTTACAGTGCGGAGCTTTCGTCGGTCTGCAACGGGCTCGGTCTGATGCTGACCGAGTTCCGCCGCTTCGGCGACGCGCAGACGGCGTTTGCGGAGGCGCTTTCCATCCGGCGGGCGCTGGCGGCGCAGAACCCGGAGGCTTACGGCGAGGACGTGGCCATGACCTGCAATAACCTTGCCTATCTGCATTACGCCGAAAAGCATCCGGAAAAGGCGGAGCCCCTGCTTTCGGAGGCGCTGGGAACGTACCGGGCGCTCGCGCAGCGGCATCCGTCCGCCTACCGGCCGCGTCTGGCAGGAGCCTGCAGCAATCTGGCGTCGCTGTACTGTGAGCTGAACCGCCTCAGGGAGGCGGAACCGCTGTATACCGAGGCGCTCGGGATCTACCGGGAGCTGGCGGGCACGAATCCGGACGCGTACACGCCGTACGTGGCAGGCGTTTGCGATAACCTTGCGGGGCTGTATGCCTCCGTAGGGCAGCCCGCCGAAGCGGGGCGGCTGTTCGGTGAAGCGCTTTCCCTGCGCCGCGCGCTGACAGAGAAGGATCCTGAGGCGTACGTGCCGGATCTGGCCGTCACCTGCCTGAATTACGGTATCTTCTGCCGGGCGGCGGGGCGGCAGTCCGAAGCCGACCGGCTGTTTGCCGAGGCGCTGCGGCTGGCGCGGCGGTATCCGCAGAACTATTACTGCGCGCAGGTACTGGAAAATCTGCGGCAGTTTACGGGCGGGGTATAAAGAACCGCCCCCCCTCCTGTAAAAAACCGGCGCACGGCTGTGCTATCATTACCGTGAATCATTCCGAAGCCGAAAGGAGCCGATCTTATGAAGCCGATCAAAGTATACATTTCCGTTCCCGCCGCGCAGCCGGAGACCGAGCGCGTTGCGCTGACGGAATTTCTCTCCCGGATCGGGCGGATCCTGTACCGGGATTACGGGATCCGTATTGAGGCGGAGCTCGCCGAACGTACGGCGCCCGGCGCCGGCGGGGCCCGGGAAATGCTGCAGGCGATGCGGCAAAGCGATCTTGCGGCGATCCTGTTCGGTCCCTCCGTAAGCAAAGCCGAAGCGCGGGAATACGAGGCTGTGCTTGCCCGCGTGCGGGAACCCGGCGCCAAGCGGCTCCTTGTGCGCACGCTGATCCGGACGCCCGCCGGGGAGCGTGCGGAAGCCGTCCTGCGGAAATGGGCGCAGGCGCTTGCCTTTAAGTACGGACAGCGCCCGGCGTTTTATTCCGGTATCGGCACGGTCATGCTGCAGCTGCTGCTCAGCCTGCGGCTGCTGGAGCCTGCGTTTGCGGAGCTCTCGGCGGAAAACGGCATATGCCTGCTCAACGGCAGAGAAGCGCTGTCGCTGAACGACGTTGCCGAACTTGACGAGGTGGGGCAGAGCGACGAGATCCCCCCGCAATTCGCGCTGGATCTGCTGCAGATCTTAACGCAGCGGGAGGATTACGGCAGGGCGATCTCCCTTGCCGAGCGGCTGCTGGACCGGGAGGACGTTGCCGCCGATCCGAAAACGCACGCGCAGATGCTGTATCTGACCGCGGTCCTGCTCGGAGAAATCGAGATGTTTGACGCGGCGGAGCCGATGTTCCTGCAGGCGCTGGATATTTTCCGCTCGCTTGCCGGGGAGGACCCGGATATCTACCTGCCTGAGGTTGCCGATTGCTGTGAGATGCTCGCGCTGCATTACGGCTTTTACAACCGGCTGAAGGAAGCCGAAGCGCTGCTTTCCGAGGGGCTGGAGATTTTCCGCTCGCTTGCCGCGAAGGATCCGGAGACGTTTTCGCCGGGGCTGGCGGAGGCCTGCGGCAGTCTGGCGCTCGTCTGCAAAGAGCTCGGCGACCGGACGCGGGCGGAGGCTCTGTACCGGGAATCGCTGGAGCGTTTCCGGCTGCTGGCGCAGGTGGCGCCGGAACGGTTCCTGCCGCATCTGGCCGGGACCTGCGATGAGCTTGCCTGCCTGATCACGGATACCGGCCGCCGCAAAGAAGAGGAAGCGCTGTATCTGGAGGCGCTGGAGCTCTGGCGCAGACTTTCGGCGGAGGATCCGGACCGGTACGTTGCGGATATCGCCCGCGCCTGCTTTCATTTAGGCGTCGTTTATTCCGGAACGGACCGCCCGCAGGCGGCGGACGCGATGTTTGCCGAGGCGCTGGAAACGGCGAAGCAAAAGCCGAAGGATCCCTACTGCGCCGACATTATTAAAAGTCTTGCAGACCGCCGCACAAAACAGAAAGGAGATCCGGTATGATTCCCTGCATTCCGTCCCACCCTTGCGGGTGGGCTTTTTTGTCGAAAAACGGGGGCGCGGCGCGCAATCGCTGTTGATAAAGCGCGTATCGTGTGTTATAATGGAACAAAGTTTTCGTCGAATACGGACGAGCGCGAAAAAATAGAAAAAAGAGAGGATGGCTCCGATGCACTGCGCAAATGACAACAACGGCCCCTGGGATATTTTTATTTCTTACAAAATGGATAATATAGGAAATAATTTTGTCCGCAGGCTTACGGACGACCTGCAGGCGATGAATTACAGCGTGTTTTTTAACAAGGACGCGATCCGCACGGGCAGTTTTCCGGAGCAGCAGAAGGAAGCGGTGATCGGCTGTAAGGATTTTCTGCTGATCCTTTCCGAAACCTGTTTGGCGCAGCTGTGCGCAAACGAAAAGGTGGATTGGGTGCGCGAAGAGCTGCTGATCGCCCACGAATATAAGAAAAACATCATCCCCGTATTGATGCCCGGCGTAATACTGCCGAAGGACCGCAGCGATATGCCTGAGATCATAACGTTTCTGCCGGATCAGAACGCTTTTTTGCTGCCGGATGAATACCTGCAGCCGCCGCTGCAGAAATTGATGAAAAGTCTGCATTCCAGACCCGAAAGGGGCGACGTTTACAGAGCGGTATTCAACGGCAATCCCGATTTTAAAGTGGAAGACTATCGCCGCGCACTGGAGAAAAAAGCCGCGCAGGGCGATCCGGAGGCAAAATACGCGCTGGCGTTGGTGTATTATTACGGTATGATCGATGCGGAGGGGAAATCCGGCCGTGCGTATTCCAAAGCGTTCGAGTTGCTTTCGGAACTGCAGGATCTGCCCGGGGAAATCGGCGCCCATGCCAACGCACTGATCGGCGAAATGTATTTTAACGGTACGGTTCCGCAGGAGGGGCAGTCCTTTATTACCGCCAGGGAACACCACAAAAAAGCCGCTGAATACAGCGCGTTTTCCGCCAGAGAATATGCGTATATCTGTTCCCGCGGGTGCGGCGATTCTATGGATACGGACGAAATCACGCAGTATTACGAAAAAGTGATCGAGGTCGGCGATAAGATCGCAGTTCTGGGATTGGCGCAGTACTATAAAGAGCACGGCCGCTTCCGGGAGGCCGCCGCACTGTACGAGAAATCGAAAGAGCAGATCCCCGAAGCGGAGATGGAGCTCGGCGTCATTTACGCAAAGGGTCTGCACAAGGATCCGCCGGAGCCGGATTATTTCCGTGCGGCCTCTCTTTTGCACCACGCGATCGGAAGAGAAAACTGCGATCCGCGGGCGTATTACGAGCTCGGCGTGCTGTATCTGATGCCCTACGGCGGGTTTATAAAGGACGAAAAAAAGGCACAGGAATTGTTTGCCGAAGCGGCGGCGCGCGGCGTGGCGAACGCGGCTTTCAAACTGGGCTGTATGTTTGAGTATGGTACCGTGGAAAAGAATACGGAAACGGCGATCGAATATTTTACCATGGCATCGGAAGCCGGCCGACCGTTGGCCGCCTATCATCTGGCGCTGCTGTATCAGCAGCCGGAGGTCTGCAATTATCATAAAGCCTTCCGTTACGCAAAAATCGCCGCGGAGCGCGGCGTGCCGGAGGGCGAGTACGTTTACGGCAGCATGCTTTTGTTTGGCCGCGGCTGCAAGGCGGATCGCGACGCAGCGATTCGTCACCTGCGATCTGCGTATAAACACGGCGTATTTCAGGCAAAAATGCTGATCGACGCGCAGAAAAACGCCCCGGCGTCTCTGCCGTCCTCAGAGCGGGATTGAGCCGAGCCCGTCGTTTTTATGGGATTTTTCTTCGCAGCGGCGGCGGGACGCTCTTTGCCGGAGCGCCGGAGATCGCCCACGGTATCCGGTTTGCGCCGGGCGCATCAAAGCTTTTCCAAAGAATGATCTCATGCTCTTTGTCCCACCCTTGCGGGTGGGCTTTTTTGTCGAAAAACGGGGGCGCGGCGCGCAATCGCTATTGAAAACGATTTTGTGATGTGGTAAAATACGGATATAAAAAACGGATATAAAAACGCCCCGGTGTATGCGCCGGGCGCGGTGAAAAGAGAAAGGACCGTGCATATGAATTATCTCGATCGATTGACAGACAGCTTCAAAACAAAATACGAACGTTTTCTGATAGGCTGCGATTCCGTAGAAATGGATGACGTATGGGATAAGTCCGAATACGGCGAAATGGACGTGTATTACGAAAACGAGCTCATTACCGAGATCCTGAGCGTGATCGTATCGGACGGTGTGATCGGAAATACCGAGGTGAGCTTCATAAACAGAAATTTCGGTTTTTCCTGCACGGAGGAGGATCTCCGGGCACTGTACAAAAACTGCGGCGATGAGATCGATGCGTATTTTGAATCGCATTTCAAGGCGGGCTACGCGCTGCTGCGGCGCATGAACGAAAAGCTGGCCGCGGCTTACGCGGAGCTGTTTGAACTGATCAAAGAGATCATCACCGAAAGCGACGGCGTGGTAAACGAGGCCGAAAAGCGCAAGCTTGCGGCGCTGGCACTGCAATGAGGGCCTATGATACGCTGTCCGCGGGGCAGCGGCGTATTTATACGCAGCTTTACGACAGCATCGACCGGCTGGAAACGGAGACCGTGTTCAGAGGCGTGTCCTTTGACGAGATCACGGCTGCCTTCCACGCGGTCCTCGATGATACGCCCGCCTTTTTCTGGCTGAGCGGCAGGTCCGACGGGACGATCCAGACGCGCGGCGCCGAAATGACGGTGTTTTTCCGGATGGAGCTGCGGAAGGGCGAATCCCTTTCACGGATCGGTTCCGAACGGCGGACGCTTGCGGCAAAGGCGGCGGAGCTTGCGCGCGCCGCCAAACGGGCCTCCCGCGACTTGTACGGGCAGATCCTGTACCTGCACGATCATCTGGTGCAGCATTCGGATTATCAGACCGGCGCGCATTGCTTCGACGCGTACGGCTGCATGATCGAGGGCCGCGCCGTTTGCGCGGGTTACGCGGCCGCCTTTCAGCTGCTGATGCAGATGCTGGGCGTGGAATGCGGCAAGATCCACGGCGGCTCCGCCACGAAGCGGATCTCGGACAGCAACCACGAGTGGAACTATATCCGTCTGGCCGACGGGTATTATTACGTGGACGTCACGTGGGACGACCCCGTGATCAACGGCAGCGCGGCGGGGAGCCACGTGTCGCATACGTTTTTCTGCCTCGATCAGAACGAGCTGCTGCTGACGCACCGGATCGACGGCGGTCAGAACCTGCCGCGGTCCTTCGGCGCGCGCTATAACTATTATACTTATCAGGGCTGGTACATACCTTCGTATTCCTTTGCCGCCGTGCGGGAGATCGCGGCGCGGCAGCTTCGTACAGGGCGGACCTTTTCCGTGAAATTCGGCTCCCGGCAGCAGGCGGATGCGGCCATGCGTGACCTGATCGACCGGCACCAGGTATTCTCGATCCCCGGCGTTTCGGGGAGCATCAGCTACGGCCTGAGCGACAGCGGCCTGATCCTGGAAGTGGAGATCAGGTAGCATTTCGGAGGGACCCATGAAAACGAACGATGCATTTTCTGTCACCGTGACCGACGCGCCGTATCTGGCGGCCGGGGACGGCAAAACCAACGACCGGGCCGCCGTTCAGCGGGCGATCGACGACGCGTACGCCGCGGGCGGCGGTACGGTGGAGCTGACGGCGGGGCGCACCTTTTTAAGCAGCGGTATCGTGCTGAGAAGCGGCGTCACCCTGCGCTTCGGCGAAGGGGCCGTGCTGCTGCAGGACCCGGACCGCGAAACCTACGTCAAGCCCGTCGGCAGCGGCTACGAGCCCTATCTGCCGCATTACGGGCAGAATTTTTCGCCCACGATCAAGTGGAGCCACTACTGGTACTGGAATTACCCCTTCATCTTCGCGCCGGAAGGCAGCCGCGATTTCGCCGTCTGCGGCAAGGGCACCGTGCGCATGATGGAGGTCACGGATACCGAAAAGATCGTCAAGATCTGCCCCGTCGGCTTCTACCGCTGCCGGGATTTTGAGATCCGCGATATTCATATCACGAATTATCACGGCTACGCCATGATGCCGTTCACGAGCGAAAACGGCCTGATCAGCGGTCTTACCATCGATAACGCCAACCACGGCAACGGCGACGGCATCTGTCTGATGAACTGTCAAAACATCCGCATTACGGGCTGCACCATGGATACGGGCGACGACGCGGTGTATATCTTCTCCTCCTGCCGCGACCCGCGCAAAAGCGAGTGGTGGAATTCGGACGACCCGCAGCCCTCCGTGAACATCGAGGTGGACCACAACCACCTGAAAACCAACCACTGCAAGGCCTTCGGCATGATCCTGTGGGGGCTGAACTGCGAGGATCTGGAAAAGGTGGAGGTGCGCAACGTCTACGTGCACGACAATTATTTTCAGACCATGGGCAACTGGCTGTATAACCCGTATACGGATAAGGCCGGGTACCCGCCCGTGACCCACGTGCGCTTTGAAAACAACGTGATCGACGCCATAGAGATCAATTTCTTTGAAACGCAGGTCAGCGATATGAATTACTACCGCTCCATGACGGCCCTGCAGAACGGCTCCTTTGAACACGGGCGCTGCTTCTGGGTCACGGAAGGGGAGGCCGGCGTCTGCAGAAAACCCGCGGACGGCGAACACCCCTACGGTTACGTCGCGGGGGCGGAAAAGGCCGGAGAAAGGCTTTATCAGGGTCTGTATCTGGAAGCCGGAAAGCCGATGCTGCTGTGGGCGGAGGTCTGCACCTCCGGCGAGCCCTGCCGCCTGTTTGTAAAGGATATGGAAACGGGCGCCCCGGTCGCGGAAAAGGAATTTTGCAATACCGAATGGGCGGAGACCGAACTGGCCTTTACCGTCCCGGCGGACGGGAACTATCACGTGGGGCTGGAGCGCGGCAGCGCCCCGGGCGGCTGGGCCCGTGTGCGGGAGATCCGCCTCGGCGCGCATCCCGCGGCCTTCGGCTACGATCACGTGATCTCTGAGCACGGAAAAATACTGTTCCGGTGCAAGGCATAGGCGGACGTTGAGGTGAATACGATGCGAAAACGGATCTACGGGATCATTGAAACAAGCGGGAGCGAGGAGCGCCTGCGGAACGTATACGACGTTTTTATGATGCTCGTGATCGTGGCCAGCCTCGTGCCGCTGGCGTTTAAGGAAGAATACGCCGCGTTCGAATGGATCGACCGGATCGCGGCCGCCGTTTTTATCGTCGATTACGCGCTGCGGCTGCTTACGGCGGATTACAAGCTGAATAAGGGCGGCTGGTCCTTTCTGCTGTATCCCTTTACGCCGATGGCGCTGGTGGATCTGGTCGCCATCCTGCCGTCGCTGCGGCTGATCCGCGGCGTGTTCCGTCTGCTGAAGGTGTTCCGCCTGTTCCGTACGCTGCGGGTGTTCCGCGCGTTCAAGGCCATCCGCTATTCCAGAAGCCTCCGGCTGATCCGCTCCGTGCTGGAAAAGCAGCGGCAGCCGCTGATCACGGTGGGTATGCTGGCGGTAGCTTACGTGCTGATCTCCGCGCTCGTGATCTTCAACGTGGAGCCGGAAACCTTCGATACGTTTTTTGACGCGGTCTACTGGGCCACCGTTTCGCTCACCACCGTGGGCTACGGCGATATTTACCCGGTCACCGCCGTGGGCAGAGTGGTCACCATGATCTCGTCCGTGTTCGGCATCGCCATCATCGCGCTGCCCTCCGCCATCCTCACCGCGGGCTTTATGGAAGAGCTGCGGGGCAGAAACAACCGGCAGCAGCCGCCTTCCGCCCCGAAAAAATAAAGGAGATTTTTATATGACGTTCGACAGATATTTCCGTTTCTGCGATCCGGCGGAAAAGCCGCTGGAGAGCCTTGCCCCGGACGGGGGCTACTGCGCGATCCTGCGCACGATCGGCTGCGTGGGGGACAGCCTTTCCTCCGGCGAATTCGAATCCACGGACGCCGCGGGCAACAAAGGCTACCACGATATGTTTGATTTCTCCTGGGGGCAGTTCATCGCCCGGGACTGCGGCTGCACCGTGTATAATTTTTCCCGCGGGGGGATGACGGCCAGCGAATACATGCAGGGCTTTGCCGAGGCGAACGGCTTCTGGGATCCCGCCAAAGCCTGCCGGGCGTACATTCTCGCCCTGGGCGTGAACGACATCATCAACGCGCATCAGGAAGTGGGCGGCGTCGAAGACATCGACCCTGCCGACGGGCGGAACAACAAAAAGACCTTTGCGGGGTATTACGCCGCCATCGTGCAGCGCCTGAAGGAGATCCAGCCCCGGGCGCGGTTCTTTTTCGTCACCATGCCCAAGGACGAGCACGGCGCGCGCTGCCCGGCGCACACGGCGCTGCTGTACGACCTCACGAAGGTGTTCGGCCACAGCTACGTGATCGATCTGGACGCCTGGGCTCCGCCGCACGACGCCGCCTTCCGCGAGCGCTTTTACATGGGCGGCCACCTGAACGCCGCGGGCTACCTGCTCACGGCAAAGCAGATCGAGTCTTACATCGACTGGATCATCCGGCAGTACCCCGGGGATTTCCGCCAGATCGGTTTCGTGGGCACGCAGCTGACGAACGCGGATTATCCGGAGGAAACGGAGTAAAAACCGGAATAAAAATCTGAAAGAGCTTGCCGGAAACGGACGCGCGCTTCCGCCGGAATCCCGGCGCGGGCGCAGAATGGGAGATGAAAAAGAATGACGAATACGGAGAATACGGGAACCTTTTTAAGTCTGGTCAAAAACGACGTGGGGCTGTGCATCGTGATCGGGATCCTGCTGCTGGTTTCGCTGCTGTTTTTCACAAACGTGATCCTGATGATCGTAAGAAAGCTGCGCATCGTAAAGAGCTGGGGCGAGAAGAGGATCCGGATCATAGAGAAGCACGACGCGCTGTCGCTGCGTACGCTGCTGATGTTTTCCACGCTGTCCTTTTTCTTTTGCGTCTGGGCGCTGCGGTTTGCCGTGGATCTGTTCTCGGTGTTTCACGCGGCGGAGGCTGCGCCGGTCGCTGTACCCGCCGGCGTAAGCGTTGCCGAATCGGTTTTCAGGTGTTTCGTACACGCGCTGCAAACCGTCAGTCTGGACGAGGAATTCAACGACTATATCGACGCCGGAAAGCAGATGTTCGGTTTTTATTTCAACAGCACCACCGTACCGGCCTCCGTATATACGGTATACGCCTCCGTGCTCAATTTCGCCGTTCCTTTGTTCGGCGGCGCGGTTTTATTGGAATTGCTGAGTGAATTCTTCCCGAAGGTTTACTTCTTTTTCATCCGGCATTGCTCCTTCCGGAACAAGTATTATTTCAGCGAGCTCAACGAGCAGTCCCTCGCGCTGGCAAAAAGCATATTCTTCACGTACAGAAAAAAGGTCCGCTTCGTTTTTGCGGACGTCTCCCGCAACAGCGCCTCCGAGGATCTGCGCGATCAGATCGACGAAGCAAAGCAATACAGCGCCGTGTGCCTGCGGGATGATATCCGGCAGCTGCATTTTACCCCCGCGATCCTGAAAAAGCGGAAATCCGCCACGCCGCACATCTTTCTGATCGATGACGATGAAAACAAAAACCTGCAGGTCCTTACGGAACTGCTTTACAGCCAGGATGAAGCGCTCCGCCGCGCGGAGATCTACGTATTTCAGTCCGACCGGTATGATTCCCGGCTGGAGGAAGAGGTCGCCTATATCATAAACCAGAAGCGCGTGCACCTTCTGCACGAGAAAGGGTATCTGCCGAACGGGACCAAAATCAGATCCGAGGTTCCGGATACGAAGGAAATGACCCCGGCGCAAGCGGAGGCGGCGCTTGCGGAAATCCAAAAGAAAGAAAAAAAGGCGTCCTCGGATCTGATCAAGAAAGGGATCCCTTCGGTGATCCCCGTAAGCGGCGTGCGCAATATGGCATGCAACCTGATGATGCAGCTGCCGCTGTTTGAACCGCTGCTGCACGTTCAGGAAAACCCCTGCGATCTGCACGTTGTGATCTTCGGCAGCGGCGTGATCGGCACGGAAATGTTCCTGACGCTGACCTGGTGCGGACAGATGCTGGACTGCAGGCTGCATATCACCGTGATCTCCAAGGAAAAACAAAACGCCGACCGGAAACCGGCAGAGGGCGCGCAGCCGCTTGCCGATGCGGAACCGGCGGATGTCGCGCAGCCGCTTGCCGATACGGAGCAGGAGACCTCCGGCGAAGACGCCCCGCGCCGGGAAGAGGATACCTTTGAGGGCCGCATCAACCGCCTGAATCCCGATATTCTCCTCTCCGGCCGGGCGAAGAGCGACCTGCTGCGCTTCGGCGACGGTCCCGATGATTTTTCGGCGCCGTATTTCGATTATCATTACGTTCAGGCGGACGTGTATTCGGATAACCTCGAAACCCTTCTCGTTCAGAAAACCGCGCAATGCCATACGCTCCCGCTGACGCAGGCGGATTATTATATCGTTGCGCTGGGCACCGACGAGGATAACTTCAGAGTGGCGGACGATCTGCGCCGCCTGCTCGGCCGCCGCCTGCTCAAAAACAATCCCGAAGGGGAAAGCGAAGGCACCAAAAACCCGAAAAAGACCGTGATCGGCTACGTTATTTACAATTCCGAGCTGTGCAGATCGCTGAACCAGAACTGCAGCTACGATTACACGGACGATATCCCGGACGTGTATATGCGCGCGTTCGGCAGCATGGACGAGGTTTTCAGCGTCAATTCCGTGATGTTCAGCGATATCGCCAGAGAAGCCAGCGCCATCGGCCGGAGCTATGACGAGCACAAGCACGGGCGGATCAGCATCTCCTCCTATTCCGAGAAGATAAAGATGATCAAATCCGCCGAAGAAAAACGGACGGAGGATAAGCTGAAACGGTTCAAGGATATCTATTCCTATTATGCGGACCTGATGCCGATCGTGCACCGCAGGTACAAGATCTTTTCCGCAAGGCAGGGCCTGCAGACCATGGGGTTCAGAATGGACTCCGTATTTGAACTGGAGGCGGGAAAGGACCTGAAGAGCGTTCTCGAAGACGCGGATAAGGCATACGCGAAATATATATTTACGGTCGAGGGTGATCGCCACGGTGAAAAGCAGAGACTGATCAACCGGCTTTCCTGGCTGGAGCACCGGCGCTGGTGCGCGTATATGCGCACCAGAGGCTTCCGCGTACCGGAGGGCGGTCTGGAAACCTACGTCAACCGGCTTTTGGCGGAGCATGAAAAGAAGGAGAATAAATTCGTATCTCTGAAGCTCCATCCCTGTCTGGTGGAGTGCTCGGACCGCGGGCAGCGGGCGGAATTCGACGACGTCTGCATCCCCGTTGCCGAAACGGAATATCTGCCGAAACGGAAGAATAAAACCGACAGCGTCTTTGACTGTCTGGACCACGTTACGCTGGATATGTTCAAATACGACGACGAAACGGAAGATTATAAACGCTGGGATCATCCCGGCTGCGGGATCGCCCCCAAGGACGCGGCCAACGTGCAGACCGGGGAGGGGAAGCGCAAAAAATACAAAGAAAAATCCCTCAGCGCGGCGATGAACCCCATGGACGTCCATCTGATCGGCGGCGAATACCTGATATCGGCAAAACACGTAACGAAAACGGTATGCAAGCTGCTTTCCGCGGAAAGCGAAAAGGCTGAGATCGGAAAAGCCGCCGAGGCCGCGGCTTCCGTAACGAAGTTTGAAACCGTAAAGATGTTCCGCGAGGATGAGGCGGAGGCATTCTATCTGAAAATCCGCAGGATCGTGAAAAGGGCCCGTTTCCTGAACCGGACGCTTGCGTTTACGGAAGACAATCAGCTGCGCTGCGTGAAGAAGTCTGCGGCGCAGGACGGAAAAAGCGACGGGAATGAACAGGGTGCGGCAGAACCGAAAAAACGGAGGAAGGCAGAGAAACATGTCAGAAGTAAATAACAGCGCGCTGCTGAACAATATTCTTACTTACGCGCGCCGGGGCTCCGGAGGCGCTGCGATAACGGCGGAGCAGTATATCCTTGCCGTAATGGATACGGTCTCCTGCGCCGCGGGGTTCAGCGTGGATACGGAGTCGGCGATCGCGCTCGGCCGTCTGCTCGGGATCTATCTTCCGATCGGCAAGCGCGGCGAACAGGCGGTGCGCGCCATGATAGCCGCCCGCGCGGCAAAAAGCGCCGGCCCTGCCGAAGCGCAGTATCTGGAGCAGCGCATGGAGAACGCGCGGCGCTTTGCTGCGGCGGAGGGAAAAACGGAGCTTTTGCCCACGGCGGTACTGATCAGTATTTTCCGTGAGCCGAACGCGTTTTTAAAGGACGTGCTTTCGGGCGGGGACGGCAGCACCGTACCTGCCGCGGGCGCCGGCAGCGTTCCGTCTCCCGCGCCGGGCGGGAAGTTCGATCCCCTTTCCAAGGAGGACCTCGGCGCCCTCGGTTTCACCACCGGTGCGGCCCCTGCCCCGGCTCCTGCGCCGGAACCGGCGGAGACGGCCCCGCCGCCGGATCCCAAAACCGCGCTGACGCAGCTGACGGAAAAAACAAAGGCGCTCGCCGACCGGCTGAAGGCCGTGGTGTTCGGGCAGGATAAGGCCGTATCCGTATTCGCCTCCGGCTATTTTCAGGGAGAGCTGCTTTCTCTGACGGATAAGAAGCGCGTCCGCCCCAGAGCCACGTTCCTGTTCGCCGGCCCGCCCGGCGTGGGCAAAACGTTTCTGGCGGAAACGGCGGCCGAAGTGCTGGGGCTGCCCTTTATGCGCTTTGATATGAGCGAGTACTCCGATAAAGAGGCGAATATTGAATTCTGCGGCTCGGACCGTGTCTACAAGGATTCCAAGCCCGGTAACGTCACCTCCTTCGTAAACGCGAATCCCCGGTGCGTGCTGCTGTTCGATGAGATCGAAAAAGCGCATATCAACGTAATCCATCTGTTTCTGCAGATGCTGGACGCGGGCCGTCTGCGCGATAACCATACGGATCGGGAGGTGCCCTTTACGGACGCCGTGATCATCGTTACCACCAACGCGGGCCGCCGGCTGTACGAAGAGGCCGAGAGCGGCGATTTTTCGGGTATTTCCCGCAAGGTGATCCTGAAGGCGCTGGGGGACGACGTCAATCCCCAAACGGGCGAGCCGTTTTTCCCGGCGGCGCTGTGCTCCCGTTTCGCGGCGGGCAACGTGGTGATGCTGAACCGCATCTCCGCGCACAATCTGTATACCATCGGCCGCAGGGAGCTGACGCGGCACGCCGAAAACTTCGAAAAGGAGATCGGCGTAAAGATCGAGATCGATCCGCTGGTGTACACCTCCCTCCTGTTTGCGGAGGGCGGCGCGGCGGACGCCCGCACCGTGCGCAGCCGCGCGGAGACCTTCTTTAACGACGAGCTTTACGAAATGCTCCGGCTGCTGGCCTCGGAGGGCTCCCCCACGGGGATCGCGGATCTGGAAAAGCTGCGGATCTGTGTGAAGCTGCCCGAAAACGACCCCGAGATCACGGCGCTGTACTATCCCGCGCCCACGGAAAACACCGTGCTGGTGATCGGGGACGCGCAGACCTGCGCGCATTGCGTCGGCGCCTGCCCGGACGTGCGGTTCGTTTCCGCCCGTACGAAGGAGGAGGCCGAGGGGCTCCTGAAAAAAGAGCCGATCGGCTTCGCGCTGGTGGATCTCGGCTTCGGCAGAATCGGGCAGGAGGATTACCTGAACGCGGAAGATCTTCCCTCCGTTGCCCGCGATCTGCTGCGCTTTATCCGGGAGCGTTTTGAAAACACGCCCGTCTATCTGCTTTCCACCGACGCTATCCGGCTCACCCCGGAGCAGGAGCTTTCCTTCCTGCGGCAGGGCGTGCGCGGCTTTTTGCCGCAGGATGCGCAGCTTGCCGCGGAAGTGCGGCAGGTGTGCGAATCGCTCCATCAGCAGGCGGCCATGCGGTCCCTTGCCAAAACCAACCGCGTTGTGCAGTATGAAACGGCCCAGCGGGTGGTGGGCGGCCGTGTTGCCGAGATCGTGCTGTTTGATTTCCGCCTGCGCACCGCCGTTTCCGCGGAGGATTCAAAGAACATTTTGAGCAGCGTTTCCAAGCCGGACGTGTGCTTTGCGGACGTGATCGGCGCGGAGGACGCGAAAAAAGAGCTGCAGTATTTCGTGCAGTATCTGAAAAATCCAAAAAAATACATGGGCCTCGGCGTGCACGCGCCCAAGGGCGTGCTGCTGTACGGCCCGCCCGGCACGGGCAAAACGATGCTTGCCAAGGCGATGGCCAACGAATCGGACGTCACCTTCATCTGCGCCGAGGGCAATCAGTTTCTGAAGAAATATATCGGCGAGGGCCCCGAAAAGGTGCACGAGCTGTTCCGTACGGCCCGCAAATACGCCCCCGCCATCCTGTTTGTGGATGAGATCGACGCCATTGCCAGAGAGCGCGGCGGCAGCGAATCCGCCTCCGTGGGCGTGGACGACGTGCTGACCGCCTTCCTTGCGGAGATGGACGGCTTTAAGAACAACGCCGCCAGCCCCGTGTTCGTGCTGGCAGCCACCAATTTCAGCGTGGAGGAGCGCGGCCCCGGCCGCGGCCTGGATCCCGCGATGCTGCGCCGGTTCGACCGCCGGATCTACGTGGATCTGCCCACGAAGGAGGAGCGGATCCGCTTCTTAAAGCAGCGGCTGGCGAAAAGCCCGATCTTCCGCGTGTCCGAAGCGGCGGTCGCCAATATCGCGCTGCGTTCCACGGGCATGAGCCTTGCCCAGCTGGACAGCGTTGCGGAGTTCGCGCTGCGCAGCGCCATCCGCACCGAAGCCGCCTGCGTTGACGACGCAGCCTTTGAGGAGGCCTTTGAAACCTTCTCCGGCGGCGAGGAGAAAAAATGGGATCCGGATGCGATCCTGCGCACGGCGCGGCACGAATCGGGCCATACGCTGCTCTGCTGGCTGAGCGGCGAAAAGCCCTCCTACGTCACCATCGTTTCCCGCGGGGATCACGGCGGCTACATGCAGCACGGGGACCGCGAGAACAAGGCCATATACACCAAAGAGGAGCTGCTGGCGAACATCCGCGTTTCCCTCGGCGGCCGCGCCGCAGAACTGGTGTATTACGGCGAAGAGGACGGCCTTTCCACCGGTCCCTCCGCCGATCTGGAGAACGCCACGCGCACGGCCCGCGCCATTTTGTGCCGTTACGGCATGGACGGTGATTTCGGCATGGCTACCGCGGATCCCGCCGCGGCCGGTCTCGCGCCGGAGGTGCAGGCGGCGGTCAACCGGATACTGCAGGCGGAGCTGCAGAACGCCGTGGCGCTGATCCGCGCCAATATGGATAAAATGGAGCGCCTTGTGGAGGCTCTGATGCAAAGGGACCGCCTCACCGAAGAGGAGATCGACGCGATCTTATCGCTCTGAAAATAAAAAAATAAAAAGGTTTCGGGGGATCGTATGAACGCGCAGAAGTTTCCCTCCCGCGTCTTTTCCGGTTACTGGGACGGCTGCCACTGCCAGGGCGTGGCCGTGGACCGGGCAAAAGGAGAGATCTATTATTCCTTCACCACCCGGCTGGTGAAAACGGATCTGAACGGAAAGCTGATCGGCACCGTGGAGGGGCTCACCGGCCATCTCGGCTGCATCGGTTTCTGCGAGGCGGACGGCAGGGTATACGGTTCGCTGGAGTATAAAAACGACGCCGTGGGCAAAGGCATATTGCGCACGCTGGGCAAAACCGGGACGCATACGGCCGCCTTTTACTGCGCCGTGTTCAACGGCGCGGCCATCACCCGGGCGGGAATGGACGCCGGCGCGGACGACGTGATGCGAGTTGTTTTTCTGCCGGACGTGACCGGGGCGTATCTCGGCATGTCTCCCGACGGGCTTCCCCATCGCTGGGGCTGCAGCGGGATCGACGGCGCCGGCTGGGGCAAAGCCCCCGGGGAGGATTCCGACGTGCTGCTGATCGCCGCCGGGATCTACGGAGATCCCGGCCGGAAGGATAACGATTATCAGGTGCTGTTCCGGTATAACGACGCGCTTTCGTGGTGGGATACCGTTGCCGTTCCGCTGCGCGCGGGGCAGACGCCCCCGGCCGGCGCGCGGGCGGATGCCACGCTGTTCCTTTACACGGGCAATACGGAATGGGGCGTGCAGAACCTGGAATACGACGCGTTTACCGGGGATTGGTATCTGGCGGTATATCCCGGCAAAAAAGCGGCCTTCCCCAATTACAGCCTTTTCGTGCTGGACGGGGCGCGCGCCGCGGCGCCGGGCGTACACCGGGCTACCGGGGAGCCGATCCCGGAAGTGTTTCTGAAAACGCAGGGGGACGCGGGCGGCAGCTTTTTCCCCTACGGCAGCACGGGCATGGTTTCCCTCGGCGGCGGGCTCTGGTATTTTTCGCAGGAGGGGCGCGATCCCGTCCGCGGGCAGTATACGCAAGTCCGTCTGTACCGCGCCACCGGCGATTTTTCCCTCCCCTTCGTACCCGCAGGGGAAGAAACGTGATAGAATGGACCCAAAAAACGACCTGAGGAGAAGCTTTATGGAAAAAAAGAAGAATCCCGTAAAGAAAAACCGTTTTCTGTACAAGGTGAAGGAGCTCTGGTCCGTGGGCATCACCAAACGGACGAAGCTGTTTCTGATCGGCGCGATTTTCTTCATTAACGTTCTGTTCGTTCTGATCGCCTCCGCCGTGCTGATCCGCCTGTCCGGCAACGCGGGAATGTCGTTCCCGGAGAGCGCGTATTACATCATTACCATGATCCTGGACGCGGGCTGCATCGAAAACGCGGTGGCGCAAACCTCGAACCCGGCGGTCCCCGTGGTGTGCATCTGTTTCATCCTGCTGGGCACGCTCTCGTTTACCGGCGCGTTTATCGGTTTTATTACAAACGTGATCTCCGATATCATCGATTCCGTGGTGCAGGGCAAGCGGAGAATGTATTCCTCCGGCCATACGGTGATCCTGAACTGGAATACGCGCGCCTCCGAGATCGTGAACGATCTGCTGTTCAAGCAGGAGCCCGAAAAGGTGATCGTTCTGGTGCCCGAGGGCAAAGAGGACGTGCAGAAGGAAGTGGAGGAGCGGCTGATCGATACCGTGCGCAGGGAACGGGCCGCCGTACGGGAGCAGTCCAGAGCGATGCGCCTGCTTCCCCGGCTCGTATACCGCATCCGGCACCGTTTCCGCAACCGCCTGACCGTGATCGTGCGCGAGGGCGACGTGTTCTCCACGAAGCAGCTGGAGGATATCTCGCTGAAATACGCCAAATCCGTGATCATTCTGGGCAACGACGGCAACAGCATGCCGTGCCGTTTCGCGCAGGCGGAGCGCAGTGAGATCCTGCAAAAGGGCAACTCTCTGACCGTGAAGACTCTGATGCAGGTGGCGGAAATGACCGCCGCGGCCGATTCCAACGACGATCAGACCATTGTGGTGGAGATCACGGACGAATGGACCAAGGGCCTGGTGGGGCGCATCATCAAGGCCAAGGAGAGCCATAAGGACGGCGAACGTCCCGCCAAAAACAACATCGTGCCCGTGGACGTCAACAAGATCCTGGGCCAGATCCTGGCGCAGTTCTCGCTGATGCCGGAGCTGAACGCCGTATATTCCGAGCTCTTCTCCAACAAGGGCGCCGCGTTCTACTGCGCGCCGGCCACCGGCAGCGAGGAGACCGTGCAGGAATACTTCGATACGCATTGCCGCGCCATTCCGCTGAATATATTGAAGGTAAAGGACAAAAAATACCGTTACTTCGTGGCGGAGGAGCACAGAGACGGCACCGCGCTGTGCAGGGAAAACTGCGAACCCGTTTCGGTAGAGCTGAATCCCTATTACAGCAACGGCGTAAAGACCGTGATCATTCTCGGGCACAACTCCAAAATGAAGGAACTGATGGAGGGCTTCGAGAGCTTCAAGCGCGAGTGGAGCGATAACACCACGGAGCTGAAGATCACGGTGATCGACGACGAGGAATCCCTGAAAAAGATGGATTACTACCGCGGGCATCCCTTCGTTACCACCTATGCCGCGGATATTTACGAAAAGGACCGTATCTCCGATAAGATCCGCGAGATCGTGAGCGGAAACGAAACGGATACCTCCGTGCTGATCCTTTCGGATGACAGCGTTGCCAGAGAGGACGTGGACGCAGGCGCGCTGACGAACCTCGTATACCTGCACGATATCATTCTTGAAAAGATCGCCGAGGCGGAGAAAACGGGCCGTCCCTTCGATACCGAGAGCATCGACGTGATCGTGGAGATCATCGATCCCAAGCATCACGACGTGGTGCGCTCCTATTCCAAGAACAACGTGGTCATTTCCAACCGCTACATTTCCAAAATGATCACCCAGATCAGCGAATCCTTTGAGCTGTACGAGTTCTATCAGGATATCCTTTCCTACGACGAACTGCAGGCGGACCGCGACAACACCGATTACGAGAGCTACGAGGTGTATCTGAAGGACGTGACCCGCTTCTTCAAAAAGATCCCCGAAAAGTGCACCGCGGCGCAGCTCATCCGCGCCGTATACAAAGCGTCCGTGGATCCGGACGTGTTCGAGAACCAGAAAAATCCCACCTTTGTGCTCGGGTACGTGCGCGCCTACGAGGGCATGACCCTGTTTACCGGCGATCAGAACGATATCGAGGTGGAGCTGCATCCCAGAGATAAGCTGATCGTTTATTCTCTCCACTGAACCCCGGCGGCGCCGCCGCTGAAACGTTTACCGCAAGAAATTCAAGGAGGGTCCTTTTATGATCTGGACCGTATGTTTTACACTCGCCGTTGTTGTGGTTGCCGCCGCCGCTGCGGTCGCGATCGTGCTCGGCGCGGGCAAGTATAAACGGGGAAGGGTGCTTACGCCCTTCAACGTGCTGTTCGGCGGGCTGTTTATTTCCGTTATGCTGATGCTGGCGCCGATCTACGGCGAGATCATTGAAACGCCGGAGTTCCATCCGCTGAAGGTGTTTCTGTTTTCGCTGCACAACGCGTTTCAGATCTTTACGATAGACGCCGATAAAGAGATCATCCTGAACAACATCCATTCCGCGTCTTCCGCCCTGAACGCCGTATATTCCGCGGTGCTCTCCGTGGAGTTCGTTGCGGGGCCGCTGCTCACCTTCGGGTTTCTGATCTCGTTCTTCCGCAATATTTTCGTGTTCGGCAGTTATCTGCTGCACTGGTTCGGCAGCGTATACGTGTTTTCGGAGCTCAACGAGCGCTCGCTGGCGCTGGCGGAGGATATCCGCGATAATCACAAACGCGCGGTGCTCGTGTTTACGGACGTGTTCGAAAGCAACGATGAGAGCAGCTTCGAGAACGTGGAGCGGGCGAGGGAGCTCGGCGCGCTGTGCTTTAAGAAGGATATTCTTTCCATCAATTTCCGCCTGCACTGCGCCTCGTCCCAAATCAGCTTCTTTACCATCGGCGAGGACGAGGTGGAAAACATCGCCCAGTCCCTGAAGCTGATCGCGGATTACGGCGACCGGGAGAACACCCGGCTTTACGCCTTTTCCACCCGTGTGGAAAGCGAGCTGACGTTCACCCAGGCCGCAAAGGGCAAAATGAAGGTCCGCCGCATCAACGACGTGCGTTCCCGCGTGAGCCACATCCTGTACGAGGAGGGCCACAGGCTCTTCGAGACCGCCGCGCCGCTGCCGGACGGCAGCAAAGAGATCGGCGCGCTGATCGTGGGCATGGGCGGCCACGGGCTGGAAATGCTGAAGGCGCTGGCGTGGTACGGCCAGATGGACGGCTACCATATCCGCATCGACGCCTTCGACGGCGATCCGCTGGCGGAGGATAAATTTTCCGCCATATGCCCCGAGCTGATGAGCCCCGTGTATAACGGCGTATCCGTGCCCGGGGAGGCGGAATATAAGATCACGGTCCATTCCGGCACGGAGGCCGGCACAAAGACGTTTGCGGACGCCGTAGCCTCCCTCGGGGAGATCACCTACGTGCTGGTCGCGCTGGGTTCGGACGAACTCAATATTAAAACCGCCGTGGAGCTGCGCATGCAGTTCGAGCGGCTGCACATGCATCCCATCATCCAGACCATCGTATACAGTCGGGTAGAATGCGAAGCTCTGCAGGGCGTAAAGAATTTCCGCGGGCAGCCCTACGATATCGAATTTACCGGCGATCTGCGCACCACCTTCTCCGAGGCGCTGATCATCGATTCCCGTCTGGAGGCCGAGGCGCTTGCCCGCCACCTGAAATGGGGCGAGGAGGCGGAATTCTGGCAGTACGAGTATAATTACCGGTCCTCTCTGGCCTCCGCCATCCATATGCGCGCCCGCGTGGCCTGCGGCATTCCCGGGGCGGCGAAAAACGAAGCGGATGTGACGCCGGAGGAGCAGCTGGCCATCGAGCGGCTGGAGCACCGCCGCTGGAACGCCTATATGCGCGCCGAGGGCTACGTATACAGCGGCTCGCCCGAAAAATCCAGCCGCAACGATCTGGGCAAGATGCACCACGACCTTGTAAATTACGAAGCGCTCACGGAAGAGGAAAAACGCAAGGATTTCCGCGTGGGAACAACATAAGAAAGAATGAAAGGAGAACGTGGATATGTATATTCCGCATCCCTATGACGTTTCCGGCGTGGAGCTGCCGGAGGAGCTGCGCGCGCTGACCGAGCAGATCGCCGAAAACGTGCACGATCTCTGGGCCGCCGGGCGCATCGCCCAGGGCTGGACCTACGGTGAAGCAAGAAACGACGCGCTGAAGCAGACGCCCTGCCTCGTGCCGTACGACGAACTGCCGGAGGACGAAAAGGAATACGACCGCGCCACCGCCATGGGCACGCTGCGGCTGATCCTGGCGCTCGGCTACCGGATCGTAAAAGAGGAAACCGACGCATGACCTATATTGAATTTTACGATTCCGCGTCCGTGGAAAACGTGGTCTCCTGTCTGGCGCAGCCGCCGGAGAGGGTCTATCTGCTCGGCGCGGATGCGCTCAGGCTGGAAAAAGCCTGCCGCCTGTATACGGAGATCTTTGCGCAGCGAGGCGTTTCGGTCACGTTTATTCCCGAGCCGTTCGGGCGGCCGGATCAGCTGAGCGGCGTTGTGGCGGCGCTCACGCGCGTGCTGGAAAAGGAACCGGACTGCAGCATCGACCTGACCGGCGGTGCGGATCTTTGCCTTGTGGCCGTCGGCATCGTGGCGGAGCGCTTCTGCCACCGCAACATACAGATGCACCGCTTCAATCTGCGGGAGCATTCCGTTGAGGATTGCGATGAGGACGGCAACGTGATCGCGGACGTGCCCGCGCCGCGGCTGACCGTGGAGGAGTATATCCGGATCTACGGCGGCCGGGTGCTGAACGACGCCGAGATCGCCTGCGGCACCCACCGCTGGGATATGAACGACGATTTCAAACAGGATATCCGGAATATATGGCAGATCTCCCGCGGGGTCCTGCTCTGCAAAGAACGCTGCACGTGCGGCAAGGTGGAGGCCTACCGCCGGTGGAACGCGCAGGTCAACGTGTTTGCCGCCATGGAAAACTTCGGCGTTTCAAAGGATCTCGTCACCGAAGTGCCCATGGAGCTTGCCGAAACGCGTTTGCTCGACGACGACCGCAAAGAGATCGGCTACGTTTTGGATAAATATATCAGAACGGCGCTGGAAAAGGCCGGTCTGTGCAAAATCGGTACGGACGGCGGCAAATTCCGCATCGAGTACAAAAACGCGCAGGTCAAGCGCTGCCTCACCAAAGCCGGACAGGCTCTGGAGATGATCGTGTATCTGTTTGCGTATGAAGCAAAAGAAGATTATACGGACGTGGAAACCGGCGTTTATTTCGATTGGGACGGCGTATTGAACCGCAACGGCAATCAGGCCGACGCCCGCAACGAGGTGGACGCGGTGATGATGCATTATCTGCAGCCCGTGTTCGTTTCGTGCAAAAACGGCTTGATCGAGAACCCGCGGGAAGAGCTGTTTATGCTCAATTCCATTGCGAGCCGTTTCGGCGGCAGCTTTGCGAAGCGCGCGCTGATCGCCACGTCGCTGAACCGGATGAAAAACGCAAAGTACGTGCGCGAACGCTGCGTTGAGATGGGCATCACCCTGATCGAACCCGTGGAAATGCCGGACGCGGCGTTTGAGGAAAAAATAAGAACGCTGTGGCAGTAAACACAAAAAAGCTATAAGATTACCCACTATGACTCGTCAGGTGGGTCTTTTTTTCTGCCTCTTCACGGAAAGTTGGGGGATTTTGTGCTTCGCACTTAGGAGGGCTGACGGCCCCCGTCCCTCTCCGGCGGCTTTGCCGCCACCTCCCCCGCACCGCGGGGGAGTCTTCCCCGGCGAGGGTTTCCCTAAAACCTTT
>JAEEGL010900608.1_pt1 | contig 43128 bp, 36 predicted proteins | sample 9134231 | NCBI WGS metagenome assembly JAEEGL01 (sample SAMN16246548, study PRJNA631951) | gut metagenome | biome: gut microbiome; feature: rumen; material: fiber-attached | host: Bos | place: Iran: Karaj | collected 2018-10 | reverse complement strand
GTCACAGAGAACACAGAGTTATTCGCCACAGGTATGCGCAGCCTCCGTGCCCTCCGTGACTCTGTGTGAGAAAAAAATCTGTCTCTGTGTGAGAAAAAATCACCACAGCGACTCAGAGTGTTTCATGTTACAAAGAGAAACACTGCGTGTATACCGCAGTCATTTTAGTCATTAGTCATTAGTCAAAATCGACTTTTCACACTCCACAGTTGATACCGCAGTCATTTTAGTCATTAGTCATTAGTCAAAATCGACTTTAACTTCGCCATTCGTATATGGCGCAGCCAACTATTCACTATTCACTATAAACTATTCACTAAAAACCTGAGGCGAAGAGTTTGGCGCGTGTGAGAATCGATGCAGAAATGCGCATCAGGACGATGGCCGACGAGCCATAACAGGCGTTCGTTGGCATCAGTGACTACCAGTTGCCGGCGTCGTTCAGGTGCTGACAGATGGCGGTCAGTCAGGAAGTCGCTGACGAGCTTAGTGCCCCGCATGCCAAAGGGTTGAAAACGGTCACCCTGACGCACAGGACGTAGCGTCAGCGGAAAAGCCACTTTCGAGGCATCAAGACAGCAGGTGTCTGGCTGGCGCTCAATCACAGCATCGTCGATCTGCTCGATGCGTAGCCGATAGTGCGTATCGTAGACGTAAAGCCCAACGGCAGGAAGACGTAGGGTAGGGCGCACCGTTGGCAACGGGGTGACGGATAGCTGCCCCTGATGACTGAAAAGCAGGTGAGTAGGCGATGTCCACTCGCGCCCACTTTCCATTCGCGTCAGGCGCTGACTGACGGCCTCGATAGTAGGTGCATTGAAACCTAGCGGGTGGAGCCATTCGAACAGCAGGCTTTCGGGCGACGGCTCCTGCAACAGAGCTGCTACATCGACAGTAGTGATACTTAAGCCGTCTGATAATATCACATTATGTAGCAGACGGTTAAGAGCACGCTGCACAGCATCGTCATAGATCTTCGTCGCCTCACCGACACGACGAGCCGTCGTGAGCAAGCTTTCGCGTACCGCCGGGTTGATGGTGCGTAAGGCAGGCAGAATGTTCAGCCGCAGATAGTTGCGGGCAACATCATCTACGAGGTTGGTGGAGTCGGTGACGTACGACTGTCCTTGCTGTGTGAGCCACGCCACAATGTCGTCGCGACTGACACAGAGCAAGGGACGCACAATGTGCTCACGACGTGGCTGGATGCCCTGTAGGCCATGAATGCCTGTGCCGCGTAGCAGGTTCAGTAGAAGCGTCTCGGCAGAGTCGTCCTGATGGTGAGCCACGCAGATGTCGTCGGCACCTGTGTCGCGCCGAAGCTGCTCAAAATAGGCATAGCGCAGTTGGCGTGCCGCCATTTCAATGCTTACTTGATGCAGCTTAGCGTATGTTGCTGTGTCGAAATATGTTAAGTGAAGCTTGACGGACAGCTTTTCGCAAAGGTCTTTCACGAACTGCTCGTCGCGATGGCTCTCGTCGCCACGCAGCATGAAGTTGCAATGAACGGCCTCGACATGGTAGCCAAGCATGCGCAGCACTAACAGCATGCAGACGCTGTCAGCACCACCGCTGACAGCAACCAGATAGCGACCGTCGCTACGCAGCAGCTTCTCGCGCTCAATGAATGTCCTTACAACCTCTGGTAGCATAATATGCTGAATTTAGAATTGAGAATTTAGAATTGAGAATTTTGAATTGAGAATTATAGTAACACTGCAACGGCCCACTGATAGCAAAGGTAATCATAATTTTCAATTTTTAATTCTCAATTCTCATTTCTCAATTCTCAATTCGAAAAATTCTCCATTCGATAAATTCTCAATTCCCTTCACTCCACATAGAGAACAAGTCCCTTGAGGTATTCACCTTCGGGGTGGTAGATGTTGATGGGGTGATCGGCAGGTTGGTGCAGCTGGTGGAGTATGCGCACCTTGCGTCGTGCCTGTGCAGCAGCCGTGAAGACAGCATTACGGAAATGATCTTTCGTGACCACCTGCGAGCAGGAGAAAGTAAACAAAATGCCTCCTTTAGCAATTTTCTCGAACGCTTTGTTATTCAGGCGTGTATAGCCTTTCAGTGCATTGTGAAGAGCAGCCCTGTGCTTGGCGAAAGCCGGTGGGTCGAGGATGATGAGATCGTAAGCCTCCGAGCCCTCACCAGGCGCTTTCTCCAAGAACCGGAAAGCATCCTCGCAGAATGCCTCGTGGCGGTTGTCATCGGGGAAATTCAGTGCCACGTTTTGGCGCGTCAGCTCAATTGCCTTTGCTGAGCTGTCGACGGAGTGTACGAGCTGTGCACCCCCTCGGATGGCATAGACAGAGAATCCGCCCGTGTAGCAGAACATGTTCAGCACGCGCCGGTCATGAGCGTAGTGCTCGACGAGCGAGCGGTTGTCACGCTGGTCGACAAAGAACCCCGTCTTCTGGCCTTTCAGCCAGTCGATGTAGAACTGCAAACCGTTCTCCATAGCCGTGTTTTCGATACTGCTTCCAACGATGAAACCGTCGGAATTTGCCATAAATGGCAGTGTCGTCTCGCTCTTATAGTAGATGCTGTTGAGGTTGTCGCCCATTACCTCCATGAGGGCTTTGGCGATGGCATGGCGGGCGTTGTGCATGCCGATGCTGTGAGCTTGCATGACGGCTGTCTGGCCGTAGATGTCGATGATAAGCCCTGGCAGGTGGTCGCCTTCGCCATGCACCAGTCGGTAGGCAGTGGTGCGCGCGGTGGGCGAGGGGAGTGCGAGGCCCAGTGCTTGTCGCATCTGGAGTGCTGAGGCAAGGCGAGCAACCCAGAAGCAGTCGTCGATGGGGACATCGTCAAAGCTGAGCACACGAACGGCAATGGAGCCTTGCTGATAGTGCCCGTTTGCGATGAAATCGGCATTTTCTGATACTACACGGACGATTTCGCCCTCCTCAATGCCTTTGTCGGCATGTTTCACGGCTCCTGAAAATATCCAGGGATGGAAGCGCAACAGGCTCTCTTCCTTGCCGCGCTTCAGCTGAATGGTCTTATACATTGCTGTCTTCGGGTTGAATGACGAGTTGATAATCTTTGGTTGTGAGAAGCCGCGTCAACTCCTTGTAGAGCTGCAGGCATGCCCAGGCGTCGGTGGCCGCATAGAGCTTCTGCTTGTCGTTGAGCACGTCGGCTTCCCAGTTGCTCAGTTGCTGGCGCTTGCTGATCTTGCGTTCAAAGAGGTTGGCATAGAGCTTCTGAAGGCTTTGATCCTCGATGCCGAGCTCTCTGACGTACGTCTGGATGTCGATGAATGTGCCTGCATTGAACTTGTCAAGCCGGTGCAGGGCATTCAAGTCATCGTGCCACGACAATCCGATTTTCTTGACGGTGGTGTCTTCCAAGAGCCGTTTCAGGGCAGGCGTCATGCCCGTGTGGTTCAGTCGGAAGAGGAAGCAGGTATCCTCAGTGGCAACTTGGAGCAGCGCCACCGTGTTCTGCTGTCCACGCTTGAACGACGGTTTCGTCTCAGTGTCTAACCCCAGCATGGGTTGCGCCAGGAGGTAGCGCACTGCTTTTTCGGTTTCACCTGATGTGAGTATGACGATGATTCGCCCCTCGAATTGTGCCACTTCGAGGTCACTGATCAGGTGTTTGTCGTACTTGTTATAGATGATTTTGGTCATGATATTTCGTTTTCGAGGTGCAAAAATACAAAAAAAATGTGATTTTCTTGCTGTATCTGAAATATTTCAAGTAATTTTGCAGACAATTTAACGAATCGACCGCATAAAATGGCTAAGAAAAAGAAGAAAACGGCCCCCAAGGAGCACCGTCCGTCGCTGATGGAATCGCTTGGCATCGACCATATCATTGACATTTTCCAGAACGAGCGTCTGTTTTTTTTCATCGGTGTGCTGATGTTTGCCGTGTCAGTGTGCATGGCGCTCTCGTTTTTCTCGTTTTTCACGACCGGTGCTGCTGACCAGAGCATCATCGAGAACCTGCGTAGTGGCGACATGCTGAACGAGCAGCATCAGTTCAGCAACATCTGTGGCTCAATAGGCGCCCGTACCTCCTATTTCTTTATGAAGGAGGGTTTCGGCGTGGCTGCGTTCGCCATCCCTGCGTTCCTGTTCCTCTGGTCACTGAGGCTGATGAAGGCCTACCAGGCGAAGCTTATGAAGTGGTTCATGTGCCTCATGCTGGTGATGATATGGTCGTCGATAGCCCTGGCACGCTACCTGTCGTTTGCCGATATACACTTCTGTCTTGGTGGCGACTGTGGTGCCCGTGTAGGGCATTGGGTTGAGGGCTTCGTGGGTGCACCCGGCTTGCTGGCTTTGCTGGCCGTGCTAGCTATTGCCTTCCTGATGTACCTCAGCTCTGAGACGGTAATCTTCATCCGTAAGCTGCTGAATCCCGTGAAGTTCTTCACTGACCGCGTGAAGTTCACCGTCACCAACGATGCGCCGCAAACCGACGACCTGCCCAACGAAACGGAGGAAGAGGCGCACAACGTGTACGACAACCCAGAGCCGGAAACCGTCGAGTGGAAAGGTGAAAAGCTCGACGAGCCTCACGTACCCACACCAACGGAAACCGTCGCCCCGGCTGCTAAAAAGACGCCTGCTGACCCGGCACTGGACGTTGTGGCGGCTGGCGAGGAGGAGAAGGCCGACGGCAAGGTTGCCGTTGCTGCTGAGCAGCTGGAGCCCTACGACCCCAAACGCGACTTGGAGTTCTACAAGTATCCGACGCTCGACTTGCTGAAATCTTACGAGGACGATGGCAAGCCTTATATCGACATGAGCGAGCAGACGGCCAACAAGAACCGCATTGTCGACGTGCTACGTAACTTCGGCATCGAGATTTCGAGCATCAAGGCCACCGTTGGCCCTACCATCACCCTCTACGAGATCACGCCTGCACAGGGTGTGCGCATCTCGAAAATACGTAACCTCGAAGACGATATTGCCCTGAGCCTCAAGGCCCTCGGCATTCGTATCATTGCGCCCATCCCTGGCAAGGGAACCATCGGCATCGAGGTGCCTAACGAGAAGAAGAACATTGTGTCGATGCGCAGTGTGCTCGACTCGAAGAAGTTCCAGGAGACGACGCTGGATCTGCCCTGTGCCATGGGTAAGACCATCACCAACGAGGTGTTCATGTTCGACCTTGCCAAGGCGCCCCACCTGCTTGTTGCCGGTGCTACGGGTCAAGGTAAGTCGGTCGGCTTGAACGCTATCCTCACGTCGCTGCTTTACAAGAAGCACCCGGCCGAGCTGAAGATTGTGCTCGTCGACCCGAAGATGGTGGAGTTCAGCATCTACGGCAGCATCGCCAACCACTTCTTGGCCAAGGTGCCCGACGACAATGCCTCGCCCATCATCACCGATACCAGCAAGGTCATCCGCACGCTGCAAAGCCTCTGCGTCGAGATGGATGCCCGCTACGAGTTGCTCATGGAGGCGGGCGAACGTAACATCAAGGATTACAACCGCAAATTCATTGCCCGCAAGCTGAATCCCGAGAAAGGCCACAAGTACATGCCTTACATCGTGGTGGTCATCGACGAATATGGTGACCTCATCATGACTGCCGGCAAGGAGATTGAGCTGCCCATTGCGCGCATTGCCCAGAAGGCGCGTGCCGTAGGCATCCACATGATCATTGCCACTCAGCGACCGACGACCAACATCATCACGGGTACCATCAAGGCCAACTTCCCTGCCCGCATCGCCTTCAAGGTGAGCCAGGGCATCGACTCGAAGACCATTCTCGACCGCATGGGCGCTCAGCAGCTTATTGGCCGTGGCGACATGCTCTATTTGTCGGGCAACGATCCTGTGCGCGTGCAGTGTGCGTTTGTCGACACGCCCGAGGTCGACGACATCAACCAGTTCATTGCCGCCCAGCAGGGCTACCTTGAGCCTTTCGAGCTGCCTGAGCCGGTGATCGAAGGCGATGGCGGTGGTGAGGGCAGCAGCAACGATGCCGACCTGAGTCACCTTGACCCGATGTTCGACGATGCCGCCCGTCTCATTGTCTCAACGCAGCAGGGCTCAACAAGTCTTATCCAGCGTAAGTTCTCTATTGGCTATAACCGCGCCGGTCGTCTGATGGATCAGCTTGAAAAGGCAGGCATCGTAGGACAGGCACATGGCTCGAAGCCGCGTGAGGTGCTTATCCAAGACGAACTGAGCCTTGACCAGCTCATCGCATCGCTGCGATAGTGAAAAGCGATAATTTCTTGCCGATGTGAGCCCTCACGTTAAACCGTAATAGCGCCTGATCGTCAAAAAATAGTGAATTAGTGAAATAGTCAAATAGTCAAATCAAATTGTGAAATCGTTAAATCGTGAAATAGTCAAATGAAAAAGATTGCTTTTCTGTTGTCGCTGATTGTGTTCAGCACCTCATTTTGTGTAGCACAAACTGCCCGCCAGGTACTCGACAAGTGCGCTGCCACTGTCAGTGCGAAAGATGGCGTGCAAGCCAAGTTCACCATGCAGAGCGCACAGTACGGCTCGACGAGTGGAACCATTGCCGTGAAGGGTCGCATGTTTCAGGCTTCCACCCCCGTCTCGTCCATGTGGTTCGACGGCAAGACGCTGTGGACGTACATGTCGAAGAACGACGAGGTGAACGTCACGACGCCCTCTGAGTCGCAGCTACAAGCCCTTAACCCGTATAACTTCATCAACCTGTACAAACAGGGCTTCAAGTACACCATGACGAAGTCGGGCACGGCATTCAACGTCCATCTTACCGCTACCGACCAGAAGCGCAAGATCCGTGAGCTCTTCATCATCGTCGACCAAAAGACCTATCATCCCACCGAGGTGAAGATGCTGCAAAACCAAAAGTGGACGACGTTCACCATCAGTGACCTGAAAGCGCAGCAGCTCAGCGACGCAATGTTCCGCTTCAACTCCAAGGACTTCCCTTCTGCCGAGGTCATCGACCTGCGGTAAGTGTCTGATTGTTTGACTTTTGAATCCTGTGCCTTGAATAGAATAACCCTGTTTCGACTGCTGCGCCGTAACAATAAGTTGGGCGTACGACGCAACCCCGCCTTTGAGCAGAGCGTGGTTGCCAAAGTGCTGATGTACATCGGTGCAGGCATGATGTGCCTCTACCTGATCATGTTCGCCGTGATCTTCTCGGGGCTTGCCAACGACGAGGCAGAACCTGCCATGTGGCTGGTCGTCATGCCCCTGCTGATGTGCATCGACTTCGGCTTGCGCTTCGTCGTTCAGCAGACGCCGCTGATGCTTGTCAAGCCATACATGCTGTTGCCCCTGCCCGTACACAGCGTCATCGAGACGTTCCTGCTGACATCGCTGCTCAGTGGCTACAACTGGACGTGGCTCTGCTTCTTCGTGCCTTACTGCTTCATCGTGCTTTGCGGTTGTGCTACTTTCGGAGCCACGCTTGTGGTGCTGATTAGCGGCATATTCATCGTCATGGCCAACAGTCAGTGGTTCCTGCTTGTCCGCACGCTGACGCGCCGTTCGCTATTCTGGTGGTTGTTGCCACTGGCCGTCTATGCTGTCTACTTCGTGCCACTGTTTGCCATGAAGGACGACAACAGCACCCCCTTCGACAATGCGATGGACACCTTCGTCGCCTTTGGCTCCACGTGGTGGTTCGTGCTCGTCTGTGCTGCCGTATTGGTTGCACTGCTGATGCTCAACCGCTGGATGCAGTTCCGTTATGTCTACGACGAGATCTCACGCGAGGAGCGCCGTGAGGGTGCCATGAAGCGCGTGTCACAGTTCACGTTCCTCGAGCGCTACGGACAAACGGGCGAGTACCTGAAGCTGGAACTGAAGTCCATATTAAGAAATAAAGCGGTACGCGCGCGCGTGCTGATGAGCCTTGGCCTTATTGTCATGCTCACGCTGCTCATTGCCTATACCGACATGTACGACGGCAAGATGATGCTCAACTTCTGGTGCTACTACTGCTTCGCTATCTACGGCATGACGGCGCTGGTGAAGGTCATGGGCCCCGAGGGCAACTACATCGACCTGCTGATGGTGCACGAAGAGAACATCCTGTCGCTGCTCAAGGCGAAGTACTACTTCCACGTCTGCATCCTCGTGGTGCCCCTGCTGCTCATGCTCCCCGCTGTCATCGCGGGCAAGTTCTCGATTCTCATGATGGCGGCTTACATGCTGCTCAGCAGTGGCGTGCTCTATTGCGTGCTTTTCCAGTTGGCCGTCTACAACAAGCAGACGATCCCGCTCAACGCCAAGATTACGGGCAAGAACAATGTTGAAAACGGCTTCCAGCTACTCATTGAGATGCTGGCCATGTTTGCGCCTCTGGTGCTGGTGGCCGTCATGATCCTGCTCTTCGAAGAGTCGACTGCCTACATCGTCTTGGCCGTCCTCGGCTTGCTGTTCACGCTCGCTCACCCCCTATGGCTTCGCAATGTCTACCGCCGCATGATGAAGCGCAAATATACTAATCTTGAAGGTTTTCATGCTACGCGTTCCTAATATAATGTCAACAAAAACGATATGAAACGATTCCTTATGTTTGCCACCGCATTGCTGATGTGCTGTGGCATGGCCTTTAGCGCACAGCAAGGCCCGTCAGTCACTGTCAATGGTGAAGTGTTGGAGAAGCAGGTCGTCAGCCTTACTTTCTCAGGTAATAACGTTGTGCTCCATTTCATCGACGGCAGCGAGCTGTCTGCCGACATGCAGGAACTGGTGCTCCTGTTCGAGAAAGGCACGTCAACGGCCATCGAGGTGCTGAAGACGCCTGTCACCGACCGATTCCTGCTGGAGGGCCTTCCAGTGGGAACGCCCGTTACAATCTACGACGCCCAGGGAAAGATTGTCATGACGACAAAGACGTCCCCGTCGTCTCTTCTCACCGTACAGTCGCTTCGCAGCGGCATCTATCTCTTAAAGGCCGACGGCCATTTTGTCAAGTTCATTAAGCGTTAAGCCACAGTCATGAAGAAGTTATTTATTTGTGCTTTCACACTCCTGTCAGCACTGGTCGCTGCCCAAGCGCAAACCGACCATTCCGTAGCACGTAACACAAAAGTGAACCAGGCAGAACTCCTGCTTCACGACAATCAGACGAAATATTACGATACCGACGGCATCGAGCGTATCGACCTGAACGGCAACGACGTGACCGTCAACATCGCTCAGCAGCAGGACGTCTATCAAGGTGTCGTCAGTCGACTCTCATTCATCAAGGGTGCTAACGCCCTGACCGTTATTGAGGCAAATGGATGGCTTGAGTCAGCATACGTTAAGTTTTCGCTGATGGAAGCAGCCACCAACTATCATGTCTACGTCAAGGGTGGCAATAGCTATGCCGACTGGACACGAATCGACACCGAGCTTGTCAGGAACTACGGCGACTATGGACGTGCCGACATGGTAGGGCTGCCTGCTGGCAGCTACCAGCTGAAGGTCGTCCCCGTCGTTGGCGAAGAAGAGCAAACTGACCTTGCTGCCGTGACCGACGATCTCACCGTGCTCAGCTACGACCGTGCCGGCTATGCCCACTTCAACTATAGTGCCGGCGTGGGTGCCTACAACAACGATGGTTCACTGAAGCAGGGTGCCAAGGTGTTCTACGTCACTGCCAAGAGCGCAAAGACGATCACCACCAACGTCAATGGTGCTACGGAGAATCCCTGCGTGGGCATCCAGGCAATCCTCGCTGCCTATGAGAAGGGCAAGGACACCACGCCCATCGCATTCCGCTTTATCGGCGTCGTGCACCCCGACGACCTTGACTACCTGGGTAGCTCGGCTGAAGGCCTTCAGGTGAAGGGGCGCAGAGCCGACTCTGAACTCAATATCACCTTCGAGGGTATTGGTGACGATGCCACCCTTTACGGTTTCGGCTTTCTGGTGCGCAATGCCAAGAGCGTCGAGTTCCGTAACCTCGCTTTCATGCGCTTCATGGACGACGGTATCTCGTTAGACACCGACAACTCGAACGTCTGGGTTCATAACATCGACTTCTTCTACGGCAAGCACGGCTCAGGCGATCACGTCAAGGGCGACGGTGCCGCCGATGCCAAGAGCGACACGAAGTTTCTCACAATCAGCTATTGCCGCTACTGGGATTGCGGAAAGAGCAGCATGTTCGGTATGAAGGACGAGTCAGGACCTAACTACATCAGCTTCCACCACAACTGGTTCGACCACAGCGACTCGCGTCATCCCCGCGTGCGCACCATGTCCGTACACGTGTGGAACAACTACTTCGACAACTGCGCCAAGTATGGCGTTGGTGCCTGCAGCGGCAGCAGCGTTTTCGTTGAGAACAACTATTTCCTGAAGACCAAGAAGCCCATCCTCTCGTCGCTTCAGGGCACCGACGGGTTGGGCAGCGGCACCTTCTCAGACGAGCAGCCGGGCTTCATCAAGGCCTACGGCAACTATTTTGACCGCTCGGCCAAGAACTTCAGTTACTACACCCAGAAAGCGCCTGCTTCGACTGGTTACGATGCCTACGAGACGACTACCCGCGACGAGCAGGTGCCTGCCTCAGCCATGACGACGACGGTTACAAAGATTAAGGACGGCAAGGAGGTGACCATGGTTACAGCAGGCAAGTTCGACTATAACAACTTTGATACCAATCCGCAGCTGATCTACCAATACACGCCCGACGATGCTGCCGATGTGCCCACCGTCGTTACGGGGTATTATGGTGCAGGACGCCTTAACCACGGCGACATGCGCTACACCTTCGCTGACAACGTTGGTAACGACGATACTGACTCTGACTACGACACGCAACTCGCTGCGCTGATCGACAACTACAAGTCGGCTCTTGTGTCCATCTTCGGCGAAAGTGCCGGAAGTGGCGAAGAACCTGGTGGTGGTGAAGAACCCGGTGGCGACGACCCCGTCGTACAACCCACCGACGACGTTATCCTCTGCACCTTCGACAAGAGCGGCACACCATCGTCATCGCTCTTTACCGTCTCAGGCAACGGCTCAAGCACAAAGGGACAGGCAACCGTCGACGGGCAGACGCTCACCACATGCCTGAAGATGGAGAGCGCCACCAGCATCCGCTTCACACTCACGCAAGCCATGAAGATGACGCTCTACTTTGCCGACACCGAGGTTGCCAGCATCAAGATTGACGGTGTGAAGATTCAAGGCACTTCCAGCACTTACACCACCACACTCGATGCCGGTGCCCATGAGCTCACGAAGGACAAATCGGTCAACCTCTTTGCCATCAAACTGGAGCCGATAAAATGAAAAGTGCCCTCAATTCCTCACGGTTAGTGTAAGAAAATACCCTGCGAAACAGCCAAAAACAGCTAAAAACAACATTTTTGGCAAAAAAGTAATTGAAAAGTTTGGCTGTTTCGCAGAAAAGTATTACCTTTGCACCCGCAAAACAAAAAGCTCCGTGAGAGGATGCACCCTTAGCTCAGTTGGTAGAGCACCTGACTCTTAATCAGGGTGTCCAGGGTTCGAGCCCCTGAGGGTGTACGAAGCGAAAGCGACAGACAGTTAATGTTTGCCGCTTTCGCTTTTTTTATTTCATTCTTTTGGTCGTTCTCAAAAAAATGCTTATCTTTGCAGTCAGTTCGTCGGGGGCGAAGCCGCAACCGACGATATTGGAACACAAACATGACGAATATGAATAGTAGAAACCAAACAAATAAGAAACGATGAAAACGAAGAAAATTGCATTGACACTTGCGGCAACCACCGTGCTAAGCATGGCTGCCGCGCAGACAAACAGTCAGACGACACAAAGCAACGGGCAGTACTACCGGCTTTTTGCCCCGCTGACATTCTATCACTCCGTAGCCGGCAACCAATTGTCGCTCGACGAGCAGGAGCAAGATGCGACAGACGAGGCCATCGACCAGGCACTGCTGAACGTTTACCTGACGCGCCCTGACCTTGTAGAGGTGACGGAAACCGAGCAGCAAGAGTCGGGCTCACTACGCCACGACGTCATCGACCAACCCATCGTGCAGAATGTCGACATCGTCGAACAAGCCGAGCAAATGGCTCCTTCGGTGGAGGTCATACCTGCGTTGCCCGAAGCAGAGGTGGAGGTCACGAAGCCTAAGTTCTGGACACGTAAGGGCGACGGCTTCCTGCAGTTCATGCAGAACTACGTCAGTGGCAACTGGTACAAGGGCGGTGAGTCGAACTACTCGGCTGTGGGAAGCCTGACGCTTGAAGCTAACTACGACAACAAGGCAAAGTGGAAGTGGGACAACAAACTGGAGATGAAGCTGGGCTTCCAAACATCGCGCACCGACAGCGTCCACAAGTTCAAGGCTAATGAGGACCTGTTGCGTTACACTGGCAAGGTCGGCCTTCAGGCAGCCAACAAGTGGTACTACACGTTGCAGCTGCTGGCTTACACCCAGTTCGCCCGCGGTTTTAAGTCAAACGATATCCGCACGTACTCTGACTTCTTCTCACCTTTCAACTTCAACGTTGGTCTTGGTATGGAATATAAGGTGGAGGCGTTCGACAAGAAGCTGACGGGTTCGGTTAACTTGGCACCCATTGCCGTGAACTACCGCTATGTAGATCGCACGCTGTTCCGTACGAAGAACGACCCGAAGGTGGCTGAGTTCCAGTGGTATCCCGATCGCTACGGTATCGACGATGGCAAGCACCACCTAACCGACCTCGGTTCGCAGGTGACGGCTTCGTTAGAATGGAAGATGAGCGACGTGGTGACGTGGAAGACGCGTTTCTACGCCTTCACTAGCTACCACCGCGCTGAGATGGAGTGGGAGAACACGTTCCAGCTGCGGGTGTCGAAGTATATCACGGCGAACATTTTCCTGTTCCCCCGTTTCGACGACTCGAACAAGTGGGACGACGATCTGGGCTACTGGCAGTTCAAGGAGTACTCCTCACTGGGCTTTGCCTACACATTCTAATTGTAGCTTTAGGGTATAAACGAACCTAAAAAAGGGGGCCGCCTGGCATGATCGCCGGACGGCCCCTGTTGTGTAAATATAGTATCTTTGTGTTGGTTGACGATCAGACGATACCTTGTGCCATCATGGCCTTGGCAACCTTGATGAAGCCAGCGACATTTGCGCCCTTGACGTAGTTGATGTAGCCGTCGGGTTGCGTGCCGTACTTGACGCAGTTCTCATGGATGTCGTTCATGATGCGCTTCAGGTAGTCGTCGACCTCCTTGGCCGTCCACGACAGGCGCTCAGAGTTCTGGCTCATTTCAAGACCACTGACGCTGACGCCACCGGCATTGCTGGCCTTGCCAGGCGCATAAAGCAACTTGGCATCCTGGAAGATCTTGATAGCCTCGGGAAGCGACGGCATGTTGGCACCCTCGGCAACGGCGATGACACCATTCTTCACCAGGGCGGCAGCCTCTTCACCGTTGATCTCGTTCTGCGTAGCACAAGGCAGTGCGATGTCGGCCACCTCGTACCAAGGACGCTTGCCCTCGTGATACTGTGCCGTGGGGTACTCCTCGACATACTCACGGATGCGGCCACGCTCAATGTTCTTCAGCTCCATAATGAAGTCAAGCTTCTCGCGGTCGATGCCGTCGGGATCGTAGATGTAACCGTCGGAGTCGCTCATGGTGAGCACCTTGGCGCCTAGCTGGAGGCACTTCTCGGCAGCATACTGGGCAACGTTACCGGCACCCGAAATGAGCACACGCTTGCCAGCGAGCTCAATGCCACGGGTAGCCAGCATCGACGTCAGGAAGTAGACGCAGCCGTAACCAGTAGCCTCGGGACGGATGAGCGACCCGCCGAAAGGAATGCCCTTGCCCGTGAGGACGCCCTGGAACTGGTGGGTGAGCTTCTTGTACTGACCGAACAGGTAGCCTACCTCGCGGCCACCAACGCCGATGTCGCCAGCGGGGACATCCTCGTCAGGACCAATGACGCGATAGAGCTCGTTCATGAAGGCCTGGCAGAAGCGCATCACTTCGGCGTCGCTCTTGCCACGCGGCGAGAAGTCGCTACCACCCTTTGCACCGCCCATGGGCAGCGTCGTCAGCGAGTTCTTGAACGTCTGCTCGAAAGCGAGGAACTTCAGGATACCCAGGTTCACCGTCTTGTGATAGCGCAAGCCACCCTTGTAGGGGCCAATGGCATTGTTGTGCTGGATGCGGTAACCCATGTTGGTCTGCACGCGACCCTGGTCGTCGGTCCATGTCACGCGGAATTCCAGCACGCGATCGGGGATACACAGACGCTCAATCAGATTCGACTGCTCGAACTCGGGGTGTTTGTTGTACTCTTCCTCAATGGTGGGAAGTACTTGGCTAACGGCCTGAATGTACTCTGGCTCGTTGGGGAACCGTTGCTTTAGGCTCTCTACAATTTGTGTTGCATTCATAATCTTTTTACCTTAAAAGAACAATTTCGGTTACAAAATTACACAAAAACGGCAACCTGACAAAACAAATCGTAACTTTTCTCCGCAAGACGCTAACAAATTGACATACGTCAAGGCTTCGAGTGCCAATTCCTTTCTTTTTTCCCGCATTTTATTTGTTTTTTTGCTCGCTTATTCGTACCTTTGGGCTGCGCTCGAAAGTACTCCCGCTCGAAAAACCCAAATAAATTTGGTTTTTTGCTCGCTTATTCGTACCTTTGCACCTGCAATGAACGACTCTAAGATTATCAACGACCCCGTATTCGGATTTATCAAGATTCCGCGCGGGCTGCTTTACGACATTGTCAGCCACCCCCTGTTCCAGCGCCTTGGGCGCATCAACCAGCTCGGGTTGGCATCCGTAGTCTATCCCGGCGCACGCCACACGCGCTTTCAGCACTCACTGGGCGCCTTCCACCTGATGAGCGAGGCCATCCTCTCGCTACAGCAGAAGGGGCAGTTCATCTTCGACAGCGAGGCCGAGGCCGTTCAGGCAGCCATCCTGATGCATGACATCGGTCATGGCCCTTTCTCGCATGTACTTGAGAACACGCTCATCAGTGGCATCTCTCACGAGGACATCTCGTTGATGATGATGGAGCAGATCAACCGTGACCTGGGCGGACAGCTTAACCTCGCCATTGCCATCTACCGCGACCAATACCCTAAGCGCTTCCTCCATCAGCTCATCTCGAGCCAGCTGGACATGGACCGTCTGGACTATCTGCGGCGCGACTCCTTCTTCACCGGCGTTACCGAGGGCAACATCGGCTCAGCACGCATCATCAAGATGCTGAACGTCGTCGACGACCGCCTTGTGGTGGAGCAGAAAGGCATCTACTCGCTCGAGAACTACCTGACGACGCGGCGCCTGATGTACTGGCAGGTGTACCTACACAAGACGGCTGTCGGCTACGAGAAGATATTAGTAAATATGCTCATGCGCGCGAAGGAGCTGGCACGACGCGGTGAGCCTATTGACGCTTCACCGGCACTGGCTTACTTCATCTGCAACGATGTCGACCGCCAGTGGTTTGCCACCCACCCCGAAGCCCTGAAGATGTACGGTGAACTCGACGACAGTGACATCTGGAGTGCCATGAAAGGGTGGAAGCACAACCCTGACCGCATTCTCTCGACACTCGCCACCAACATGCTCGACCGCCGACTGTTCCGCGTCGAGGTTCACGAGACGCCCGTCCCCAAGGAGCGCATCGACGAACTGCTGACGCAGATTGCTGCTGCTTTCAATATTTCAAAAAGCGATGCGCACTACCTGATGAGCTTGAACACCATCCAGAAGGACATGTATTCTACCGACGACGACTCCATCGACATTCTCCTGAAGGATGGCACCATCCGTCCCATCGCCGACGTCTCCGAGATTCTTAATGTTGAGTTGCTCTCGAAGAAAGTGCGTAAGTACTATCTCTGCTATCAGCGGGTGTAAACTGAATGGATTTGAGATTTGAGTGACAAATCAGTTGAAGAAGTTCCAGGAGACGCCGAGGTGCAGGGTTGAGCGGTTAAGGGGGTAGTGGGGCGTGAGGAACGTCATACGGTCAAAGTTGTTGGCCGTAGCATTCGAGAGCATGATGAAGAAGCGGGCATGCTTCAGGTGCAGGTTGGCGTAGGCGTCGACGAAGGGGAAGTTGCCCAGCTCCATGCGTGCCGTCTCGTTCTCCTGTACGGCAAAGCGGTTGAGGTGCGGCAGGAAGTCGGGGGCCTTGTACTTCGAGAACCATGTGGCGGCCGCTCCTAACTCGACACGTAGCACGTGTGCGACCATAAATTCGAGGTATAGGTTCGAGAAGACGTTCAGCTCAGGCAATGGCAGCACGTCAGTGTTGCTACAGTTCTGCCACGTGACGATGTTGTCCCAATGGAGTGGGCCAAGGCGCAGGCGCTGGTCGAGCTGTGCCGTGAGGATGCTGACGTTACCGTCGTGCTGGCGAACGGCAGCCGTCAGTCCCGAACGTATCAGGTCGGCTGAATTATCCACGGTTCCATCGTCGTTCAACGTGGGGCTTAGTTTGTAATCCATACCCAGGTAGGTGTAGTTCTGGATCTCCTCGATGGCCACACGCAGACGGGTGTTCGTCTTCTCGTAGCTGAAGATACCCTCAACGCGCGAGCGGGTCTCCTTACTGAGGTCGTTGTCCCACCAGAAGTGCTTCGAGTGGTAGCGCCGCTCCACGAACGAGGGGTTCAGACGGTAGAAGTAGGCCTTGGCGGCCAGGCGGACGGTGTCGCCGAAGAGCGGGAAGTTAAGGTCGGCTTGTGCGTCGACCTTCAGCTGCCCGGCGTCCTCACCGGCAAGCCACGTCTCGGCCAGCAGGTTGTAGTGCAGCATGGTGCCCTGCGTGCGTTGCAGTTGTCCGCCGATGCTGACGCTGTGTTCCGACCATCGTCCCAGGCGTGCCGTCTTCGTTTCTGTGGTGGTGCCCGTCTGCTCGTCGGTGACAGTTATCAGTTCGGGCATCTCGTAGCGCCGCAGGTCGTGAGCCGCAAAGGCTTTCAGTCCCGCCGGCACATACTTGTTGAAGCCTTCGAGGAGGGCGATGGCAACGGTGTTGCGCACGTTGAGCAGCCGTGTGTTGTCGTAGATGGAGTCGGTGCCATAGCCTTTCCAGCTGTCGTTGAAGTAGGTGTTGGCATAATAGTTCTCGGGCGACCAGTAAGCCAGGTAGGTGCGGTCGTAGCGCCCCAAGTCGAGGGTGTGGATAAAGCTGGTGACGGGTACGAACTCACGCTTCATCGTGGCCTCGATGGAGTCCTCGAGGGCTTTGGCAGCCATGAGCGAGTCGGCCTGTGCTTTCGAGTCCACGCGGATGCGGGTGGTGTCGGCCAGCAGCGAGTCGGTGGTCACCACAGGTGCATCGCCCATCACCTGCGCATCGTCGGGGCGCCCTTGCGGTGCTGCCACTTCGGCATTGTCAGGACGTCCTTGCGGTGCCCTGTCCCTGCCGCGTCGGTCTTCGTCATCGTCGCCGCTCTCGCGTGCCTCTTTTTCGGCTGCTGCCTGCTTGGCAAACTGGCGTGCCTTCAGCTCTTCCTCAGTCATGGGCACCTTGCGGTAGAAGCCCAGTGCATAGCGGTGGGTAAGGAAGAGCCGCTGGTTGTCGTTGCGGTTCCAGTTGCGGTCGAGCACGGTAGGTATCTCATTGTCTGAGAAGCTCTCCGTATAGAGCTCAGGGTGGGTGACGTAGTTGTCGTTGGTGATACCGCCGTTCTCAGCCGTCTTCTGGTGATGGGTGGAGAAGAGGGCGTGCATCTGGTAGTGGTCGCCCAAGTAGGATGCGTAGAATGTGGCCCCAAAGTGGCTGGCGTTCTGGTTCTGGTAGAAGCCCCGGGCGTAGAGGTAGTTCAAGTCGAATCCCAAGCCTGTACGCTTGTCGGCATTGACGGCAAAGCGTGCGTCGACATGGTCTTCGCCATACTGACCGCTGGCCTTGTCGTAGGTCAGGTTGGTGACGGGCGAGTAAGTATTGGTGAAGTGCCACTCGTCGGGCTGTCGCAACACTTGGTCGTAAGTGTCGGTAAAGTAAAAGTTGCCTTGTGCAGGACGGTCGGCGAAGATGCGGCTGAGGCGTGCGGTGTAGTTCGACCCTACAGTGTTGTACTGCAGGTTGCGCCCCGTGCCAATGGTGGTTTGCGGAAAGAGGTGGGGCATGGTGTCGATTTCGGCTTTGGTGATGTCGCCAAACCTGCGGTCGACGGTCCATACGTGTAGTCCGCGTGGCACCTCCTTCTGGCTGTTGGTTGTGTCGTTTTTTCCGTGAGGATTGAAGGTGTTGCCACGCTGGGTAATATTACCGTCAGCGTCCATGGCATTGAAGTCCTGAGCACTGGCGGGAAAGATGCTAATAAGGAGTAGAAGCGAAAAAGCGAGAAATACCTTCATATTTTTAGAATCCTGAGTGCCAGCTCTATGAACTTGAACACGGAGGCGCCAATGAGAATGATGGTGGCCCAATGGTGGCTCCACAAGTAGTAGCAGGCAAGTCCGACCACGGCACCTATGAGGAAGATGACGTTCAGCCAAAAGCGCAGCCGGCGGGTGCGCGACGAGTCGGTGAAGGGCTCCAGGTTGTGGTGGCGCTTGTGGGGAATGGTGTTGAGGGTGTTGTCAGTATTGTCGGTGCTCATTGCTGAAGGGCTTTGGTGAAGAGGTTGAAAAGGTAGTCTTTACGGTCGATGGTCTTCCGGCGGAACTTGCCACTGATACGTGCCAGTTTCGTTCCTCCCTTGCTGAGCCCGTAGTGGTCGGTGATCCAGTCCTCGGCACGCATGACGGTGGCATCGCGCTCAGGGTCAGTGATATAGATGATGCGCGTGAGCTTGACGATGGCTTCGCCGTCGCTACAGTCGGCAATGACGTGATAGTTGAAGATGGTGTAGTCGAGGTTCAGCGGCTTATTCTTGAAAATCAGACGCTCGCGGTAGCTGCCAACGACCTGTCCCTTCTCTGCATCGTCGATGACCAGGCGGCTCTGCTCCGTTTGGCTGGCATCCTTGGCGAGGGCTGCCAGCTGCTGGCGCATAATGTCGAACACCTGAGCCCGGCTCTTGCCAGGGGCTGCGATCTTGGTTTCGAAGACGACGTGGTCGTCGACGACGGGCACTGCCCCTGTCAGGTATTTCTGATCGGGGTTGACTTGCTGGGTCGTGGTGGCGCTTGCCTGCTCCCATGCGTTGTCTTGAGCTGTGGCTGACAGTGTTGTCAGCGCCAGCATCGAGGTTATCAGTAGTTGTCTCATTGCCATGCTTTTGTTATTTTGACTGTGCAAAGGTACGACTTTTTTCCCGAACCACCAAATCTGCTTTCTTTAATGTCGTGTGAAAGTTTGTGAACGATGGTCAACGGTGTAAGGATTATTTCAACTCTATCTCTTTCTGCAGACGGATGATTTCGTCGCGGTACTGGGCTGCCTGCAGGAAGTCGAGCTGCTTGGCAGCCTCCTTCATGCGGCGCGTGGTTTCGGCGATGAGCTTCTCGATCTGCTGACGGGTGAGGTGCTCGACGATGGGGTCGGCAGCGATGTCGAGGGACGTGCGTCCCATGGTAGCATTGCGCAGCTCCTTGATATCGGGGCGGTCATCGTGGCTCAACACGCTCTGACTAATATTCTTAACTATCTGTGTAGGAGTGATATGATGCTCTTCGTTATAGCGAAGCTGCTTGTCTCGGCGCCGATTGGTCTCGTCGATGGTTTCCTGCATGGAGCGGGTGATGGTGTCTGCATACATGATGACGCGCCCGTTGACATTGCGTGCAGCACGACCTGCCGTTTGAACAAGTGAACGGCGCGAGCGGAGGAACCCTTCCTTGTCGGCATCGAGGATGGCAACGAGCGACACCTCGGGCAGGTCAAGACCCTCACGCAACAGGTTGACGCCAACGAGGACATCGAACTCGCCTTGTCGTAGTTTTTCGAGTATCTGCACACGCTCGAGCGTTGCCACGTCGCTGTGGATATAAGCCGTGCGTACACCGTGGTTCAGCAAGAATTCGGACAGCTCCTCGGCCATGCGCTTGGTCAGTGTGGTCACCAGCGTGCGCTCGTGGCGTTCGGTACGCAGGCGTATCTCCTCAAGGAGGTCGTCGATCTGGTGTTCCGATGGCCGCACCTCAATCTCTGGGTCAAGGAGACCCGTCGGACGGATGAGTTGCTCGACGACGACGCCCTCGGCTTCCTGCAATTCGAAATCGGCAGGCGTAGCCGAGACGTAGATGGTTTGTCCCGTCATCTGCTGGAATTCGTCGAAGGTCAGCGGACGGTTGTCGAAGGCAGCGGGCAGTCGGAAGGCGTACTCCACGAGGTTGGTCTTTCGGGCACGGTCGCCGCCGTACATGGCCCCTATCTGTGGCACAGAGACGTGACTCTCGTCGATGACCATCAGGAAGTCGTCAGGGAAGTAGTCCAGCAGGCAGTAGGGCCGTTCGCCGGCCTTCCGTCCATCGAAGTAGCGCGAGTAGTTCTCGATGCCCGAGCAGTGCCCCAGCTCCTTGATCATTTCCATGTCGTACTCAACACGCTCCTTGATGCGTTGAGCCTTCAGGGTGTCGCCCAGCTCCTCGAAGAAGGCCACCTGCTTCATCAGGTCGTCCTGAATGTCGTGAATGGCGCGGTTGGTCTGCTCCTGGGTGGTCATGAAAAGGTTAGCGGGGTAGACCTTGTAGTCGGCATAGCGCCCTAAGCGCTGAAGCGTCACTGGGTCGAGCTCCTCGATCTGCTCTATCTCGTCGTCCCAGAAAATGACGCGCAGCACCATGTCGTTATAGGCCATGTAGATGTCGACGGTGTCGCCCTTCACACGGAAGTTACCCCGCTCCAGCGTCAGGTCGTTACGCACATAGAGCGACTGTACGAGTTTTCTTAACAGCACGTTGCGGTCGATGTGCTGTCCCTGCTGTAGTGCGATGACGTTATCTGACAATGCATTGGGGCTTCCCATGCCGTAGATACACGAAACCGAAGATACAACGATAACGTCTCTTCGTCCTGACAACAAGGCAGATACGGCACTGAGACGCATACGGTCGATTTCCTCGTTGATGTCCAAGTCCTTCTCTATGTAAGTATCGGTATGGGGCAGGTAAGCTTCCGGCTGGTAGTAGTCATAATAGCTAACATAGTATTCGACGGCATTCTCAGGAAAGAAGCCACGCATCTCGTCGAAGAGCTGGGCGGCAAGCGTCTTGTTGTGAGAAAGGATGAGCGTCGGGCGCCCGACATTCTGAATGACGTTGGCAATCGTGAACGTCTTTCCAGAACCAGTCACGCCAAGCAACACCTGCGCACGGTCGCCCCTCAGGACACCCTCCGTGAGCTCCCTGATAGCCTCGGGCTGGTCGCCCGTCGGTTGGTACTTTGAGGTCAGTTTGAATTTCATTTGGGCTGCAAATATAACAATTATCTGTGAAAACTGCGCTGAAAGCGGTTAAAAAATATATAAAAGCTTGCGTTTTCGGGCAAAAATGAGTAATTTTGCACGCTAAAATACGCGAACCAATGAAAAAGAGTGTCATTCTGATGGCTTTTGCGGCACTGCTGACCAGCTGTGCGGGCGAATTCAACAAGGTGTTCAAGAGCACCGACTACGACTATCGGTACGAATATGCCAAGCAGGCATTCGCCGAGGGCAAGTACAGTCGTGCCGTGCCGTTGCTGCAAGACCTTATCACGATGAAGAAAGGTACCGAGGACGCTCAGGAGTCGCTCTACATGCTTGGCATGGCTGAGTACATGACGCGCGACTACGAGTCGGCATCGGCCACTTTTAAGAAATATGTGCAGACCTATCCGAAGGGTCTTTTTGCTGAGCATGCCTCTTATTACGTCGGACAGGCACTTTACGAAGGTGCTCCTGAGCCGCGCCTCGACCAGACGCCAACCATCGGCGCCATCAATGCCTACCAGCAGTTCATGGACCTTTTCCCTGAGTCGCAGCTTCGTGCCAAAGCACAGGAGCGGCTCTTTGAGCTGCAGGACAAACTGGTGCAGAAGGAATTGCTGTCAGCACAGCTGTACTATAACTTAGGCGGCTATTTTGGCAACATCAATTCAAACAACGAGAGCAACTACATTGCCAGCATTGTCACGGCTCAGAACGCCCTGAAGACTTATCCCTTCTCAAAGTGGCGCGAGGACTTTGCCCTGCTCATCATGAAAAGCAAGTTCTATCTGGCCGAGAACTCCAGCCAGGAGCGACAGCTGGAGCGCTACCGCGATGCCGAGGACGAGTGCTATGGCTTCCTGAACGAGTATCCTGACTCTAAGGACTGCGATCTGGCCCTTCGCTTCATTGCTAAGTGCAAGAAGGCCATTGGCGACTAAATTGCGTAGAAATAGAAAACATCGTAAAACCGTTAAATTGTCAAAATAAGAAAGATGGATTACAAGAAATCAAAGGCTCCGGTAAATACCGTGACCCGCAACATCATGGACATGGCTGCCGAGACAGGCAACATCTACGAGACAGTAGCTATCATTGCCAAGCGCGCCAACCAGATTTCCGTACAGATCAAGGAAGACCTGTCGAAGAAGTTAGCTGAGTTCGCATCGTACAACGACTCCTTAGAGGAGGTGTTCGAGAACCGTGAGCAGATAGAAATCTCGCGCTACTATGAGAAGTTGCCAAAGCCGTCGCTGCTGGCAACCCAGGAGTTCATCGATGGCAAGGTCTACTGGCGTGACCCCTCTAAGGAGACACAGCAGCAGAATGTGGAAGTGATGACCCTTTAAGGCACTGCACTCAGTTATGATTCAGCGTAAACAAACTGTATTCCTGCTGTTGGCGTTCATCGCCCTGTTGCTTTGTGGCATCTTCGACCAGACGTTCGGATTCCTTTGCGGATGGACGATTGGCCTGTCACTGGTCACTTTAGCCGACGTGTTCCTCTACAAGAACCGCAAGCGTCAGAACCTTCTATGCCTGGTGCTGATGGTGCTGGCTGTGATTTACTATGTGGCCCTCGCTGTGTTTAACCACAGTCAAGGCGGACAGCTGACGCTGACGTGGCCCATGGCACTGCCTGCCGTCGCCATCGTCCTGCTGTTTATGGCGCACAAAGGCATTGTTCACGACGAGAAGCTCGTGCGTTCGCTCGACCGCATCAGGTAAGTAAAGAGTGAAGAGTGAATAGTGAAGAGTGAATAGTGAAGAGCGAAAAATAATCGTATGGAGATAAAATCCGCCGCTTTTAGCATTTCATCACCGCGTGTGTCGATGTGTCCCGTTGACACCAAGCCCGAATATGCCTTCATTGGCCGAAGCAACGTTGGCAAGTCGAGCCTGATAAACATGCTCTGCCGCAACAGGAAGCTGGCAAAGACATCGTCAACGCCTGGCAAGACGCTCCTCATCAATCACTTCATTATAAATAAGGAGTGGTATCTGGTCGACTTGCCCGGCTATGGGTTTGCGAAGCGGTCGAAGAACGAGATTCAGAAGATTGACCAGATGATTCGTGGCTACATTCTTGAGCGCGAACAGCTGGCTAACGTCTTCGTGCTTATCGACGTGCGCTTGGAGCCTCAGGCCATCGACCTGGAGTTTATGAACTGGTTAGGGGTGTCGAGTGTACCTTTCTCCATCGTTTTCACCAAGGCCGACAAACTGACGGGCGCCAAGATGCGCGCCAACGTCGAGGCTTACAAGCAGCGCATGCTCGAGACGTGGGAAGAGATGCCGCCCTACTTCGTCACCTCGGCCGAGAAAGGCGAGGGTAGGGACGAGGTGCTCGACTATATCGACAGTATTAACAAATCAATGGCGCAGGCCGTTGCTCCTTGAGCTTAGCCAGGGGCACTTTCAATTGACAGCCCCCTGATTGGGGGCTTTTACTATGGCAAAGGAAATCCCATATCTTGACGTGCAGAACCTGACGAAGTCGTTTGGGGCGCTACTGCTGTTCGAAGATATCAGTTTCTCGATTGCCGAGGGCCAGAAGGTGGGGCTCATTGCCAAGAACGGCACGGGTAAGTCAACGCTGTTGTCGATACTCTCTGGCAAGGAGGGCTACGACTCAGGAAGCATCATCTTCCGACGTGACCTGCGCGTAGGCATGCTTGAGCAATCACCACGATTCGACCCTGAGGAGAGCGTCCTCGATGCATGCTTTAACCACGAGGGCGACCCTGAGAAGGTGCTCAAGGCCAAGCAGATACTGACGCAACTGAAAATCCGCGACCTGCAGCAGCCCATGGGGCAGCTCAGCGGTGGTCAGCAGAAGCGTGTGGCACTGGCCAACGTGCTGATTCTGGAGCCCGACCTGCTGATTCTTGACGAGCCGACCAACCACCTTGACCTTGAGATGATAGAATGGCTGGAGGGCTTCCTGGGTCGTGGCAATCGCACGCTGCTCATGGTGACCCACGACCGCTATTTCCTCGACCGTGTGTGCTCAGTCATTATCGAAATCGACGACCGCACCATCTACACCTATCGTGGCAACTACTCCTACTATCTTGAGAAGCGCCAGGAACGCATCGACAACCGTCGTGCCGAGATCATGCGTGCCAACAACCTCTACCGTACCGAGCTGGAATGGATGAGGCGCATGCCTCAGGCACGTGGCCACAAGGCCAAATACCGCGAGGATGCCTTCTACGAGCTGGAGCGTGTGGCCAAACAGCGCATCGAGGAGCGAGCCATCCGTCTGAAAGCCTCCAACATCTATATCGGTTCGAAAATCTTCGAGTGTCAGTATATCTCAAAAGCATTTGCACGCGACTATGGTGACGCCGATGCACAGGGAGGCGAAAACGCCGAAACGGTTATCCTCAAGGACTTCTACTACAACTTCTCACGCTTCGAGAAGATGGGCATCGTGGGCAACAACGGCACGGGCAAGACCACCTTTCTGCGCATGCTCCTTGGCGAGTTGCAGCCTGACGAAGGACGCATCGTCATTGGCGACACCGTGCGCTTCGGCTACTTCTCACAGGAAGGGTTGAAGTTCGATGAGAGTCAGAAGGTCATCGACGTGGTGCGCGACATTGCCGAATACGTCGACCTGGGCTCTGGACGCCATCTCTCAGCCAGTCAGTTCTTGCAGCACTTCCTCTTCACGCCTGAGCAACAGCACAACTATGTCTACAAACTCTCGGGTGGCGAGCGTCGTAAGCTCTACCTCTGCACGGTGCTCATGCGACAGCCAAACTTCTTGGTGCTCGACGAGCCTACGAACGACCTCGACATCGTGACCCTTCAGATTCTGGAAGAGTATTTGCAGGATTTCCCGGGCTGTGTCATCGTCGTGAGCCACGACCGCTACTTCATGGACAAAGTGGTCGACCACCTCCTGGTGTTCCGTGGACAGGGTGTCGTGAAGGACTTCCCCGGTAATTACACGCAGTACAGGGAGTGGGAGAAAACCACCCCACGCCCCTTGTCGGATAAAGCTGTAGGCAGTAAGACACCTGCACAGAACCATGGACAGCAGCCGTCTGCTCCCCCTGTTCAGAACGAGGGCCAAGGTGGTGGAGCGCCGTCCAAGCGCAAAATGTCGTACAAGGAAAAGCGCGAGTTCGAACAGCTTGAAAAGGACATCGAAGCCCTCGAAAACGAGAAGCGCCAGATTGAGGCAGCCCTTTGTGGCGGCACCACATCGGTCGACGAGATCACAAGCCTGAGCAAACGTCTGCCCCTCCTTAACGACGAGCTTGACGAGAAGTCCATGCGCTGGCTGGAACTATCGGAAATTGAGAATTAGTCCAATAGTCCAATAGTGAAATAGTCCAATAGTGAAATAGTGAAATCGTGAAATAGTCCACTAGTGAAATAGTCCAATCGTCAAATGCAATATTCCTCCCGCCTACTCGAAAATGCCGTTCAGGAGTTTGCCAAACTGCCTGGCATAGGGCGCAAGACCGCCCTCCGACTGGTGCTGCACCTGCTGCGTCAGGAGACCTCCGACGTCGAGCAGTTTGCTACAGCCGTCGCTACGATGAAGCGTGAGGTGAAGCACTGCCGTGTCTGCCATAACATCAGCGACACCGATCTTTGTCCTATCTGTGCCGACCCACGTCGCGACACCACCATGGTCTGTGTCGTTGAGAACATCCAGGACGTGCTGGCCATCGAGAACACCCAGCAGTTCCATGGTCTCTACCACGTGCTGGGAGGCCTTATCTCGCCCATGGACGGCATTGGGCCCAGCGACCTTCAGATCGACGCTCTGGTAACGCGCGTGGCTGCTGGCAACATCAAGGAGGTCATCCTCGCCCTCAGCTCCACCATGGAGGGCGACACCACTAATTTCTACATCTTCCGCAAGCTCGCGCCCTATGTCGACCAGGTGCGTGTGAGCATCATCGCACGCGGCATCGCTGTTGGCAACGAACTGGAATACACCGATGAAGTGACCCTCGGGCGCTCTATCCTTAACCGTACACCCTTTGAAGGAAAATAAAACTGAACGATCATGAAGAAAACCCATGACATGCTGATGGTGCTGTTCTGGTCACAGCTGATTGTCCCTGCCATCATCTACGTCTGCTGCGAATACTTGAATGTCGACCTCGCCTTCCTCGCTGGCACCTCCGAGAACGGGCGCTATGTGGTTTCCACCGTGATGATTCTTGCCACACTGGCCCTGCTGCCGTTAGCCCTGCGCCTGTTCAAGTTTCAGCGCATACACAACGACCTCATCGAACGTCGAGCCGATGCCCTCCACAAGTGGGGCATCATCCGCCTGATAATTCTGGGCGACCTGCTGCTCATCAACACGCTGCTCTACTATGCCTACGGCTTTGAGTCTGCTTTTGGCTATCTCGCCGTCGTGACGCTGCTCGCCATGCCGTTCGTCTATCCCACCATGGAGCGCTGCTACGCAGAGGTTGAGGACGAGAAGACAATAGTGGAGAGTGAAGAGTCAACAAGTGAAGAGTCAACAAGTGAAGAGTCAACAAGTGAAGAGTGAATAGTGAAGAGTGAATAGTGAATAGTTGGGCTATCGCCGTACCATGAGGATCAGGGCTGCGCAGCTAAATAGTGAAATTGTGAAATAGTCAAATAGTGAAATAGTGAAATAGTCAAATTGTCAAATCTAATGAAGCTCTCCGTCGTCATTGTCAGCTACAACGTGCGCTACTTCCTTGAGCAGTGCCTCGTCAGCGTCCTCCGTGCTACTGAGGGCATCGACCACGAGATTTTCGTCGTCGACAACGACTCACACGACGGCACTGTCGAATACCTGAAACAGCGCTTCGGCACTCGAATCACACTCATCGAGAGCCAGCACAACCTCGGCTTTGCCCGAGCCAACAACATAGCCATTCGGCAGTCGACAGGACAGTACGTCCTGCTGCTCAACCCTGACACGTTTGTGGCCGAGGATGCCCTCAAGACTGTCGTCGATTTCATGGATGCCCATCCGCAGGCGGGTGGGGCAGGGGCAATGATGCACAACGCCGACGGTACCCTTGCCCCAGAGTCGCGCCGTGGTCTTCCTACACCGTGGGTGTCGCTGCTGAAGATGTTTGGCCGAAGCAATCGCTACTACATGCGCCATCTGCCGTGGGATGCCCCTGGCCGCATCGACGTCATGAGCGGTGCCTTCTGCATGCTGCGCCGTGAGGCCCTCGATGCTGTGGGCTTGCTCGACGAGGACTTCTTCATGTATGGCGAGGACATCGACCTCAGCTACCGCATCACCAAAGGCGGCTACGAGAACTGGTACGTGCCTGCCCGCATCCTTCACTACAAGGGCGAGTCGACCCAGAAGTCGAGCTACCGCTATGTCCACGTGTTCTATCAGGCCATGCTCATCTTTTTCCGCAAGCACTATGGCCACCTGTCGCTCTTTGTGACGCTGCCCATTCGGCTCGCCATCTACTGCCGCGCTTTCATGGCCCTGCTCTCCATGCAGACACAACGCCTGCGCCGCTCACTCGGAATGGACGACGACAAGCCCGACGACGTCGTCTACCAGTTCAAAGGCAGCTCCCAGATGATTGAAGAGTGCGACGAGCTGGCTCGCCGTAAAGGGCTCACCATTACTGCCCACGCGTCCAGCGGACCTGCCTGCACCGTCTACGACACTGCCCACTTCAGCTTTGCTGACATCATTCGTCAGGCTGCTGCCGATGACAGCCATCCCATGATTGGAACCTATAGCACCGACACCCACGTGCTTATTACACCCTTGGAGGTCATCAGATGAAACGGATAGTATTACGGGCCATGGAACCCGAAGACCTCGAATTGCTCTACGGCATCGAGAACGACCCTGAGCTATGGGAAGTCGGCTCCACCACTGTGCCTTATTCGCGCTACGTCCTTCACGACTATCTGGCACACGCCTCGGGCGATATCTATACTGACCGACAAGTGCGACTTGTCATTGAGAACGAAGCCCACGAAGCCATCGGACTTGCTGACCTTCTGAACTTCGACCCCAAGCACTGCCGTGCTGAGGTGGGCATCGTCATCGTTGCCGTTCACCGTGGCCAGGGCTACGCCACCGAAGCGCTCAGCGCCCTCCACGACTATGCACGCCTAACTCTTCATCTCCATCAGCTCTACGCTTTCGTGAGCACCGCCAACCAACCCTCCATCGCGCTCTTCGAAAAGCTCGGTTACCGTTTCTCACAACCCCTTACCGACTGGCTCTTCGATGGCCATGCCTACAGCGACGCCCTCATCGCCCAGAAAATTTTGGGGAGCAACACAGCAGTATAAAAGGGTGTTTGGACGAGATGTTTCAACCCTTCACTTTTGTGTATATTGCTATGTATCAGAAAGATACGGTGAATGATTGTTTTTTAGGTCCTCCGTACATGGGTCAGGAGGGTGACATACTCACTCTTCGGCACTTTGTGACTTAACGTCAGCAAAGAACTAACGCGAATTTTAACCCGAATCGGTCGTTAGCTCAAGATATTGTTTCTAACGACCAATTTGGGTTTAACCTGTCTTTTTCTCCTATTCTATTATACTGTAATACAGGATAATGCGTTGCTGACGTTCGTCAGCAGATTTGCCGACCATCGTCAGCAGATTTGCCGACCTTCGTCAGCAGATTTGCTGACCTTCGTCAGCAGATTTGCCGACCTTCGTCAGCAGCTATATGATTCGCTAGTTGGGCCGCCAGTGTAGGGGCAGGCCCTGTGCCAGCCCGTTGGCCCGACAGGGCCAGTGCTCGCGAGAATGATTAAGGCATAAAAGCCAATGACCACAAAAATGATTATAAGCACACTAGCAAATGACCATAAGAATGGTTATAAGCGCGCTAACCAATGACCACTAGAAAGGTTATAAGCACACTAGCCAATGACCAAAAGAATGATTATTGCCTTACTTGCCCTATCGAGCCAACGGGCTGGCACAAAGGCTACGGGTAGGCGAGCGCAGCTCGGGAATGGGCCTGCCCCTACACTGTCGAGCTAGCCGCCACTATCTTTTGCAAAAGAAACCCTTCACCATAACAGGCTTGCAATGAAACGGTTACGCCAAAAGTGAAAGGTTTTATGATTACTGCTTAAAGAAGTAATACAGTAAATTATCTCCCCAACAAGTTCACGCTATCGTTCATCTTCGCCTGAACTCTGAGCAGGTGATAGCCGTGGCAATGGCGACGTTCAGACTCTCGGCTCCTTCGCGGAAGGCAGGGATAAGGAGCTTGTGGGTGACCAGGCGTCTTACAGGTTCCGAGATGCCATTGCCCTCGTTGCCCATCACGATGATGCCATTGGAGGGCAGCTCCTGTTGGTAGATGTTTTCGCCATCCAACAGGGTGCCAAAGATGGGCACCTGTGCCTTTTCGAGGAAATCCACCATATTAATATAAATAATGTTCACGCGCGCGATGCTGCCCATCGTGGCCTGTACCACTTTTGGGTTCCACGCATCAGCCGTATCTTCCGAGCAGACGATGGTGCCAATGCCAAACCAGTCGGCAATACGAATGATGGTACCAAGGTTTCCAGGGTCCTGGACACCGTCGAGTGCCAATAACAACCCCTCGACAGGTCGTAAGCTGTCAGTCTTCATGGTGCTCGCAGGCATTTCGAACACGGCCAGCACCTGTTGCGGATGCTGTAGGAAGCTGATCTTTCGCAGTTCTTCATCGGTCACTGTCTGTGCTACGGGCGAGCCGGACAGCATACGCCACCCCTCCCATGCCTCCGTTGCAAACACCATCCGCGCGACAAAACCAGCCCGCAACAGATCGCCGACGACCTTCGGCCCCTCAGCCACGAAGGCTCCCTCGCGTCGCCGCCACTTTTTTTGTTCAAGTTGGCGCACATATTTTATCTGATTCTTGCTTACCATGCTGCAAAGTTACGGCTTTTTGGGCATTTCTCCCCGCCTTGCTCCCTGCTTTAACTCCCTTTAACTACGATTATCTTCACTTTTTTTACGCTTTTACTTTCCTACGTCCCCAAACTTTTGTACCTTTGCACTTTGAAAGAATGAAGTACGCACAGCTAAAACCGTTGCTCATAGCCACCACGATGCTCGTTTTGGCATCGTGCAGCACCACACGCTATGTACCCGACGGCCAGTACTTGCTCAACGCTGTGAAGCTGAAGGCGGAAACGTCGGCTACGGCCAGCGAGGACTCCCTGCGCAACGCCCCCCTCGCGACGCTGGGCACCTTGCGTAACTATGTGCGCCAGAACCCTAACGCACGATGGTTCTCAGCCTTCAAGCTGCCACTGGCCACCTACTCGCTCTCAGGGCGCGACACCACGCGCTGGCTGAATCGTACGTTGCGTAACCTGGGTGAGCCGCCAGTGCTTTTCGACAGTCTCAAGGCTGCGCTCACCGTGGCCGACCTTCGCCAGCAGCTGTGCAACGAAGGTTTCCTCAATGCTGACGCACGCATGGAGCTTCGTCCCCACGGCAAGAAGGTCGACGTCACCTATTGGCTGCGACCAGGCGAGCCCTATTTCATTCATCATATCAACTACCAGATAGCCGACTCCGTCATCCGCGAGATGCTGTTTCAGACGCCCTCGCTGATAAGCCTTAAGGAGGGCATGCGCTTTAACGTGGCACGCCTGGACGACGAGCGCAAGCGCATCACCACGTTCCTTACCTCCAACGGCTATTTCCGCTTCCATAAGGAGTACATCACGTATCAGGCAGACACGTTGGCAGGCACACGCCTCATCGACCTTACACTGCGGCTGGCGGCTCCTCGTGCTGCAACTGACGGAGAGGCGGCAGGGACAGGCAGCACCCTGCACCAGCGCTTCAGCATCCGCAACATCACGTACGCAAACAGTGATCCACAGGACACCCGACTGCATCTGCGCCACCACGTCCTCGACGAGTGTACACACCTCTACGAGGGAGGCCTCTACAGCGCAGCCGCCCTGCAAGACACCTACAACCACTTTGGCCGGCTGCAGGCGGTGAAGTACACTAACATCACTTTCCGTCCCGTCGATGCCGTCCCTGACAGTTCTGCGTTGGGCATCCCCCTCGACTGCGACATTCAAGTGCTCACAAACAAGCCATCGACCCTCAGCTTCCAACCAGAAGGAACCAACACCGCCGGCGACCTCGGAGCAGCTGCATCGCTAACCTACCAAAATCGTAACCTTTTCAGGGGCAGCGAAGTGCTGAGCATCGAACTGCGTGGCGCCTACGAGGCCATCAGGGGCCTTGAGGGCTACAGCAACCAGGATTTCGTGGAGTACAGCGTCGAGTCGCGCCTGCAGTACCCACGACTGATAGCGCCTTTCGTCAGTCGACAGCTTCGTCAGCGCTTGAACGCCACGTCACAGGTGTCGCTGCTCTACGACCTGCAGAACCGCCCTGAGTTCCATCGGCGCCTCCTCTCGGCCGTCTGGCGCTACCGTTGGTCACCGTCAGCACCCACCACGCGCCACCAGACGTTCACGCTCGACGTGCTCGACCTGAACTATGTCTTCATGCCGTGGATATCGTCAACCTTCCACAAGGAGTACCTCGAGAGTGAGTCGAACCGCAATGCCATCCTTCGCTACAACTACGAAGACCTCTTCATCACCAAGATTGGCTTCGGATTCTCGCATGCCACCGACAACTTTGCCCTCAAGACCAACATCGAGACATCGGGCAACATCCTCAGCCTTGGCGCCAAGGCGCTTCGTGCCTCAAAGGACGAGCGTGGGCACTACCGTCTCTTCAATATCGCCTTTGCGCAGTATGTCAAGGGCGACATCGACCTGACACGCTCGTTCACCATCGATCGCAACAACCAGCTCGTGCTGCATTTCGCCCTCGGCATTGCCTATCCCTATGGCAACTCCACGGTGCTGCCCTTCGAGAAGCGCTACTTCTCAGGCGGCGCCAACAGCGTGCGTGGGTGGAGCGTACGCTCGCTCGGACCAGGAAAATACAAGGAGCACGACGGACGTATCAACTTCATCAACCAAACGGGCGACATGAAGCTTGACCTCAATGCTGAATACCGTTCAAAACTGTTCTGGAAGTTCAGTGGGGCTGCCTTTATCGATGCGGGCAATATCTGGACGCTGCGTGCCTACGACGAGCAACCTGGCGGCCAGTTCCGCCTGAAGGACTTCCCCTCGCAGCTCGCCGTCAGCTATGGCCTCGGCTTACGTCTAAACTTCGACTATTTCATCCTCCGCTTCGACCTGGGTATGAAGGCCGTCAATCCTGCCTACGAGGACGACGACCGCCACTTCCCCATCCTTCATCCTCGCTTCAGCCGTGACTACGCCTTCCACTTTGCCGTGGGAATGCCGTTCTAAAAAGGGTTGAAGCTTCAGCAGTCGAGCTTACCACCCAAAGGCATTAAGCCGTGCGGCTGAATACCACTGCATGCGACTGATGGTTTTGTTCAGTTGGTCGAAGAACAGGTTGTAGTTGCCATCTTGCGGCACAAACATGCTCACGCCACCATAACGCTCGTCAGTCACTTCGAAGGTGAATCTCACATGATAATTGCTCATCCAACGCTTCGCCATTGTCTTGTAGACCACAGCCTTATCAAAGGCGCGCCGCCACTCCTGATAGTCGTTGTCGGAAGCATGGCGCAAGATGAAGTCGTTCATGTCGAAGAACGCGCGGTCGTAGTAGTAGATAAGGCCGCTGACGTCGGGGTAGCTCATCTCCGATGCAGGCAGGAACGTTGAAAGCACAGTGTGAGTGGCTGCTGCAAGGTCGTCGAGCTCGCTGGTCTTCACAACCGACAAGGGTTCGCGGTAGTTGTAGATCGACTGTGCGAAGTAGGCATCAACAATGGCTTTGTAGAAGTCGTTGCCAGTGCCGAAGAGCGCAGGAACCACCGTCTGATAGGGGGCACCATCGCTAGGAATCTCGGCTGCAGAGGCGATGATGTAGTCGGCGACGTTGCGCAACTCGTAGTCGACCTCGATGCACTGCAGGCAGCAGCAGTCGGCAAAGATATAGGCCAGCTTGGGCAGACGTGACAGTGCACGCGCCATGTCGGGAATCTGCATCCACGTCGTGCTGTGCTCAATGGCGTATGCCTTCTGTGGGCCTCGGCTCGCTGCCACTCCCGTGAATTCCCAGCCGGTGGAATGTCCCCAAAGCACCAGACCATAGCTCTCAGCCTTGTATCTATTGACAATCCATGTCAGCACGTCGCCCATCACTGTGGCGTCGGACGAGTTGAGTGACTCATCAAATTGGTGTACGCGTGTAGTGTCGCCTTGAGCTATCTCGAGGATATAGGGCTTCTCGTTAGGATTATCGATGAATGCCACGACCTTTTGGTCACGCGTCAGGGATTCCGTGCCTTCTATCATCTCACGGACGTCCGACCGTTGGCCAAGGTAAAATCCGCCTGTGTTGTCGTTGGCCATGTAAACCATGACGATGCGCTCGTAGGTGCGATCATCGTCATCGTGGCATGCGGTAAGCAGGCAGAGGGCTGCTAAGATTGTTAAGAATTGCTTCATCTTTCTAAATTTGTTGCAAAGTTACGGTTTTTTGCCCGAAAAATGCTAACTTTGCACCTCAAATTTGCATTGTATGAAAAAAATTTTGTTTTTTTGCCTTTTCATCGCGCTGCTACCGGCTGTCAGTCGGGCGCAGATTAACCCCTATTTGTGTTGTGAGGACACGTGTCGTCACGTCCACGGCATCGACATGAGCCATTATCAGGGGGAGGTGTTCTGGCAGACAATTGGCGACAATACCAACATGGCTTACGTCTATCTGAAGGCTACGGAGGGTGGCGACCGCATAGATCCGCGCTACGAGCGCAACATTGACCTGGCTCACCGCCACGGCCTGAAGGTGGGGTCGTACCACTTCTTCCGTCCGAAGACCAACCTGCAGAAGCAGCTCCAGAACTTCAAGACGCAGTGCCTGGCATGCGAGCAGGACCTCATTCCCATGCTCGACGTCGAGACCACCGGTGGCCTGGAGACGAAGGAGTTCTGCGACTCGCTGTTCAAGTTCCTCCAGCTTATGGAGGAGGCCTATAACCAGAAACCACTGGTGTACACCTATCGCAACTTCTACAACAAGCACTTGCAGCAAAAGCTCGACGACTACCAGCTGATGATTGCCATGTATACCGACACCATCCCCGTGCTGGCCGACCATCGCGACTACACACTCTGGCAATACACCTGCAAGGGGCGTATCGTCGGTGTGAAGGGCGACGTCGACAAAAGTCGCTTTGTCGGTCGTCACCGAATGAAGGAAATCAAGTTCATCAGGTAACTACTCAAGTTTCGCACGTGCGAAACTTTAAGAAGTTGAGGAGATGAGGAGATGAGGAGGTAAAGTAGGAGTTGAGGAGATGAGGAGATGAGGAGGTAAAGTAGAATAGATCTATTCTCCATAAAACCGCTCCGTGTGCTGGCGCAGAGGTATTCTACTTTACCTCCTCAACTACCCAACTCCTCATCTCCTCAACTCCTCAACTCCTCATCTCCTCATTCAATACTCAAACGTACCATACTCACTCTTGATGGTGAGCGAGCGAGTACCTTCGTCGATGTGTCCCACCACTTGTGCGTCGATATTGAACGACTGTGCAATGTCGATGACCTTTTGTGCCACCTCTGGGCGGACGTAGATCTCCATGCGATGTCCCATGTTGAACACTTGGTACATCTCGCGCCAGTCGGTTTGCGAGCTGTCGTGGATGATGCGGAACAACGGCGGAATGGGGAACATGTTGTCCTTCACCACGCGGCAGTTGTCACCCACGAAGTGGAGCACCTTTGTCTGGGCACCGCCCGTGCAGTGCACCATGCCATGAATCTCAGGACGCAGCTCGTCGAGCACCCGCTTGATGACAGGAGCGTAGGTGCGGGTGGGGGAGAGCACAAGCTGGCCGATGTCGGGGAGGACATTTGCTTTGCCTTGTGAAGCCTCGTTAAAGGGGTCGGTTAAGCGGTGACGCCCACTGTAGACAAGCTCGTCGGGGACAGCATGATCGTAACTCTCAGGATAACGCTCAGCCAGATACTTGGCGAAGACATCATGACGTGCAGAGGTAAGCCCGTTGGAACCCATCCCACCATTGTAACGGTCCTCGTAGCTGGCCTGTCCTGTAGACGAGAGGCCCACGATGACGTCGCCTGGCCGGATGTTGGCATTGTCGATGACGTCGGCACGCTTCATGCGGCAGGTAACGGTAGAGTCGACAATGATGGTGCGCACAAGGTCGCCGACATCGGCAGTCTCTCCACCAGTTGGCCAAATACCGATGCCCATGTCGCGCATCTGCTGCAGCAGTTCGTCGGTGCCGTTGATGATAGCCGAGATGACCTCGCCAGGAACCAACAGCTTGTTACGACCGATGGTACTCGACACGAGGATGTTGTCGGTGGCACCCACGCAGAGCAGGTCATCGGTGTTCATGACGATGGCATCCTGGGCGATGCCCTTCCATACCGACAGGTCGTTGGTCTCGCGCCAATACATGTAGGCTAACGACGACTTGGTGCCAGCACCGTCGGCGTGCATAATGTTGCAATACTCAGGGTCGCCGCCAAGGATGTCAGGAATAATCTTGCAAAAGGCCTGAGGATAGAGCCCCTTGTCGATGTTCTTGATGGCGGCATGCACATCTTCTTTGGCGGCAGACACGCCGCGTTGCATATAGCGATTGTTCATGGTTTGTGGTTTTGCTTTTTTACTTTTATTTCAAGTTTCACTTACCTCCCTTACTCCAATACTCCCTTTACCTCCTTACTCCTTTACCTCCTTACTCCCCATCTCCTTACTCCCCATCTCCTTACCAATGGCTGGTAGAACCACCACCGCGAGAGCCACCGCCATGGTAGCCGCCACTCCTATGACTGCTGCTACTGTAGCTGCGACTAGAACTGTGATAACTCCTGCTACTGCTGTAGTTGTTGCTGCTGCCATAACTGCCATAAGCATTGCTGGCGTAGGCGGTTGCCGAAGGCAAGAGCGTATCGTAAGCCCAAGGGCCATTATTCACACCTAATGGAAGTATCGAGTCACGTTGCCGCTTGACGAAGTTCCATAGCACCAGAAGTATAACGCTCCAGATTAAGGAACCAAACGCGACAGGGACCTGCATGAGCCCGATCTTGTCTTCGTCAGACATGGAAGGCTTTGTAGGCACATGGACAACGGGCATGTCTTTGTGCGACAGCAAGCTGTAGCATGCATCAGTCAGGGCCTTCAAGCCCTCGTTGGGCATGCCCTGCTTCATGAAAGGCACCAGATACTCGTCCTGCAGCCGTCGCGTCTCGATATCAGTGAAGTCGGCCTCCAAAGCGTTGCCCGTGTGAATGCGGGCATGGCGGTCGTCGACAGCGAGGACAATGACAAGCCCACGATCGTCCTTGCCAATGCCATAGCGGTCGAAGAGGTCTTGGGCAAAGCGGAACACGTCGCCATTCTCTACATGGCGCACAGCGATGACGGCACTCTCAATGCCCAGTTCATCGTCCATCAGTAGCATGGTGTGGTTGATGGCTGCCTCGGTCTCAGCAGTCAGTACGCTGTCAGGGTTCGAGACGTACAGTGAGCCATCGCTCAGGTGAGGAAGCTCGATGGTGGCTGCCGACCACCCCTCGGCAGGCCCTTTGTTGGACTTGCCAAACTCCATGGCACCGAAGTTGAAGAAGAGTACGAAAACCAAGGCCATCACTGCTAGCACTGATAAGATGCGGATGACCCACTGTTTTGGCACCGTGTTGGTGGGAATCTTCTCCAGCCACTCATCGCAGAGAGCCTGCTCTCGCTGACGGCACTCACGGTCGATGTTGCTGCCCTGTGTGCCATATTCTGCCTGTAGCATGCGGAACGCTTTGCCCTGTTTGCTGTCTTGAATCTTCTCCCTCAGAAGGCGCATGGCGGCATAGTTTATGCCAGCGGTGTTCTGGACATCCAACTGTTGTCGTGCTTCTTTCTTGAGGGGGCGCACCTCGCTTTCATACTGTTCGCCCAACTTGTTGAACTGCTGATGGAATTCAGCACGAATAGCTCTCGAAGCTTGTCTGAAGCCTTTAATGTCGATGCCTTGGTAGATGTTGTAGGCCAGGAAGCCCACAAGCCCGAGCAGCAGTAAGGTAACGACAAGCGTGCTCCACGTGACGGTGCTCACCATCTCAGGTGAGCCATACGTGATGCCAGCGCCCGCAGCAATGATAACCACGAGGCTGAGGACTAGCAGTCCTAAGCAGCCCAAGCCACAGCTCTTTGCGTATGATTGATAGTCAGTCATTGCTCACCGTAGCGCTGATTATTGAATGACATCGCGCAGAATGCCAGTGTCAGGATTCTTCATGGCGCCTTCTTCAGCCTCGAACTTCACCATTTTGTCGAAGCCGAACATACTGGCGAAGAGCGTGGCAGGGAACGAGCGTATCTTCGTGTTGTATTCCTGCACGGCCGTGTTGTATCTTAGGCGTGCCTCGTTACAGCGGTTGTTCGAGCCTTCAAGCTGCACCTCCAAATTCTGGAAACGAGGGTTGGCATCCAGCTCAGGGTACTCTTCCTTGATGACCATGAAGCGACCCAGTGCACTGTTCAGTTCGCCTTGTGCCTTGGCAAATGCTTCCATCTGCTCAGGGGTAGCGTGAGTGGGGTCGATGGTCACCTGCGAGGCGCGGGCACGGGCGTTGATGACGTTCTCGAGTGTCTGCTTGTTGTACTTCACGGCCAGCACCAGTTCGTCGATAGTGTTACCGATGAGGTCGGAGCGTCGCTGATAGGCCGACTCGACATTCGCCCATTCCGTAGTGGCAGCCTCCTGCTTTTGGACCATGCCGTTGTAGACGCCAACGACCCACATAGCAACAATAATGATGAAAAGAACGATGGCGCCGAAGCAGCCGAGTGCGATGAATTTCTTGTTCATAACTGTTAGTTGTTTATTAGTTGAAGATTTGATGTTGTTTCTAATTCTTAGCAGACGCAATGCGCCACCTTCTGGCCTTGCATGACAGGTGTTAACGTGGCCAATGCTATCGATTGAGAGAATGACTCACCAGCTTGAGGTAGCACCGCCACCGCCAGAGCCGCCACCACTATAGCCACCACTGTAGCCGCCACCGCTGTAGCCGCCATACGACGACCCACCACCGCTGAACAGTCCACTATGACTGCTGCCACCACTGCCGCCACGCCGTCGGCCTGACGAGTTTGAAGTGCGGTCGGAGAGCCACCAGAAGTAGTCGTCGGTATAGACCCACGCTCCTATGAGCAGCAGTATCAGCAGCGGGCTGATAAGCAGGTAGGTGCACAATGAGTCCTCCATGTCAGCAAGGGCGTTAGGTCGCATCAGTGGTGTCACGACAGGACTGTCGACAACCTCGTCGCCCGCCTCGTTGTTTTTCAGTAGGGCAAAGATGGCATTGGCCCAGCAGAGCATGCCTTCGTCGGGCTGCTCGCTGCGCATGTAGGGCAGCAGGTAGTCATGCTGCAAGGTCGAACAATCTGTATCGGTGAGCTCGTCCTCAAGGGCGTAGCCAGTGTGGGTACGTACCAAGTGGTCAGCGTAAGCCAGCACCATCACCAGTCCGCGGTCGTTCTTGCCAATGCCGTACTGGTCGAAAAGTGACTGCGCAAACTTGTAGATGTCTTTATCCTCGACGCGCTGGACGACAACGACGGCACTTTCAATGCCGAGTTCATCGTCAAAGCGGCGCATCAGACGGTTCAGGCTGTCTTCAGTAACACTGGTGACAACGCTGTCAGGGTTCGAGACATAGCGAGCGCCGTCTTTCAAGTGGGGCAGCTCAATGGTGCTGGCCGTCCATGCCTGTGTTGTGGCTAACAGCTGCTGGTAAGCCGCATTCTGCTCGAGCTCCTGTTCGGCCTGCATGTCTGACACTCGAAAGAATGACTGGGTGATGATTGTGGGTATGGCGATGAGTCCTGCCCATAACACACACTTCCACAATGAGCGAACAGCCCTGAACCTCAGCGGCATCAGGTGCTTCCACTTATAATAGTCGGCAGCGCTCTTGGGCTTCACCTTCAGACGCTTTCTGATGGCGTCCTTCACCTCATTATCACGCTTGAGAGCGTACATCAGGACACAACCGATGACGAATCCTATGACGACGACAATACTCAAGGCCGTGACGATAGTCACGGGCGGAAACAAACGACCTACAAGACAGGCAACGACGATGACGCCGACGAAAGCGCCTATCTGCATCAGGCACGATATCGTACCGCTACGTTCTTTCTCTTTACTTCCCACTTTTCACTGTTCACTTCCCATCTCCTCCCCCTCGGGGAGGTCGGGAGGGGTTTACTATTCACTGTTCACTTCCCATCTCCTCCCCTTTGGGGAGGTCGGGAGGGGTTTACTTATCACTTCTCTCTCCCTTCCCAGAATTCCCACGAGGCAAAGGCCTGCAACAGCAGCATCTCAAGCCCATTCTTCACCGTGGCGCCCTGCTCACGGCCCTTGCGCATGAACAGCGTTTCGTCAGGATTATAGATAAGGTCGTACAGAATATTGCGCTCGTCGAGGGCCTCATAGGGCAGTTGCGGACAAGTGTTCACCTTCGGCGACATGCCCAGTGGCGTGCAGTTTACAATGACATTGTACTCCCTGACAACTTCGGGCGTGATACGTTCGTACTGGATGGTGTCAGGACGCTCGTAGCGTGAGACATAGACATACTCCAGTCCTAACGACTTCAGTCCATAGGCAATGGCACGCGCCGCTCCGCCAGTACCCAGCACGAGGGCCTTCTTATGGTAAGACTCAAGCAGGGGCTCCATGCTCTGTACGAAGCCAATGACGTCGCTGTTGTAGCCCCGCAGCCTGACATTCTTGCCATCGTGAACCACACGGATGACGTTGACCGCTCCGATGGCCCTCGCCTCAGGACTGATATAGTCGAGGAAGGGTATGATTTTCTGCTTGTAGGGAATCGTGACGTTGAGTCCTTTCAGCTCAGGGTTCTGGCTGAGCACCTGGTTCAAGTCGTCGATGGAGGCAATCTCAAAGTTGATGTACTTCGCGTTGATACCCTCGTCAGCAAACCGCTGGTTGTGGTAGCTGATAGAGAACGAGTGGCCTAAAGGGTAGCCGATGAGTCCGTATTTGTCCATTGTCGTAATAACTTTTTGCAGATTGACGAGTGACGATTGGGGCTGCACAATCACTTGGCAGCAAAGTAGACCGTGCAGATGCCGAAGGTGAGCCGATGGAACGAAGCCTCACGGAATCCGGCATCGCGGAGTATCTGCACCATGCGCTCGCCCTGCGGGAAAGCCTCGATGGTGCGTGTCAGATAGGTGTAGGCGCTGCTGTCTTTCGACACGAGGCGTCCGTACAGGGGCAACACCGTGTGCGAATAGACATGAAACAGCTGCTTCATAGGGGTGCCGACGGGCGTCGTCAGCTCGGCGATGCTCAGGTGCCCACCAGGACGGAGCACACGGCACATCTCACGCAGGCCAAGGTCCAAGTCGGCAAAGTTGCGGATGCCGAAGGCGGCAGTGACAGCGTCGAACGTCGCGTCAGGGTAGGAGAGGGCCTGACAGTCCTCACGCTCAAAGCTGATGACCTGCTGCAAGCCGGCGGCAACCACCTTCTGTCGTCCCACGTCCATCATCTTCTCGCTGATGTCAGCACCGATGAGTCGCCGTGGCTGCAGCATCCGCGCTGCCATGATGGCAAAGTCGCCCGTACCTGTGGCAATGTCGAGCATGTCCTGAGGATGGTAGGGCTCCAGCAGGCTGATGGTCTTACGTCGCCAACGACGGTCGATATTCCACGACAGTCGATGGTTCAGACGGTCATAGGTTGGGGCGATGTTGTCGAACATCGTCTCTACCTGCTCAGTCTTCGAACCGTCAGCGGCGTATGGCTTTATCGTCTCCTGCGTATACATATCTTACATCTTCAAATAACCCATCACGTTCCGCTCGATGCGCTCAGCCAGGTCACCCTCGCAGGCCTCACGCTCAAAGCGCTCGCCAGTGATGTGCTCATAGAGCTCTATATAGCGGTCGCTGACGCTCAGGGCATATTCGTCAGTAATCTCTGGCATCACCTGCCCTGGCTCGTTCATGAAGCCACGCTCAATGAGCCACTGGCGCACAAACTCCTTTGACAGCTGGCGCTGCGGCTCGCCCTTGGCTAATTTCTCCTCGTAGCCGTCAGCATAGAAGTAACGGCTGGAGTCGGGCGTGTGAATCTCGTCGATGAGTATCACCTTGCCGTCGCGCTTGCCAAACTCGTACTTTGTGTCGACGAGGATTAAGCCACGCTGGGCAGCTATCTCCTGGCCACGACGAAAGATGCGGCGCGTATAGTCTTCCATGACAGCATAGTCCTCAGCAGAGACGATACCCTGACTGATAATCTCTTCGCGCGAGATATTAAGGTCGTGTCCCTCGTCGGCTTTCGTTGTCGGCGTGATGATAGGCTCAGGGAAGCGCTCGTTCTCCTTCATGCCGTCGGGCAGGGGAACACCACACAGCATCCTGGCACCATTCTTATACTCGCGCCAGGCGGAACCTGTCAGTATGGAGCGGATGATCATCTCCACACGGAAGCCCTCACACTTCAATCCAACGGTCACCATCGGGTCGGGCGTGGCCAGTTTCCAGTTTGGACAGATATCGGCAGTGGCGTCAAGCTGCTTCGCTGCTATCTGGTTGAGTACCTGGCCCTTAAAGGGGATGCCCTTGGGCAGAACCACGTCGAATGCTGAGATGCGGTCAGTGGCGACCATCACTAAAAGGTCGTCGTTAAGGTTATACACATCGCGTACCTTTCCGTGGTACACGCTCTTCTGTCCAGGGAACTGGAACGATGTTGTTGTTAATGCTTTTGCCATAGCTAATTGTTGATTGATTGCAATTTGCCTGCAAAGATACTAATAATAATTGGAAAAGAAGAACAGTTTACCCACAAAACATGCAGAAAATGTTTTTTTCTTCAATTTTTTAGCAAAATGTTTGGCAGTTACAAAAAAAAGTCGTAACTTTGCACCCGCAAAACCAAAGGAGAGTTGGCAGAGTGATCGATCGCGCTGGACTCGAAATCCGGTATACCCTTTCCGGGTATCGGGGGTTTGAATCCCTCACTCTCCGCTGAATGAAGAAGGAAGTCGCGAAACGGCTTCCTTTTTTCTTTGACAATCAAGCATTTATGCTTGTTAGGAGACTCGTGTACAAGAGCTTTATTCAATCCGAAACAATGAAACGAATTTGTTATTTGTTATTACTATTGACAGCTACTATTGCAGGTCAAGCTCGTAATGAGCGTAAAGAACTGTTGCTGAATGATGCCTGGACAATTCGCCCCATCAGTGACCCTACGCCTATGGCAAAGAGCGTGCCCGTCACGCTGCCGCACACATGGAATGCCACTTACACCAAGGGAACACATTATAACCGCGAGACGATGGTGTATAGTCGGACACTGGCTGTGACACCTCAGATGGTCGAAGGACGGCTGTTCTTATATTTCGAGGGTGTAAACTCTGTGGCCGATGTCTTTGTAAACCGCAAGACAATCGGACAACACAAGGGTGGCTACACGGCCCTCTGTATGGAGATAACCGACCATGTACATATAGGCGACAACACCATTGAGGTGTGGGCCGGCAATGCTTTCCGTACAGACGTGCTGCCCATCTCGGGCGACTTCAATGTCTATGGCGGCATTCATCGGCCCGTTCACCTGATTGTCACGGGCAAAGATTGCATCTCACCGTTGACCGTGTGCGAGATCATGCAGAGAACTACCAGCTGCTCACCCACGAAGGCTACTGGAAAGCCATCAAGGACATGGACTGGCTCTGGTGCAAAACGATTTGGCAGTTCAGCGACATGCAGTCCAGCATACGCCATGAGG
>JAEEGL014747299.1_pt1 | contig 43131 bp, 45 predicted proteins | sample 9134231 | NCBI WGS metagenome assembly JAEEGL01 (sample SAMN16246548, study PRJNA631951) | gut metagenome | biome: gut microbiome; feature: rumen; material: fiber-attached | host: Bos | place: Iran: Karaj | collected 2018-10 | reverse complement strand
CTAACGGCCGTGATGCAGTGACACATTACAAGGTGCTTTCCAGATTCCGGGATTATACCTACATAGAATGCACACTGGAAACCGGAAGGACCCATCAGATCCGCGTGCATATGGCATCGATCGGTCATCCGGTATTAGGAGACCCTGTTTATGCCGGTAAACGCAAGAATCCCTACGATACAAAGGGACAGGTGCTTCATGCCTATGTACTGGGATTTAAACATCCGACGACAGGAGAGTACCTGGAAGTGACTGCACCTTTGCCGGAGTATTTTGAGGATCTTTTAACCAGACTTCCATAGATCGCTTATTGATTGCGAAATCCTGTTAAAATCGGTATAATCAATTTATAGAACAAGGGATCCATTCTTGTACAAAACAAAATGGAAGGAGGCTGGCCAACTATGAAAACAATTGTCACCATCGGTCGCCAGTTTGGTTCGTTAGGACGGGAAATCGGAGAAGCAGTAGCGGAGCATTTCGGTATCCAATGCTATGATAAGGAGCTGATCAGCAGAGCTGCCAAGGAGAGTGGTTTTTGCGAAGAGATGATCGCCAGCAACGACGAGAAACCCACCAATTCATTTCTCTATAATCTGGTCATGGATACCTATTCCTTTGGGTACAATGCATCGTCCTTTATGGATATGCCCATCAGCCACAAGATCTTTTTAGCACAATTTGATGCCATTAAAAAGATCGCTGACGAAGGTCCCTGCGTGATCGTGGGTCGTTGTGCGGATTATGCGCTGGCAGATCGCACGGATTGTGTGCATATCTTTATCAACGCAGATCTTTCTTTCCGTGTAGAGCATGTTATGCAGCGTTTCCCGGATCTTAAGGATGAAAAAGCTGCCATGGATCTGATCAGCAAAAAGGATAAACAGCGTCAAAGCTATTATAATTATTATTCCTCTAAAAAATGGGGTCGCTCAGACAGCTATGACCTGACGGTCAACAGCGCGATCCTCGGTCTGGACGGAACCGCCAATCTGATCTGTCAGTTTATTGAAGATTTTGAGAAAGCCGGAGCCACAAGATACGTTAAAACCAAAGCATAAAAATAAGCCCTGAGAGTAGCTGATTTGCAGGAAAAAGGCTCTCAGGGCATTATTAAGCGATATACAACTATTCGCAAAAGGATAGTTTAACGAATAGTATATGGTGTTTTTCCACATAGATGCGCCGTCTGTAAATAAACAGATCTAACCGCGTTTTAACAGCTTATCCAGCATCTTTGTGATGAAGGGACCGATCTTTCCGTCGGTTTTGCGTGTTTTTGTCTGGCTTTCATCTAAAGGGATCAGTTCACCGGATTCCACATGATCCATATCGATGTAAATCTTGGATACGGTGGGCAGATTCTTATTGGCAAGCATCTGATTGATCATATACCGTGCACCGGCATATAAAACCGCAAAGATCGGCACACCAACGATCATTCCGAATATGCCCCAGATCCCTCCGAATATGGTGATGGCAAAAATAACCCAGAATCCGGATAATCCGGTGCTGGAACCAAGGATACGCGGCCCGATCAGGTTACCGTCAATCTGTTGCAGGATCACAATAAAGATCAGGAAATAAAAGGCCTTCATGGGATCAACCATGAGGATCAGGAATAAACTGGGAATGGCGCCCAGATAAGGACCGAAAAACGGGATCATATTGGTGATGCCGACGATCAGGCTGACCAATGTGGTATAGGGGGTCTGCATAAAACGGCAGGCAATATAACAGATCACACCGATAATAAAAGAATCCACGATCTTGCCGGAAATAAAGCCGATGAAGGTTCTGTGGGTAAATCTGGCCGCATGGATCAGTTTATTGGCAAAGACTTCATCAAATAATGCATAGCAGATCTTTTTAAACTGCCCGGAGAACTTCTCCTTGCTGTACAGCACATAGATGGAAATGATGAAGCCGATCACAACGTTCCATAAGCCGATGGCTACATTAAAAATACTCTTGGAAATGCCTTTTAACAGCTGATTGGTTTCCGGAAGGATATTCTCCTGCAACCATTCATAGATATTATTTCCGCTGGTTAATAGGTAATTTTCGATGTTTTTCTCAATCTCCGGATTGTTAAACCGGATGGTCTCCACGTATTTATTCACATTCTCGATATACCGGGGGAACATGATCAGGATGCTCTGAACGCTTAATAATACCTCCGGAATGACCACTCGAAGGAACATGGAGATCACGATCAGGATCAGGATCATGGAGATCAGCATGGAGATCACACGCATACTCTTCCGGCATTTTTTGGATGTGGGTTCGAACCCGAAACGTACATAAATTGGTTTCAGGATATGCTTCTCGATCCAGTTAACGACCGGGGTGATCAGATATGCAATGATGATACCGTCGATGATGGGCATGCAGGTCTTAATTGCACCTTTAAAACTATCGGTAATACTGGAATTTCTTAAGATGAAAAAGTAAAAGCTGATACAGCCGATGATGACAAGAAATGCAGTGATCCCGATTTGAAAATACTTGTTGGATTGTAATTTCTGACACATGAAATGCCCCCATCAAAGAATCATAAAATGCTATAATAAACAAAGAAAATAAGGAAATATTCAGACCCAATGCTTATTTTAGCATTGTTTTTCCGGAAAAGGAATAGAAATGAACGGTCAAAGATATCAGCTGGAACAGGATAAGATCAATATTTCCAAAACGAGAGAGATCCTTGCTACTCTCCCACCCTATATCCGTGATTTTATCAACGGTATTGCAGATTATACCTCTACGCGTACCCGACTGGCTTATGCCTATGATATCCGGGTCTTTTTCCTGTTCATTCATGATAATAATCCCCTGTATAAGGATAAAGAGCTGACCCAGATCCCGCTTAGCGTTCTGGATGAGATTACCCGCAAGGATATCGAGGAATATTTGGATTACATGACCTTTTACCAGAAAGACGGTAAGGAAATGACCAACCGGGAACGGGGAAAAGCCAGAAAGATCTCTTCTCTTCGCAGCATGTACCGCTATTTCTACACCCATGAAATGATAAAAAACGATACCGCAGCGCTTGTACCGGTACCTAAGCTGCATGAAGGCGTTATTGTTCGTCTGGAACCTAATGAAGTGGCGATCCTTTTGGATCAGGTGGAATCCGGCTGTAAGTTAACGCCCGGCGAATTAAAATACCATCAGAAGACCAAACTTCGTGATGTTGCCATTTTAACTCTGCTTCTTGGAACCGGTATCCGTGTTTCGGAATGTGTGGGGATCGATATAAGTGATATCGACTTTGATAATGACGGTGTGATGGTCCACCGAAAAGGGGGCTATGATGCAGTAGTTTACTTCGGGTATGAAGTGGAAACAGCCCTTAAGGATTATCTGGAACAGCGTCTTGAGATTGTAGCCCTCTCCGGCTCGGAAAATGCTCTGTTCCTTTCTTTGCAGAATAAACGCATGAGCGTCAGAGCAGTGGAAAAGATGGTAAAAAAATACGCTGAGGACGTGACGACCTTAAAAAAGATCACGCCTCATAAGCTGCGCAGCACCTATGGTACGACTCTTTATCGGGAATCCGGGGATATCTATCTGGTTGCAGCGGTATTAGGACATCGGGATGTCAATACTACCCGAAAGCATTATGCGGCATTGGATGAAGACCGGAAACGTTCGGCCGCCAAGTTTGTTCAGCTGAGAGATAATAAGCCTGCGGATGAATGATCCGCAGGCTTTTCTGTCAGGTATATAGTATGGTTTAATCCCATTTCTTCGATTCTTCCGTGGAGATCTTACCCGCAAGGATTCCCCGATAATCTTCCAGGTTCTTCTGTAAAAGCGTGGGGGTATCCAGTTCATAAGGACATTTGGTGGTACACTGCATGCAATGAAGACAGCCGTCAATCTTATTCATCTCAGCCTGCCAATGCTCCGATAACCATACATCGGAAGGAGCTCTGCGGACCATCAGGGACATGCGTGCACAGTTATTGATGGCGATCCCTGCCGGACAAGGCAGACAATATCCGCATCCTCTGCAGAAATTACCGGATAATTCTTCTTTTTCCTGACGGATAAATTCGGTGATCTCAGGATCCATGGCAGGTGTTTCATCCATATAGGACAGCCATTCATCCAGCTCCTTAATACGCTGAATGCCCCAGATCGGAACCACATTGTCATATTGTGTCATAAAGGCCATAGCTGCTTTGGAATTGGTAATCAGTCCTCCTGCCAGTCCTTTCATGGCGATAAAGCCCATATTTGCACTTTTACATGCTTGTACCAGCGTAATATCCCGATCCGATGCCAGATAGGAAAATGGAAACTGTAAGGATTCATACAGACCGCTGGCAACGATTTCTTCGGCAACGCCGATCTTATGAGCGGTTATACCGATATGCCGGATCATACCCTGTCTTTTTGCTTCCTGCAGGCATTCATATAAACCGGTACCGTCATCCGGTTTGTAGCATCTGGCCGCCATATGTAACTGATACACATCAATATGATCGGTCTTAAGATTATGCAGGGAGGTTTCCAGATCCTTCCAGAATCCGTCAGGAGTGGTGGCAGCTGTCTTGGTAGTGATCACGATCTGATCCCGGATTCCCATATCTCCGAAGGCATAACCGATCTTTTCTTCACTGTCGCTGTAGGCTCTTGCTGTATCAAAAAAGCGCATGCCGCCTTCATAAGCCTTCCGTAAGATCGCAGCAGCATCCTCCATTGAATCCCGTTGGATCGGTAAAGCACCAAATCCGTTTTGAGGAACCTTGATACCGGTCTGTCCAAATATCACCTGATTCATGTTGTTTCTCCTTTAATAAACATTCAACTACAGATAATCTGATTGTAACACACAAACGCAGGAAGTACTGTAGAATCGGGATATCGATACAAAAAAAGATACTGCATCCTTGGAGCAGTATCTTAAAAGAATAATATCCTGTATAGAAAACGTAAAGAAAAGATCAACGGTACATCATTTAATGAAATCGGAGGAATAGTAAGGAACAACCAGATAGGTGCCGGCACAGATCTGATCCGGATCATCAATATGGTTAATGAATGCAACTTCTTCAACATATTCCGCCGGGGACACATAATGAGCATCCATATATTCATCCGCTATATCCCAGAGAGTTTCTCCATAAGATAATTCCACCTGCGTATAGTATTTGAAACTGGCGGAGTCTGTTTCTGCTGCTCTGGATGAAAACTTGCCAATGAGTAAAGAGCCGATCAGGACGATAAAGAAAAGGGAGACACAGATCAGGATGATCATATTGCGACGTACTTCTCTTCTGCGTTTGGCCATCTTTTTCCGTGACATGGCTCTGCGCTGTGCATCGGTCATATATACGTAGTTCTTCATATAATCCCTGGTTTCCATTTCTGCCCCCATAGTATTTGCATATCCGATCCGGATATAAACGAAAACCGGATCCTGTGTGATCGTTAAAACAACTGTTCTTGAACGATTGTTCGTATTTCTGAATTAATAATACCGAACAGAAATTCGAAAGTCAATAAGTTCGAACAAAATTTTCGAACAAAATTTCTGAATATGTGTTTGTAATTCTTTTTGGGGTATGCTATCATGAAAAAAAGAAGAATTGGGAGGTTCTCTATGCGAAAAATCAAAAGCTTAACACCGAAACAGGTAGAGATCATGGAATATATCAAAAAAGAGATCCTGGAAAAGGGTTATCCGCCCACTGTCCGTGAGATCGGTGAAGCAGTCAATCTGAAATCCACCTCTTCTGTTTTTGCCCACCTGGAAGCTATGGAGAAAAAGGGATTTATTACCAGGGATCCTTCCAAGCCCCGTGCCATTGAGATCAACGATGACAGTTTCCAGATGATCCGTACGGAAACCGTCAGTGTTCCCGTAGTCGGTTATGTAGCTGCCGGTCAGCCCATCCTCGCCGAAGAAAATATCGAGTCCTACTTCCCTGTCCCGGCAGATATGATGCCTACCGGCAAGTCCTTTATCCTGAAGGTTAAGGGAGATTCCATGATCAACGTTGGAATCTATAACGGAGATTCCATCCTGGTCAACGAATGCAATACAGCAGAGAACGGTGATACGGTGGTGGCTTTAGTGGATGATTCCGCAACCGTGAAGAAGTTTTACAAAGAAAAGGATCATATCCGCCTGCAGCCGGAAAATGATTTTATGGATCCCATCATCGTGGATGATTGCCAGATCCTTGGTAAGGTGTTTGGTGTGTTCCGCTTCTATCGCTGATTTTTTTGAATAACTGATCTGTTTACCATAAAGAAAACCCATCTTGATTTCCAAGACGGGTTAATTTTGGCAGTAAATTTTTAAGGATGATCTGCGCGAATGATCCTATTTTAAGAAGGAAACCGTGAGGATCATTTGCCAAGCCGGATATTCATATAGGAAATGATCTCATCCACACATCGATCAAATCCTAATTTAGAACTGTCCAGACAAAGATCATAGTTTCTGGCATCGGTCCATTCACGACCGGTATGATATTTGTAATATTCGGCACGATGCTTATCGGTTTTGGCAATGAATTTCTCCAGTTCCCTGCCATGCAGATTGATCTTCTTAGCAGCCTGTTCCATCAGGAAATCGTGGGGGGCATGTACAAAGACCCGGATCACGTTTTCATAATCTTTCAGAACGAAATCGGCACAACGACCAATGATGATACAGGATTCGGTCTCCGCAAGATCCTTGATGATCTTTGCCTGATAGTTAAACAGGTTTTCTGTAGAAGTAAAATCGTCACTCTCCGGAGGGATCAGCTCTCCGTTATATTCCTTACGGGCGATCTGGAACAGATGGGTCTTCTTGATCTTTTCATCAGCCTTGTTAAAAAGAGCTTCATTGATACCGCTGTCTTCTGCGGCTAACTTCATCAATTCCTTGTCGTAATAATGTACATTCAGCTTCTCGGAAAGCATCTGTCCGATGGTCCTTCCGCCGCTTCCGTATTGCCTCGAAATGGTAATCACAAAGTTGTCCATTCCTTATCCCTCCAAAGAATTTTATTCGCCCAGATAAGCCTTCTTGATCCGATCGTCGTTTAACAGATCGGAAGCTTTTCCGTCAATGGTGATATTACCGGTCTCCAGTACGTATGCTCTGTCTGCAATGGATAAAGCTTTCTTCGCATTCTGTTCTACCAGAAGAACCGTCGTACCACTCTCATTTACACTTTTGATTATATCAAAGATTTCATTAACCAGAATAGGGGAAAGACCCATGGAAGGTTCATCCATCAGGATAATGGACGGATGACTCATGAGCGCTCTTCCCATTGCCAGCATCTGCTGTTCGCCACCGCTTAAGGTACCTGCATACTGATTGGAACGTTCCTTTAACCGCGGAAAACGCTCATACACGTTTTGAAGAGCTTCCTGGATCTCATCCTTATCGGTTCTGGTAAAGGCACCTAATTTCAGATTCTGATAGACCGTCATATCGGCAAATACGCGTCTGCCTTCCGGTACATGAGCCATACCCATGGAAACGATCTTATGGGCAGGAATCCTGGTCAGATCCGTTCCGTTAAACAGGATGCTTCCTTCCGAAGGAGTGATAAGACCTGTGATAGTATGCAGTATCGTAGTCTTACCGGCACCGTTGGCTCCGATCAGTGCAATGACTTCTCCTTCTTCAACGGAAAAGTTGATGCCCTTTATGGCCTGGATCACGCCGTAATTTACTTTTAAATCCTTTATTTCTAACATTGCCATAAAAATGCCTCCGAATGCGGGTTATTCTCCAAGATAAGCGGTGATGACTTCCGGATTGTTTAATACCTCGGAAGTCTTACCCTGACAAAGAACACGGCCGAAATTCAGTACCGTAAGCTTTTCACAGATACCGGAAACCAGCTTCATATCGTGTTCGATCAGGAGGATGGTCATATCAAAGTTTTTCCGGACAAATGCGATGGTTTCCATCAGTTCTCCGGTCTCATTGGGATTCATGCCTGCAGCGGGTTCATCCAGTAAAAGTAATTTGGGATTGGTGGCTAGAGCTCTCGCAATTTCCAGTTTACGCTGCTTTCCGTAAGGCAGGTTAGAGGAAAGATAATCCTTTTCATCCTGCAGACCGAATACTTCCAGAAGAGAAACCGCTTTTTCAGTGATCTCTTTCTCAATCCGGTAATATTTGGGAGTACGGATCATGGTGTCCAGAAAATTGTAATGATACTGATTGTGAAGACCTACTTTGACATTATCGATCACAGAGAGGTCCTTAAACAGTCGGATGTTCTGGAAGGTTCTTGCAATACCGGCCTGATTGATCTCGATGGTATTTTTGCCGGTGATATTTTCTCCGTCCAGAGTGATGATTCCTTCATTGGGCTGATAAACACCGGTCAGGAGGTTAAATACGGTGGTCTTGCCGGCACCGTTGGGGCCGATGAGACCATACAGCTCTCCTTTTTCGATGGAAAGGTTAAAATCATCGACAGCCCGCAGACCGCCGAAGGAAATGCTCAGATTATCTACGGTAAGAAGTGCCATTATTTTGCAAACCTCCCGGTAATGGTTGAAAGATACTTTTTACGCCATTCAATGGCTTTCGGAGCCCAGTTAAACAGCATGATGGCGATCAGTACAATGGAATAGATCAGCATTCGATAGGTGTTTAAACCACGGAGCATCTCCGGAAGAACATATAAAATGGTGGCTGCGATCAAAGATCCGCGAATATTACCGATACCGCCAAGTACCACATAAACCAGGATCATGATGGATACGTTATATCCGAAATAGGTGCTGGTTGCGGTCAAAGTCGAGGTGTTATGAGAAAACAGAACACCTGCGCTTCCTGCAATGGCTGCAGAAATGGTAAAGGCGATCATCTTATATCTTGTAATATTGATACCGATGGATTCCGCAGCGATACGGTTGTCACGAATGGACATGATGGCACGTCCGTCTCTGGAACCGATCAGATGCTGGATGATCACAAGGGCTATTAATAACAAAACGATTGCTATGGTAAAACTGGAATCCGTAGGCGTTCCCTGGATACCCATAGCGCCGTTGATCAGCATCTTTCCTTCGCCCTGAAGCTGGAAGCTTTTAAAGGAAATGTGAAGGCCGACTTCATCATAACCGAAATAAACAGCGGCCAGAATGTTCTTGATGATCTCACCGAATGCCAAAGTAACGATGGCCAGGTAATCTCCTTTTAAACGAAGAACCGGGATACCGATCAAAAATCCGAAGATGGCAGCCATAACGGTACCGATCAAAAGAGCAAGGAAGAAACGAAGTCCGCCCGGCATGGCATCCTTCATGTATACGGAAAATAAGGACGCGGAAAAGGCTCCGATACACATAAAACCGGCATGTCCCAGACTGAGTTCTCCCAGAATACCTACTGTCAGGTTTAAGGAGACAGCGGCCAGGGAATAATAGGTTAAAGGAACCAGTAAGCCTTCCATGTGAGCCGATAAAAGCCCGGTCAGTTTGAGCAGCTGAATGATCAGATAGAACCCGATCACAATACCGTAGGTGATATAATCTCTTTTCGAGGTTTTGGAAATCTTTTTTAACATGTCTCCGCTCCTCTCACACTTTTTCCTGAATATTTTTGCCCAGAAGACCGGTGGGCTTAACCAAAAGGATCACGATCAGGATACCGAATACAATGGCATCCGCAAGCTGTGTGGAAATATAACGCTTGGATAATATTTCTACAACACCCAGAAGCAGTCCGCCGATCATAGCACCGGGAATGGATCCGATACCGCCAAGAACGGCGGCAACGAAAGCCTTAATACCGGGCATGGCTCCGGTATAGGGTGTAATGGTAGGATATGCGGAACAAAGAAGAGCGCCTGCGATGGCAGCTAATCCGGAACCGATGGCAAAGGTCAGGGAAATGGTCTTATTTACATTGATACCCATTAAAGTTGCAGCACCCTTATCCTCAGATACAGCAAGCATCGCCTGACCGGATTTGGTCTTGTTGATAAACAGCTGTAAAAACAGAAGGATAACCAGGCTGACAACAATGGTTACGATGGTGACGCCCTGGATCTTTAATTCATCGTTTGCCAGAGAAAGGCCTTCCCAGGAAACAACGGAAGTAAATGCTTTGGGATTGGCGCCAAATACCAGAAGGGCAAAGTTCTGAAGGAAATAGGAAACACCGATGGCCGTGATCAGAACCGCCAGATTACTGGTGGCATTACGAAGAGGCTTGTAAGCAACCTTTTCGGTAAGCATACCCAGACAGGTACATCCCACCATGGCGATCAGAATGGCTAACAAAGGATGCACTCCCATTCCGCTTACGCCAAAATAGATCAGATAGCCACCGATCATAATGACATCGCCGTGGGCAAAATTAAGCATTTTCGCTATACCGTATACCATGGTATAACCAAGGGCAATGATGGCATAGATACTACCTAGACTGATTCCGTTGATCAGGTACGTCAAAAAATTAATCATGGAAACACACCATATCCTTTTGCAGGTTTTTTGATGAAAAAAGAAAGATAGAAATAAACATGGGGATGTCGTTATGCAGACATCCCCATAGATCAGTCATTATGAAATATACATAACCCAACAAATACTATAAACGATTATGGATTAATCGGCAAGAACATAAACGCCGTCTTTAATGATAACCGCTCTGGGATCCTTGTTAGGCTCGCCGTCTGCCGTCCAGGTAATGGTAGTAGGACTGGTCAGTACGTTCTCAAGGGTAACTTCGGTCATACCTGCAGCCATCTGAGCTCCCATATCGGCAACGGACATGGAAGGAGTTACGTTCTTAAGCTCTGCTACTGCCTTGATGGCGTATACAGAATCATAAGCATCTGCAGCGAACTGGTTGGGAACGTGTCCGGTCTTCTCTTTGAAAGCGGTAACGAATTTCTGGGTTAACTCATCTTCTGCAGTTGCAGAGAAAGGAGTTAACAGATATACGCCTTCTGCAAGAGATACATCGAAGTTTTCAACTTCCAGGATACCGTCCATACCGTCTACACCGAAGAAGGTAGGATCATAACCCATGGTGTTGGCCTGGGTAAGGATCAGAGAAGCCTCCTGATAGTAGATAGGCAGGAAGATCAGCTCTGCGCCTGCATCCTTGGCACTCTGTAACTGAACAGAGAAGTCGGTAGCGGAATCAACCGTGAAGGAATTATCAACAACGATGTTAAGACCAAGACTTCCGGCTTCCGCAACAAAGCTGTCATGGATACCGGTAGAATACTCAGTAGAACTGTCATAGATGATGGCAATGGCATTATCTTTAAGATCAGCATTGCCTGCAATGTACTGTGCGGAAGCTTTTCCCTGGTTAGGATCAGAGAAGCAAAGACGGAATGCGTTGTCATACTGAACACAGTTTACAGCGGTTCCGGAAGGAGTTAACTGGAACATGCTGTCTGCCTTGGTCTTCTCACTTACAGCGATACAGGGAGCAGAGGTTACGGAACCGATCAGCATCTGCATACCCCAGTCTTTCAGGGTGTTGTAAGCGTTAACGGACTTCTCTGCATTGTGCTCATCGTCTTCAAAACGATAATCGATCTGATAACCGTTGATACCACCTGCAGCGTTGATCTCATCGACTGCGATCTGGATACCGTCTCTTACGTCGGAACCGTAAATTGCAGCAGCTCCGGAAGTCGGTCCGATACCGCCGATCTTAAAGGTTTCTGCACCGGTAGATGCAGCAGCTTCTGCTCCGGCAGATGCACCGGCATCAGAAGAATCGGTGGATGCGGCAGCGCCACATCCTGCCAGCATGCTGAGTGCAAGTGCACATGCAGTGGCAACGGATAAAACTCTGTTGAACTTTTTCATAATAATACACCTCCTGATAATGAATAATAAAAAAGTGTATACAAATAAATATAGATAGAAAGAAACTAAATTGTTTCTGAAACATCGTCGTTTCCAAAGGTTCCATCCAATAATACTTGTATACAACCGTTTATTATTACTTAAATTTTATAGGAAAATGAAGAAAAGTCAACCAAAAATTTTACCAATTTGGTGTGATAAAGCGTTATGGTAATAAACTATTTTCTACAAAAGAGAATTTATAAAGATGCAGGATCGATGGCTTTACCGTCTCCCCAGATACGCTCTAAATCAAACAGTAACCGGTTCTCCTTATCAAAGATATGCACGATCACATCACCGAAATCCATCAGGATCCAATTGGCACTCTGATACCCTTCTACCTGTCTGACATAGATCTTTTCTTTTCCAAGGATCTCTTCCACGTTGTTGCAAAGAGCCTGGATCTGGTTGGGGTTATTACCACCTGCAATGATAAAGTAGTCAGCAAATACTGCTACTTCCGAAATATCGATGACTTTGATGTTATCTGCTTTTTTGTCATCTAAGGCCTGTACGGCCAGCTTTGCGATCTGTTTTGCTTCCATAAAACTCCTGTATTAGGTAAATGATCGATCAGTTACGCTTAGCAGCGTAATAATCGTAGGTTTTTTGTGTTGTATCATCGATTGGACGATCGGTGGATGAAAGATAAGTAAGGGAATCGGATAAGATCCGAAGAACCGCAGCATCCAGATCATGATAGGCAAGATACCGCACCTCTTCCAGTTCCATGCCCGGACGGTCTTTTCTGCCGGGTTCCACATAATCGGCAACAAATACGATCTTTTCCAGCGTGGACATCCCCGGTCTGCCGGTGGTGTGATAGGTGATGGCATTTAACATGTCCTCATCTTCTATGCCGTATTTTTCCGCTGCATAGATCCTGCCGACTTTTCCGTGTAACAGGGAAGGATTCTCTTTTTCCACATCAGAAATGGGAAACCCTTCCTTTTTGCAGAGAGAAAGTTTTTTATCATTGGATACGCACTTCCCGCAGTCATGCAAAAGCCCGGCGATCAGCGCCTGTTCGGGATCTGTATCGTATAGATAGGCCATAAAAGCACTGGTATGAGCCACTCCCAGGGAATGATAAAAACGATGCTCATCCAGCTCTTTTTTCAGTTTGTCCCTTAGACTTTCAAAATCATATTTCATAGGTATAACTTCTTCTGATGGATATAGTCGGCTACCTTTTCCGGTACCAGATAACGGATGGAGAGATTCTTTCGTACCCTTCTTCGGATATCAGAGGAAGAGATCTCCAGTAGAGGCATGGATACCATACAGATCTTTGCTCCGAAGGTTTCCTCGTAATATTCCTTTTGCCTCATGATATCCGCTTCCGGTACGCTGCTTCGAAGGGTAAGTGCAATGGTTGCGGCAGAAAAAATATAGGTGCTGTCTTTCCAGTTTCCAAGGCCCATGAAGGAATCACTGCCAACCAGCAGATAAAAGGTATCTTCGGGATAAAGCGCATGTAACTCTTTTAAGGTATCACAGGTATAGGATGTTCCCTGGCGTTTTATTTCCAGGTCACTAAAGGAAAACAGGGGATTGCCGCTAATGCCCAGCCTGGTCATTTCACCGCGGCTATCCGCATCCAGTACATCGGACATATCTTTATTCATATATGGCTGTCCCGTAGGAATAAACAGGACCTTATCCAGCTTAAGTTCCTCCAGGGCTTCCTGAGCGATCTGCAAATGCGCATTATGAATGGGATTGAAGGTACCACCCATGATTCCAATCCTGGCCATAATCCTTACTCTCCTGCCGGCTGATTGTTTTTTGCAGCTTTTGCTCTGGGCAGTTCGATCTTTCGCTTCTTTTCATCCTTATTCTGCTTATAAAGGACGATCTTGCGGCCGATGACCTGAACGACTTCGCTGTGGGTTCGATCGGCGATGATCTGGGCAACTTCCCTTGGATCTTCCGTGCAGTTTTTCAGAACGGAGATCTTAAGCAGTTCTGCAGAAGAAAAAGCTTCTTCGATGGCCTGGGTATATTCGGGAGTCAGGTTTCCTTTTCCCATCTGAAAAGCAGCATCCAGCTTGCTGGCCAGGGATTTTAAATAAGCACGTTGTTTGGTCGTTAACATGTTTCATCCTCTTATTTGTAATAATCAAAAGCAAATCCGTAGATACGGACGGTATCGCCGTCCCTTATCCCAAGGGCTTCCAGTTCCTTTAAGATGCCGTTCTGCTTCAGGAAATTCTGGAAGAACACAAAACCTTTCTCGGATTCCAGATTGGTATATCCTAACATCTTTTCAATCCGGGGACCTTCCACCACATATTCCTTCTTGGCGGCATCGTAGGTAACGGTATAAGGGTCGTTTAAGATCGGAACATCCTCATCCACAAAGAATTCCGGCTCAAAAACATTGGAATCGTTCTTATGCTCCTGTACCACCTTATTCACGTAATATAACAGTTCCTTAACGCCCTCGCCGGTGACAGCGGATATGGGATAAACCGGGATACCCATGGGTTCGAATTCCTGCTTTAAAGCTTTGAGGGCACTTTGATCGGGAATGATATTGCCTTCCTCATCCAGATCCTCCTGCAGTGCATCCACTTTATTAGCGGCAATAACCTGGGGCTTATTAAGTAGCGCAGGATTAAACTTTTCAAGTTCCTTTCGGATGATGCGGATATCCTCAACAGGATCGCGTCCTTCTACCGATGCGGCATCCACAATATGGATCAGGATCTTGGTCCGTTCAATATGCTTTAAAAACTGATGGCCAAGACCAAGTCCTTCGGAAGCTCCTTCGATCAGTCCAGGAATATCGGCAATGATAAATCCGCCGCCTTCTGCATCCAGATCCACTACGCCGAGATTCGGGCTTAAGGTGGTAAAGTGATAGTCTGCGATCTTGGGTCTTGCATTGGTTACTCGGGCTAAGAAGGTGGATTTACCTACGCTGGGGAAACCGACCAGTCCTACATCCGCAATGGTTTTTAACTCTAAAACAAGCGTAAGCTCGCGAGAAGGCTGCCCGGGCTGAGCATATTTAGGTGCCTGCATGGTGCTGGTAGCATAATGCTGATTTCCGTTACCGCCCCTGCCGCCTTCCAGTAAAGTAAACCGTCTGGTTTCACCGGACATATCCACAATGACCTTACCGGTAGAAAACTCCTTGACCACAGTACCGTAGGGAACCTTAAGCACAAGATCCTCTCCGTCTTTTCCGTGGCAATTCCGTTTTTGACCTTCTTCGCCGTCTGTAGCTTTATATTTTCGGACATGACGATAATCTACCAATGTGTTGAGACCGTCATCCACTTCCAGGATAATGCTTCCGCCTTTACCGCCGTCCCCTCCGTCGGGACCGCCGTTGGGCACATATTTTTCCCGGCGAAAGGATACGTGACCGTCTCCGCCTTTGCCGCTGATAACAACAATTTTCGCCTGATCTGCGAACATAATGACTCCTTAATGCAATGATGAAAAGGAAAAAAACAGGCTTCAGACGAAAGATGTCTGAAGCCCATAAATGCAAGAGTAAATTACTTCTCTACAGGATAAACAGAAGCCTGCTTCTTATCTCTTCCGACTCTCTCAAATCTGAGAACGCCGTCCGTTAAAGCAAAGAGAGTATCATCTCCGCCTCTTCCTACGTTAACACCGGGATGAATCTTGGTGCCGCGCTGTCTGTAAAGAATGTTTCCGGCCTTAACGAACTGTCCGTCAGCTCTCTTGGCACCAAGTCTCTTGGACTCGGAATCACGGCCGTTCTTAGTAGAACCAACACCCTTTTTATGAGCGAATAATTGAAGGTTCATATTCAACATGAGTTTACACCTCCTCGATAGTTAGTCTTAAATGCGTTTCGCCATATTGGCTTTGAATATTTTCCAGTCCCATTACCAGAGACTTCATAAGAAGCTGGCAGCCATCCGCATCGGGTCTGTTCATATGAAAGATCACGATACCCTCTTCTTCATTGGAAGAATCGGTAGCTTCCGCTTTCGTAAAGGTCTCGATACTGTTCACGGTATTGATGATCAGTACGGAAATGGCGGCGCACACAATATCCTTACCGGACGGAGCAAAAAAAGCATGTCCGTAAGTATAAAAACCGGTATATTCACCGTTCCTGTTTTTCTGTAAGGTAATCTCTACGCCTTTAACCTGTTTGGAAAACATCTCATAAAACCTGATCAGGCATTGATCTTGTCGATCTTTACTTCGGTATAAGCCTGTCTGTGACCGTTCTTCTTGTGATAGCCGGTCTTGCTCTTATACTTGTAAACAACAACCTTCTTTGCACGATCCTGAGCAACAACAGTAGCCTTAACGGTTGCATTTGCAACATCATCTGCTACCTTAAGCTCCTTATCGCTTACTGCAAGAACCTCTTCAAAGGTTACTTCATTTCCAACTTCAGCGTTCAGCTTCTCAACACGGATTACATCGCCTTCAGAAACCTTATACTGCTTTCCGCCGGTTGCAATAATAGCGTACATAGGACATCCTCCTATTCTTCAAATCTCGCTAACTTCGGTGGTGCCAAATGGGCACACTTCTACCTCGTCATGCGGCATACTCAGATATACTACCATCAATCCATACAGATGTCAACAAGTTCTTCCGAAAGCGGCTTGTCCTGTTTTTCTCTGGTAAACTCACAGATCCCTAGCTTTGTATAATCAATAAAGCGGGTCCGTCCAAGATCGGATTTAAGGATTTTTCGAAGCCCATCCAGAAAGACCGGGATACTTTTGGCATCCATATTGATAAAATCGATGAGGATCATTCCGGACAGATTACGTAAACGGATCTGTTCGATGGCTTCCGATGCCGCTTCCAGATTGATATCCACCACTCTGGATACCGTTGCATTCTTATGTTCTTTTTTAATATCCTTGGAGGAATTGACATCGATCACGGTCATGGCTTCCGTCTGATCGATCACTATACAGCCGCCGCCCTTTAACCAGACGGTTCTGTTTAAGCATTTTTGTATCTTATCCTTAAGTCCGTAGACCTGACTTAAGGAAACGCCGGAGGTTTCATAAAGCCTTACCGGGATCTCCTCTTCCAGACCATCTTCCTTTAACAAGCTTTTGCATTCGGACAGTACCGACGGATCATCGGTAACGATCTCTCCCGGTAAGGTATCGCATTTTCGAAGAAGATATTCGGAAAAAGGATCTGCACCTTTATAAATGCAGGAAAACAGGCTGTGACGTCTTCCCTGTGTAAGGATCTTCTTTAATAAGCCATGAAGATACGCGATCTCTCCAAGCAGCTTATCTTTATCAGCATAAACCGCTTTGGTACGGATCAGGATCCTGCAGGGAAAGTCTGCAAGATAGCTGCTTAACTCTTCTTTTATCTGTTCATCCACATGCTGTTTGTCCGCTTTGGAAAGTTTTGCGGAATAAAAGATCCCGCAAGCGGATGTATCCAAGACAAAAAAGCGACCGGGTAATGTTATACAGGAACTCAAGGTCATCAGCTTGTTTTTCTGAGGAAGCTGCCTGACCTGTACAAGAAGGGGGTCACCGACATTCAGGCATCTTCCTTCCCCGGAGCGTTCGTCACAGAAAACAGGAACAGCATTCTTCGGCAGTTCCAGATAGCCCATGGTTTTGGCTTTTTCTTCATCGGTTCCGGCTTTTCCTTCCCGGACTCTTACAAAGATTCCCTGTTTGGAAACAATGTTACTTACCTGTGCAACATAGATATCTCCGATCAGGTCCATGTGCTTTTTGTCTTCTTTCGAAAGCAGCATGGCTCTGTCCACGCTAAGAAAAGTCAGGCGATTATCCCTGATCCGGGCCATAAGAACCGGATCCGTGGGGCCTTTTGGACATCCTTTATACGGTTTTTTAATGAGGATCAGCTTATCTTCGGATGTTTCTTTAAACTCCGGAGAAATCAGTACTTTTCCCTGCTCAATGATTCGTGACATATTTTCTGGTTATTCTTTATCTTCATCTGCAGATGCGGGGACGGGCTGCGTAATATCCTTACAAAAAGCATTCATGGGATACAAATGATCTTCCTGCTTCAAATAAGTATCTTCTCTTGTGATCAGGAACTGATAATCTGTAATGTCGGTAATGCCGGCAAATTTATAAAGCTCTTCCATGATCCGCATGGGTTTTATATGGGTAACGCTACCGGTATCCACCAGCATATAGACCTTACCGTCTTTAACGGTCAGTTCATGGATATGTTCCTTTAAGTCCAGTTCGGATACGGTCTTTTTACCCTGCTTGGTGATCATGATGGAATCCTGTGCGTAAAAGGCGTTTACCGTGTTTTCCAGATCCGGGAGAAAAGGTCCAGCATCCGGACGAAAATCTACGGTATAAGAGGCAGCTGCTACGCTGGACATCGCCTTATCGGCTTTGTCCGGAAGTTCCTGAAAGGTAAGTACACGGATCCCTTCTACGCTCTGCGCATTCATGCGCTCCACCATTTCCTCTGATGTGAGGGCGCTGTTTAAAGTCACATCCAGATATTCTCCGTTGGAGCAAAGACCTACTCCCAGGGGGGAAGCAAAGCTCATGACCTGATGGGGAGAAAATCCGCCGGTATAAGCAATATCAATACCGCTGCGACGAAAAACCTTCTGAAAATAGCGCATTACATCCAGATGGCCGATGAATTTCATGATGCCGTATTTGGCAAATTTAATTCTGCATCGAATCATATCAGTTCCTTATAGTTCTGTTCCGAAAAAAATCATAATCTTGCATCAAAGCAGATGCCGCAGCCGTATTTGGCGGCGCCGCAGTGATTACACTGCACCTTGCAGTTAGGGGTTACGGATTCGTTACGGGCATTCTCCCATTCTCTTAACAGGAAGGCCTTGCTCACACCGCAGTCCAGGAAATCCCAGGGAAGGATCTCCTTGGTATCCCTTTCCCGATTGGTATAGAAGGACACGTCTATGCCGCAGGTTTCAAAAGCGATCATCCATTTCCCGTTGTCAAAATATTCGCTCCAGGAATCAAACATGCCGCCGTTTTTATAGACTTCCAAAATGGCAGGGATCAGTTTGCGATCTCCTCTTGCAAGGACACCTTCCAGTTCTGACAGATCTGCTTCATGCCAGTTATATTTGATCCGCTTCTGATTGAGCTGGGAGTGGATCCCGGCCCGGGTCTTATACGCTTTTTCGATAAACTCTTCCTTGGTGTTCATTCTTGCCCACTGAAACGCTGTAAAGGGTTTGGGAACAAAGAAAGAGGTGCTGGCAACGATCTGAACCGGTTCTCTTCGCTGCTCTTTGGGAATCTCATCAAAAAAGGCAACCGCGATATCATTGGCCAGTTCACCGATACCGGCAATGTCTTCGTCGGTTTCAAAGGGAAGACCTAACATAAAGTACAGCTTTACTCTGGTCCATCCACCGCGGAAAGCCATAATGGATCCGTTCAGGATATCCTCATGGGTAAGTCCCTTATTGATCACATTGCGAAGTCTCTGACTGCCAGCTTCGGGAGCAAAGGTAACCGAAGTCTTCTTGATATCCTGCACATGTTTCATTACATCCAGAGAAAAGGCGTCGATTCGAAGAGACGGCAGGGATATATTTACATGGTTTTCGTGACAGAATTCCATGAGCTGCTCTAAAAGCTCCGGCAGTTTTTTATAATCGGAAGACGATAAGGAACTAAGGGAAATCTCTTCATGACCGGTGTTTTTGATGAGGGTTTTGGCATTTTCAAGAAGGATCTCGGGATCCTTTTCCCGAACCGGACGGTACAACTCTCCTGCCTGGCAGAATCTGCAACCGCGGATACAGCCTCGCTGAATCTCCAAAACCACACGGTCCTGGGTCACTTTGATAAAGGGAACCACCTGTCTGTCCGGATAATGTACATGAGAAATATCCGTTACGATCTCCTTATGGATGGTATCCGGTGCCTGATCGTATAATTTCCGGCGCTCTTTTATGGTGCCGTCGGGATTATATACCTCTTCATAAAAAGATGGTACGTAGATGCCGGGGATCTGACTGGCTGCTTTCAGAAATTCCAGCCGGTCCTTTCCGGATCCTTTCCAGTCTTTATAAAGATCCAGCAGTTCCCGGTAGCGGGTTTCGCCTTCACCGATATAAAACAGATCAAAGAAATCGGCAATGGGTTCCGGATTGTAGGTGCAGGGACCTCCGCCGATGACAATGGGATCGTCCATCGTACGATCTTTGGAACACAAAGGGATTCCGGAAAGATCAAGGATCTGAAGGATATTGGTATAACACATTTCGTACTGAATGGTGATACCAAGGAAATCAAAATCCTTTACAGGATCCTGTGATTCTAACGCAAAAAGAGGAATCTTGCGTTCGCGCATGATCTTGTCCATGTCCGGCCAGGGAGAATAAACCCGTTCACACCAGGTATCCTCAAAGGAATTAAACAGACTGTACAGGATCTGTATGCCAAGGTGACTCATACCGATCTCATAAACATCGGGAAAGCACATGGCAAAACGAACTGCAATATCCTCTTTGTTTTTCATTACAGAATTAAATTCGCCGCCGATATAACGGGCAGGCTGTTCCACCTGCAGCAGAATATCATCGGAAAGTGCCAGTTTACGCATGAAAAGAAAACCTCTCAGCGGTTGGCAAGTTCTCTGGTAACCTCCTCCCAGGTGATCCCTTTTTCTGCCATAAGAACCATCATATGGTAAAGGAAATCGGAAATTTCATAGGTTACTTCGTTGGAGCTTTGATTCTTGGCCGCAATGACGATCTCCGTCGCTTCTTCGCCAACCTTCTTTAATATCTTGTCCAGACCCTTATCAAACAGATAATTGGTGTAGGAGCCCTCTCTGGGATGTACCTTGCGGTCCAGAATTACATTATATACATCTTCAAATACATGTAAAGGGTCGTCCTTTTTCTGAACGCTTTTTTGTGCGATGCTGTTAAAGAAGCAGGAATAGGATCCTGTATGGCATGCTGCCCCAACCTGAGAAACCTTGGCTAACAGGGTATCCAGATCACAATCTGCAGTCAGACTCTTTACATACTGGTAATGGGAACTGGTCTCGCCTTTGATCCACAGGGAATTTCTGCTTCTGCTATAATAAGTCATTTTACCAGTTTTCAGGGTCATTTGGTATGCCTCTTTATTCATATAGGCAACCATTAATACTTCTCCTGTGTATACGTCCTGAACCACACAGGGAACTAATCCCTGAGGATCCTTTTTAAGGCTTTCCCAGGAAAGCTTAGGCAGAAAAGCATCCATTTCCAGATGATCCTCCGTAAGCAGAAGGTTTTTAAAAGCCATGAGAGAATCTCCCAGAAGGTTTACATCCTCTCCTGCTACGCCGCAGATATTCTCTTTTTGCAGATCTGCGCGGATCCTTTCTTTAAAGGAATCTGTAAATACCGTAAGATCGGAAGCTTCCGGCTTTGAATCATCGTTATCCTTTACATAGGTATCATAGAAAATGATGGCAGGAGCCGTACATTCCTGCATTTCGTCAAGAAGAGCGCAGGGATCCTTTCCGTCAAAATCAATGACATAACTGCAGATCAGGCCATCGATCACCTTCTTTTCATCGGATCCTAAAGAGGTAAATCCGTTTTCGCTCTCTTCTTCGGAAAAACGTCCCAGGATCTTATCTTTCCCGAATTTTTTGGAGACTTCTTCCAGAGCGGCACGCTCTTTTGCACTGTCCAGATCCATAATGACCTGATCACAGCCGGCATACAGCAGTTTTTTAACATCCTCCATGCGGTTTATATTCCCGCAGCCGATCACCGGAACGGAGCATTTGCTGCAGATCTCCTTGATGGTATCCAGAGCTTTTTCATGGGCAGCGTCCTTTTTCTGGACAAACTCCGCTTCGGACATGGAATCATCACAGATAACTTCCCCGGAAAGATCCTGAACGATCACTCCATCGGCACCGTAATCGGAAAAGGCTATGGCAAGGGATACGGGATCTTCGGAGAAAACCGTTTCCGCATCGGGTCCGGTATATGCTTTCTCATTTTTTAAATACAGGTTACAGAAAAGTTTTTTCATATCATTCCTTTACAGAGCACCTTTTGTGGAAAGAACCGATGTACATCTTGGATCATAAGAGGTTGCTTCGTCCAATGCTTTTCCAAAAGCTTTAAAGGTTGCTTCGATGATGTGATGGGTATTGATACCGTCCAGCTGTTTGATATGGAGATTCATGCCGGCGCTGTAACTGATGGCATAGAAGAATTCCCGTACCAGTTCCGTCTCCATATCTCCCACCTTATACTGGGAAAACTGAAGGTCATAATTAAAATAAGGACGTCCGCAAAGGTCCACTGCACAAAGGATCAGAGCATCATCCATGGGAAGGATAAACTGACCGTAGCGTTTGATGCCGACTTTATCACCAATGGCCTGTTTGATAGCGCTTCCAAGGACGATACCGGTATCTTCGATGGTGTGGTGACCGTCTACTTCCAGATCCCCTTTTACTTTAAGATCCAGATCAAAGAAGCCGTGTCTTGAAAAGCCGGACAGCATGTGGTCAAAAAAGCCGATGCCGGTTTGGATATCATAGGTACCGGCTCCGTCCAGTCCCAGGGTACATGCAATATCCGTTTCTTTGGTGGTACGCTTTAACGTAACGATCCGTTTGTCACTACTCATAATAAGCTCTCCTTATTCAAAGCGAACATGTACGGAATTGGCGTGAGCCGTCAATCCCTCTTTCTTTGCAAAACGCTCGATGTCTTCGTGATCACGCTTTAAGGCTTCGTAGGAATATGCGATCACGCTGCTTTTCTTGATAAAATCATCCACTCCCAGAGGCGAGAAAAATCTTGCCGTTCCGTTAGTCGGAAGGATATGATTGGGCCCTGCGAAATAATCTCCCAGTGGCTCCGAGGAAAAAGGTCCAAGGAACATGGCACCGGCATTTTTTACCTTGGCCATGGTTTCGAAGGGATTTACTGTACAGATCTCCAGGTGTTCGGATGCGATCTCATTAACCGCATCGATGGCATCCTCCATGGTATCGGTGACTAAAATATAGCCGTACTGATCCAGGGATTTCTGAATGATCTCTTTTCGTTCCAATACGGCAGTAAACTGATCCACTTCTCCGGATACGGCTTCTGCCAGGCTTTTGCTGGTGGTTACCAAAATAGCAGATGCCATTTCATCATGCTCCGCCTGAGATAACAGATCCGCTGCTACAAACCGGGGATTGGCGGATTCATCAGCAAGAACAAGGATCTCGGAAGGGCCTGCGACGGAATCGATGCTGACATATCCGTAAACTGCCTTCTTGGCGAGGGCAACAAAGATATTGCCGGGGCCGGTGATCTTATCTACCTTGGGAATGCTCTCCGTTCCGTATGCCAATGCGCCGATGGCCTGAGCTCCGCCGACTTTGTAGATTTTATCCACACCGGCGATCATGGCAGCGGCGATGGTGCCGGGATTTACCTTACCGCCTACTTCGGAAGGCGGGGTGGTCATGATCACTTCTTTTACTCCTGCAACCTTGGCAGGGATCACATTCATGAGTACGCTGGAAGGATAGGCTGCCTTACCACCGGGCACATATACTCCTACACGGGATAAGGGGGTGATCCGCTGGCCTAAGATCGAGCCGTCTTCACGGGTTTCAAACCAGGAGTTTCGAACCTGTTTTGCGTGAAATGCCCGGATGTTTTCGGCTGCTTTTTTCATGGTTTCAATAAAGTCCGGATCCATGGAAGCATAGGCTTCCTCCATTTCCTGTCTGGATACCAACAGGTTATCCGCATCGATATCCGCATGATCAAACCGCTTAGTCAGTTCAAATACTGCAGCATCTCCCTCTGTTTTAACACGGTCCAGGATCTCCCGGACGGTATCTTCATAGGTTCCGTAACTGGAAGGACTTCTTTTTAATAATTGTTCCTGCAGATCTTTTTTGCTTTCTGCAGTCAGGTTCAGGATTCTCATCTTGCGTTTCCTTTCATTTATCCATTGGAAGGCTGTGCCAGTATCTCTCGAAGGTCCATGATCAGTTTGCTGATCCGTTCATTCTGCATCCGCATGCTGACCGGATTGACGATCATCCGCGCAGATAAAGGACATACTTCCTCTAAAACTTCCAAGCCGTTTTCTTTTAAGGTCGATCCGGTTTCCACGATATCCACGATCACATCGGAAAGGCCTACGATAGGACCTAATTCCACAGAGCCGTTCAGCTTGATGATATCGACGGTCTGCTGTTTTTTATGATAGAAATAATCTCTCGCGATCTCCGGATATTTGCTGGCAACACGGATCTTTTCGTGATGCTCCAACAGTTTTCTGGCTTCCGGGAAACCGCAGACACACATCCTGCAATTGCCAAAGCCCAGATCCAATACTTCGTATACCCGTCTGTTTTCTTCCATAATGGTATCTTTGCCGACCACACCGATATCCGCAGCACCGTATTCCACATAGGTGGGAACGTCCGGTCCCTTGGATAGGAAAAATTTCAGCCGCTTTTCTTCATTGACGAAGATCAGCTTACGGGTATCCGGATCCTTCATCTCTTCACAGGTGATCCCGATCTGCTCCAGAAGCTTTAAGGTTTTATTCGCTAGCCGTCCTTTGCCCAGAGCAAAGACCAGATAATCTTTTTCTCTTGCTTGCTGCGTCATAGCTTAACCTCCCGGGGCTCTTCGTTTTGGGGTTTTACATAGATCTTCTGATAAACATCCTTTGCGCATCTGCCGGCAATATCAAAAGTATTAACATCCCGAACCGGCAGTGCCTCCACTTTGCTCATATCCCCTCGAAGAGACTCCAAGGCTTTAAAAGCTTCTGCATAGTCGCCTGCTTCATAAATAAACAGAACCTTCTCCCGCTTAATGGAAACGGGAATATTCTGACTGGATAAAGCGGACATGATATCGTCTACGACGGTAACAAATCCTACCGCAGGGATATCCTTGCCAAAACAGCTTAACAGTTTATCATAGCGACCGCCTTTGACAATGGCATCTCCCACGCCATAGGTATAGGCCTTCAGGATGATGCCGGTATAGTAGTTATACCGCGTCAGCATACCCAGATCATAGGATACATACCGGTCCACTTCATAGGCGGTTAAGAGTTCGTGCAGTCCTGTCAGATATTTTACGGCGTCTCTTGCGTTTTTCGAATGCACTTTACCGGCCAGGTCCAGGACTTCCTTCCCTCCGTAAAGGGAGGAAACCATGAGAAGATCCTGCAGGGCATAATCCGGAACGTTGTTTAAGGAATTTAAGAGTTCTTCCGCTCCAAAGAGATTCTTATTGTTGATCAGTTCCCGTAAGCGGTTTTCGGTGGCTTCGTCCAGTCCCGCTTCCCGGCAGAGACTGCGGAAAAAGTTCACTTCACCGATGGAAACCTGGAAATCCGATAAACCGCAGGATAACAGTGTTTTAACGACCAATGCGATGAGCTCGGCATCCTGGGAAAGCAACTGCTGTTCATATTCCTCTGCGGAACCGTCCTGCATGGAAACGCCCATCAGTTCAGCACCGATCTCCGTAACCTCTTTTAACTTACCCTGAAGGGATGAAGTATTGGAAAAGACATTGCCCTTATAGCAAAGACGGACCGGACTTTTGGTCTCACTGAAATATTTCACCACACATCTGGCAACAGAGGGAGTAAAATCCGGACGCAGCACCAGGGTATCTCCTTCCTTGTCAAAGAACTTGTACAGTTCTCTGGAAGGGGTGGTGCCGATCTCCTTGGAAAAGATATCAAAATATTCAAAGGTGGGAGTGGCAATATCATCATAACCGAAAGAATGAATCTGTTTTAAAATGATCTCTTCCAGTTTCTCTTTCCGTAAAAGCTCATTGCCGTAAATATCCCTTACACCTTCCGGTGTATGCAAACGTTGGTCTCTCATAGGTACCTCATGGATTAAAGCACTTTAATACTTTAACGTGTTAGCGAATTATCACGGTATCAAATTATCAAGATAAAACAAATTCAGTATATCGAAGGGACCGCCTGTTGTCAACGGTCATTCAGATCTTTTTGCAAAGCATCCAGATAAGGGACAAGATATCCGGTCTGTTTGCCGATCAGGTAGGAATGCTCCAGCATCTCTTCAAAGCGAAAACTCTTCCGCCCTCCGTTCAGAGCTCTATCCCAGAAGATCTTAAGCCCCCGGAAGGGAAGGTAATAATACTCCTGTCTATGGGAATAGAGGATCAGGAAAAAGGCTACGCCCTTCTGTGCTTCAAACTCTTCCATAAAGCGCACCTGATGCTCATGGATATTCTGCAGGGAGAAGGTATCCTGAGCGGATTCCTTGGCATCAAAGCAAACAGGGATTCCCTGTACGGCGCCGATATAATCCACCGTACTCTTCTGGTCAAAATACGCCAGTGTGATGTGACGGGTTTCCTTATCGATATTAATGGGTGTGATGGGCGTAGGGATCTTCTGGATCACAGCAAGATTGTTTGCAAGATAGATCTCATTGGTGTGATTGATCAGATCTTCCAGTACCGATCCGCGAAGACCTCTGGATTTCCAGGTAGGCATAATACTTTTCTCCCCAAATATAAAATCAGATCACTGCTTCCAGTAGCTTTTCGAAGGATTCCGGCAATGGCGCGGTAACCGTAAAGCCGCCAAAGATCTGCTCCGGGGCAGTCAGCCGATACGCATGGAGCATCTGATACTTTATGCCGAATTCTGCTCCCATGATCTGATTGACACGGTCATTGCCGTATTTACGGTCTCCAATGATGGGATGACCGATGGATGCCAGATGGGCACGGATCTGATGAGACTTTCCGGTTAAAAGATGAATCTCCAGATAGGAAACCGGAATCTGTTTGATATAGCCGCTAAGAACAACTGATACGCCGGTTTCAATAAGGGTATCGCCCTCGCTTCCTATCCTGACCTGATTTTTGGTATGGTCTTTGGATAGCTTTGCCTGCAGGATACCTTCCGGGACATTGTGACCAAAGACAAAAGTTCGATAATATTTTTCCAGTGTCCGGTCCTGAAGCGCTTCCGAGATTACCCGGGCCCCTTCCATGGATCTGGAAACACAGAGGATCCCGCTGGTGTTCCGGTCCAGTCGGTTTAATACAGAGGGCTTAAAGCCCGTTAAGGAAGGAATCCTGGATAATGCCCATTCGTTGACGGAAACATCCAGAGGGGATGCTTTTTGGGAAAGGACACCGGAAGGTTTGTTAACCAGCAAAAGATGTTCATTTTGAAACAGGATCTGCTCATCCAGACAGCCAAAGAACCCAGGCTCTGCCGTTATACGCTTTCCGGCGGTTCCTTTTTTGGAAGAAGCATCACCGGTCTGCGTTTTTGCAGCAAATTTATCAAAGGTATCATCCGAAAAGAACACCTGGATCTGATCATCCTCGGATAGAAGTTCCTTCCCGGTTGCCTTTTTTCCGTTTAATGTGATGTTTTTCTTGCGGACCATTTTATAAAGAAAGCCCATGGTAGCCTGTGGAAACAGTTTGGCCAGGTACTTATCGAAACGCTGTCCGCTCTCAGCTTTGGAAATGTGCAGCTGCTTCATAGAACCCCCGCTAAAACAGGATCACCTGCGAGTGATCCCATTATCTATAAGGAAATGTTGCCAAGAAGATGCAAAAGCTCTTCATCTTTATTACCGGCAGGTAATTCCGATAATTGACCTATTCTGTCAACATACTTCCTTAAGTCTGTAAATATCCGGATACTGCGATCTTTGAAGCCGTTTTGCGAAAAGATTGTCTCCACATGGGAGGAAAAAGCCTTTTCATCCATTTTCTCCCGGAGGGTATAGGCTATGATCACATTGCCGCGGATCGTCACATGGGTCAGATCGAAGTTCTTTTTTTCGCTGGTTACATAATAGTCGTATCCCTGCACCAGGTCTGAGCCATTTACTGCTTTATCAATTACTTCTCTCTCTTTGGCAGTCGCTTCTTTGGTCCGGTAGAACATGATCATACGGATCGCTGTTTTTGCAGCAGGAAGAAAGCCAAGGACAGCAATAATGGTCCCGAAATTTTTGTTTGTCTGAAAATACCACAGGCAGAAAAAATAAATAAAAAAACTCAGGGCAAACATGCCGATGGTAAGGATGGTTTCCAGTTTTTTATGGTATGTATAATAGCCGTACGTACCTTTTTCTTTCTTTTTCATTTATAAACGACCTTTCAAAAGCGCATCGTATTCATAAAGATAATAATCTGCTTTTTCCTTTTTTTCCTTTTCGGAATATGCAGAATAGGCATCATCCACCGCAACTACCCTCATACCGGCGGCCTTTCCGGCATCGATACCAGCCACCAGATCTTCAAAAACCAGGCATTTTTCAGGAGGTACCTGCAGAAGCTCGGAAGCTTTTAAGTAGATATCGGGTGCAGGTTTCCCTACGGTGACTTCCCTGCTGGTCAATATCACATCAAAAACCGCATGGAGTCCGTGGGTATCGCAGACATTATCCATCAGTTCCCGGGAATTGCTGGATGCGATCCCCAGTTTGATGCCGGCATCTTTTAACTGGCGGATGAATTCGGAAACACCGGGCTTTAAGGGCACCTCATTGGCATATTTGTCCCAGGCCATCTGATTCCAGTCGGCTTTCATCTGTTCCAGAGAATCGGGAATGGGGAAATGCTCCTTGAAATAGATGGCGGTCTGATCAAAACTGATGCCTTCAATGCATTTTTGCAGATCTTCGGGCATGGGGATACCGAATTTACCCAGATATTCCATATCAATGGCTTTCCACATCCACATGGAATCTACAAGAGTGCCGTCCAGATCAAAGATGCAGGCGGAAATATCCTTTAAACAACTATTTTGCAGTAAAAGGTTCATAAACGTACTTTCTGTTTTCTATATTTTCAGCCTTTGTATTTCAGAAGATCGGCCAGTTCTTCTTCTGTAAGGGAGCGGTACTCCCCTTCCGCTAACTGATCATCCAGCTTGAGGCTTCCCATGGACAGGCGGTGAAGTTTTTTTACTTCATTACCCACTGCAAGAAGCATCCGCTTTACCTGATGAAAACGTCCTTCTGTAATGGTCAGATGTATCCGTTTCTCCTCAAGGACCTCTGCTTTTGCAGGCAAGGTGAGTGGCTCCGGTTCCTTTTCAGAGATATCCACGCCCTCTTCCAGCCTTTTTATCTGATCATCATTAATCGGATCCCGAAGGACTACTTCATAGGTTTTGGGCACATGCTTTCTGGGACTTAGGAGCATATGGGACAAAACGCCGTCATTGGTGATCAAAAGAAGGCCTGTAGTATCCTTATCCAATCGTCCCACAGGATTTAAGTCTCTGGCAGGGTAATCCCGAAAGAAATCCATAACCGTGGGCTGTTTTTTATCTCTGGCTGCAGTAAGCACACCTGCAGGCTTATGAAACATCAGATAATGGAATCTGGAAAATAGCAATTCCTTACCGTCCAGGGATACGTTGGCATCTTCTGCAATTTTCTGATCCGGATTTTTGCAGGGTTCTCCGTTTACACAGATCCTCCCTTTTCGGATCAGTTCCTTGACCTCCGACCGGGTACCGATATTCAGTTCACAAAGATATTTATCCAGTCGGATCAATGCTTACACATCATCCCTTCTGTGTTTTCTTTTTGAGGACGCCGCCAGATGCCGGATCAGTAAAACGATGCCTAAAGCAAACAGCAATCCGGCAAAGGCAAATAATCCCCCCAGAAGCAGCAGGATCTTATCTTCCTGTTTGTTAAGATCCTCTTCTTTGGTCAGTATGATCTCGGTGATTCCATCTGTAGATTCCCTAGAATCATCAGCAGATTCCATAACTTCATCCGGTAAAGCAGCTGTTGTTTCAGCCTCGGTTCTGCCTTCCAGGGCATTCAGTTCTTCCTGTGTGTAACGAAACTCCTCAACGATCACTTCGTTACTGACGGTATAAAGATCATAGCCGTTATAGGCTCTGGCAATGATCCTGGGGGCGTCCTTTTGCTTTTCCAGAGGAACTGTAAAGGTAACAGAACCGGAGGTATAATCTCTGGGATCTCCCCCTTCCCGGTAGGGCATCAAAGACGAATAGGTTAAACCATCATCCAGGGAATAATCATAATATAAAAGTCCGCTATCCGGATCCTGCGCTTCCAGAGAAAAGGTTGCCGTATCATTGGTGGTACTTTCCAGTGACAGTTCCGCAACCACAGGCGGTGTATCATCGGGACACATCTTTTCAGTGGTCCCTTCCGGATAATGATTGGAATAACCGGAATAATCGACACCTAATGCCTCGGAAGATAGTCCGAAATACATGGCAACAGCATGGGCATCCATCTTACCAAAGGCGATCCAGTCTTCTTCTTCATCGCAAAAAGGCTGGTCCCTCTCTTCGTCCATATGGGCATGCTCCACCAATACAGTAGGTACCTTTAATTCCAGGCTCTCCCTGAGGATGCCGTAATAATCCGTTCCCTTATCATTCATGCGGGTCTTGATACCGCGGATAAACAGGCCCTGTTTTTTAAACTGCTCGATAAAGGCATCGGCAGCGGCATATTCTGTGGAATAATAGGGTTCAAACATGGAAACCCAGCATTCTGCGCCAAAAAGGGTATGATTTTCCGAAAGATTGTAATGCAGACATACCAGAAGATCTGCTCCATGATCTGCAGCAATCTGACAACGCTGCTTTAAGGAAAGATCCACATCGCTGTCACGGGTAAGGTATACCGTCACATGATCGAACTTTGTCAGTTCATCATACATGGCGGTTGCAGTGATCATGGTAAGGAATTTCTCAGTATATTCTGCGTACTCTCCGCCAAGGTTTTCTCCGCCGTGACCCGGATCGATGACGATCACCGGATGGGAGGGATCTGCCTTGACCTTAAGAGGAAAGGCAATACTAAAAAGCAGAAAAAGCAAGATTATCAAAAGGCGTGGATGCAAATAGTTATGTTCAGAAAAAAGCAAAGGTCTCATCCTTTCCGTTATATGAAAAAACCGATCCCTATGTTTTAGGAATCGGTTTAAAAACGCTGTAAACACCATCAGATCAGATCGATGCTGTCCGGCTCGTCATCATCCTCATCCAGATTGAGAGTCTGAATCTCGGGACCAACATCCGTTAATGTATCCATCCCTACGGTATCCTGACTGACCTGGCCTTCCTGATCCAAGTCGGGAGGAAGGAGTTCTGCACGGTTGGATGTGATCAGTTGTGCATACTGATCCAGTTCTGAGATCAGTGTATCGTAATCTGTCTGGGCGGTACGGGTCGTCTGATTGATGATCTCCTGTACATGTGCCAGTAATTGATCGGTATATTCCACTGCGCTGGCGCGCATATCATTTGCCTGGATCGTAGCGCTGTTTAAGATCTCCTGGGCCTGCTTGGTCGCCATGCTGACAACCTCATTGGCCTGGGCGTATGCCTGCTGCATGATCTCATGTTCATTGATCAGCTGGTTGGTCTGATCGGTAGCTTTCCGGATCAGCTCCTGAGCTTTTTCTTTTGCTTCGCTGAGAATCGCTTCCCGGTTGGAGATGATCTTCTGATAACGCTTGATCTCATCCGGAGTCTTGGTCCGAAGCTGATGCAGCAGATCATCCATGGTCTCCTTATCTACCACGATCTTGGTAGAGGAAAACATCTGGGGTTTGCAATTGTCGATATATTGTTCAATCTGGTCGATCAGTTCTTCAATTCGACTACTCATAAAGGTTATGACTCCTTCGGAAACTTCTGCTTGATGGCTTCTTCCACAAGGGGCGGAACGCATTTGCTGATATTTCCGTGAAATGCTGCGATCTCCTTAACGCCCGAAGAACTTAAGTAGGCATATTCCAGACTGGTGGTCATAAACAGTGTATCCACACTGCCTTCAGACAAAATGCGATTGTTCTGAGCATTCTGTAATTCATACTCAAAATCGGTGATCGCACGTAAGCCTCTTAAGATAATGGGAACGTTAATGGAATGAGCGTAATCCACCAACAGACCGGAGAACGAATCGATCCGAACATTGGTCAGATCTTTCGTCGTTTCCTCTAGCATTTTAACACGTTCCTCTACTGAAAACAATGGAGTCTTGTTCTTATTGTCCAGTACACTGACGATGATCTCGTCGAACATTTCGGATGCTCTTTTGATGATGTCCAGGTGTCCGTAGGTCACCGGATCAAAGCTTCCGGGGTAAATTGCTGATTTCATCTGATATGATCTCCTGTACCGATAAAAATGATCAGGACGCATCGCCGGGGATCCGTTCGATAAATACGTGCTGATTGGTCTTATAGAGCTTCTGTTTCTTAATGGAAAAACCGTAATCCGCAACAAAGGAATAATCCGTTTCGATACTGCCCTCCATAACGATCAGGGTGTTATCTGTAACGTAAGGCATATCCTTTAAGATGGCAAGTACCTTCTCATCGTGCCCCATATTGTAAGGGGGATCCAGGAATATGATGTCCACTTCCTTTTCGTGGATATTATACAAAGCCAGATATACATCCTGCTTGATGAGGGTGGCCCGATCCTCGAATCTGGTGAATTTGAGGTTATCGTTAATGCAAGCTACGGGCTCTCTTGCGTTTTCCACAAAGTAAGCATGTCTGGCACCGCGGCTGATGGCTTCGATCCCGACTGCCCCGCTACCTGCAAACAGATCCACAAATACACAGCCCGGAATATAGGGAGCCATGATATTAAACAGGGTTTCCTTGATCCGATCCGTGGTAGGTCTGGTACCTTCTCCGCCCGGCGCTTTTAAGGGCAGAGATCTTGCTTCTCCTGCAATTACTCTCATTTTTTAACTTTTACTCCTTTACCGTCCCTCTTGGCGATCTTCAGATCATTTAAGTTAAAGTCACGATCATGATACTGTATCACGGCAGGAAGGGCATCGAAACTAAAGTATACTTCCTCCACAAACTGCCTGGGATTAAGCTTCATTCCTCTGGAACCCACAGCGGTTTTCTTGTTAACGGGAATGTCTTCAATGGCAAAACGCAGGAAGAATCCGTCGGTGGATTTCAGGATGATACTTCTCTCCTCCCGGATTGCCCAAACGCATACCACTTCATCGCCTTCCATGAGTTTGGTGGCAGCAACGGTACGCTTGGAAACATCAAACTCTCCGCCATCCACGATCTTGATCATGGAAGTCTTCGTAACAAATACCAGGCGGAACAGATTCAGGGCCGACTGAGAATCCGCATAGATCACAGATTCCTTGGAAGTATCGTAGTTACTTACATTATCAATGGGAACTCCCTTGTCACGGAACTTGCCGAAGGGAAGATCCGCCACACGGAAGGTATGCAGATTACCGATATTGGTAAAGATGCAGATCTTGCCGGTATTCTTACAGGAGATCACAAAACGGTTCTCAGAATCTGCTGCTTCCTTGTTACGTTCATAGGTTGCAACATCCACAACCTTGGCATATCCGAAGCGGTCCATTAAGAACACCACATCCATCTCTTCAGGAGCCTTCTGAACAAATACCGCCTGTTCCACATTGTCGATGAGGGTCTTTCTGGGCTGTGCATATTTTTTCTTGATGTCATCCAGTTCCTTGATGATCACCTGTGCCATGGAATCTCTGGAGTCCAGGATATCCTCATAGCGGAAAATGTTGGCAACGGTCTCTTCGTGCTCTTTTACCAGAGCATTTAACTCCAGACCGCACAGCTTGTATAAACGCATCTCCAGGATCGCGTTGGCCTGACGCTCCGTAAAAAGAAGCTGGGAAGCCATGATCCGGGATTCCTTGCTTTTAAAGTTGATACCTTCCGTATTACCGTTCACCAGGCAGTCCTTGGCCATATTACGGTCTGCACTACCCCGCAGGATCTCGATGACCAGATCGATAACGTTGCATGCCTTTATAAGACCTTCCTGGACTTCCTTCTTTTCCTGCTCTTTTTTAAGCAGGGTGGTATATTTCCGGGTGTTGATCTCATACTGAAAATCACAGCTTTCCTTGATGATCTGCTGTAAGGACATGGTCTCCGGTCTGCCATGGTTAATGGCCAGCATATTTACACCGAAGGTATCCTCCAGTTTGGTTTTGGAAAACAGCAGGTTCTTAAAGGCTTCTACATCGGCACCCTTTTTCAGTTCAATAACAATGCGGATGCCTTCCTTGGAAGACTGATTGGAAATATCCACGATATCATGGGTCTTCTGCGATTCGGAAAGGTCCGCAACATCCATCAGGAACTTGGAGATATTGTTACCGATCATGGTGTAAGGGATCTCGGAGATCACCACATTTACGCGGCCACCCTTTAACTCTTCCACATCCACCTTACCGCGGATCTTTAATTTGCCGGTTCCGGTTTCGTAGATGGATAACAGTTCGTCTTTATTCGTAACGATACCGCCGGTAGGAAAATCCGGTCCCTTGATGTATTTCATCAGTTCCCTTGTGGTAAGGGAAGGATTCAGCATGTACGCCTTGGTAGCGTCGATGACCTCCCCCAGATTGTGGGTAGGGGTGCTGGTAGCCATACCGACTGCGATACCTTCGGAACCGTTCACAAGGAAATTGGCGATCTTAACCGGTAATACGCCGGGTTCCTTCTCGGTCTCATCAAAGTTGGGCAGGAAATCCACCACATCCTTGTCAAGATCGGCCAGAAAAGCATCTTCTGTGATGGGAGCAAGTCTCGCTTCCGTATAACGCATGGCAGCGGCACCGTCGCCTTCGATATTGCCGAAGTTACCGTGTCCCTCTATCATGGGCTGCATCTTTTTGAAATCCTGGCTCATGACCACCAGGGAATCGTAAATGGAGGAATCACCGTGGGGATGATATTTACCCATGGTATCGCCGACAATACGGGCGCTTTTACGGAAGGGCTTATCCGAACGGATGCCCAGCTCCTCCATATCATATAAAACTCTTCTCTGAACCGGTTTTAATCCGTCTCTGACATCGGGCAGTGCTCTGGCAATGATAACGCTCATGGCGTAATCAATGTAGGATTTCTGCATGATCTCAGAATATTCGGAAGTAATAATACGGTCATCCATGTTACTTTACCTCAAATCTATACATCTAAGTCCGCGTCCGTAGCGTGCTTGTAAATAAAGGCTTTACGGGGCGGTACGTCGGTGCCCATCAGCATACCGGTGATCTCGGATGCCATACGGGCATCATCGATCTCGACTTTACGCATCATACGGGTTGCGGGATCCAGTGTGGTCTCCCACAGCTGGTTAGCATCCATTTCACCAAGACCTTTATAACGCTGTAAGGTAAAAGGTCCTTTATGGTTCTTGCGATAGCGTTCCAACGCGGCATCATCGTACAGATACTCTTCTTCGCCTCTGGAAGGCATCGCCTTATAAAGAGGCGGCATGGCGATATAAACATGTCCTTCATAGATCAGCTGCGGCATGAACCGGTAAAACAGGGTCAGCAGAAGCGTAGAGATATGGGCACCGTCCACATCGGCATCGGCCATGATGATGATCTTATCATAGCGAAGCTTGGCGATATCAAAGTCATTGCCGTATCCTTCGGAAAAGCCACAGCCAAAGGCATTGATCATGGTTTTGATCTCTGCGTTGGCAAGGACCTTATCAATACTGGCTTTTTCCACGTTTAAGATCTTACCGCGAATAGGAAGGATGGCCTGATACATACGATTTCTGGCCATCTTGGCAGAACCGCCCGCAGAATCACCTTCCACGATGAAGATCTCACATTTGGAGGGATCCCTGGATTCGCAGTTCGCCAGTTTTCCGTTGGAATCAAAGGAAAACTTGGGCTTTGCCAGCATGTTGGTCTTGGCTTTTTCTTCGGTCTTACGGATCTTAGCCGCCTTTTCGGCGCATCCGATGACCGCCTTTAAGATCTCCAGATTCCGGTCAAAGAACCGAACGATCTCATCACCGGTGATCTTGGCGACAACTTTGGCAACATCCTGATTATCCAGCTTGGTCTTGGTCTGTCCTTCAAAACGGGGGTCCGGATGCTTAACGGAGACAACAGCAGTCATACCGTTACGTACATCGGCGCCGGTAAAGTTAACATCCTTTTCCTTTAAGATCCCCAGTTCCCGGGCATAGTTATTGATGACAGTGGTAAACTGTGTCTTAAATCCGGTAAGGTGGGTACCACCTTCTACGTTGTAGATATTATTACAAAAGCCCAGAACGTTTTCATGAAATTCGTTAACGAACTGGAAAGCCACCTGCACTTCGATGCCGTCGCTTTCCCCTTCGAAATAAACCACATCGTGAACGGCTTCCATATTTTCGTTCATTTCCTTGATAAAACCGATGATCCCTTCCGGCTCGTGAAATTCTTCCACGTCGGCAGGTTCCACCCGTTTATCCGTATAATGAATGGTCAGTCCGGGATTTAAGTAAGCAGTCTCATGAAGACGGCTCTTGATATCATCTTCTTTAAAGCGGGTCTTCTCAAAGATTGTAGGATCCGGCAGGAAATTAATGGTAGTACCGGTTTCTCTGGTCTTTCCCACCTGAGGGAGCAGACCCTTGGAATCCAGTTTCTGGGTAGGGATCCCTCTCTCATAGGAATCCTGATAGATAAATCCGCCGGTCTTAACCGTTACCTTCATATAGGTGGAAAGGGCATTTACTACCGATGAACCGACACCGTGAAGACCACCGCTGGTCTTATAGGCATCGTTATCAAACTTACCGCCGGCATGAAGGGTGGTCATAACGATACGTTCGGCAGGTAACCCCTTGGCATGCATACCCACCGGGATACCTCGTCCGTTATCCTTAACGGTACAGGACCCGTCCGCTTCCAGCGTGACATGGATCTGATCGCAGAAACCGGCCAGATGCTCATCCACTGCATTATCTACGATCTCGTATACCAGATGGTTCAGACCTCTGGTGGTTACGGAACCGATATACATTCCGGGTCTGACCCGGACCGCTTCCAGACCCTCTAAGACGGTGATGCTGGAAGCATCATACTTAACTGCACTAGTCATAAATACCTCGTTTTTCCCCGTTAATTACCCTTCAGGGGATACTTACACAAAAAACATTTTACCATATATTTTGTGGTTTTCAAAGGAAAATCCACAGGATATTGTGATGAAACCATAAAAATATGGGACGCTACCGGATCAGTTTACATCCGGTAATGTCCCATAAAACGTTCTTTATTAAGATCAACATGGAGCAATATCAGGCGATCACATCCGGCAGATCCCTGTTGCAGGCGATAGCCAGTGCTCCGGGGCCGATATGGCAGCTGACGGATAAACTTAAGGGGTCCACCATTTCCACGGTAATACCCGGCATGGCTTCTTCAATCTCCGCTTTAAAAGCTTCCGCACCTTCGGGATTATCGGTATGCGCTACATACACATGGGTATGATAAGGCGCACCGTTTGTCTCTTCAAAACGGGTCGCAAAGTCATTTTTCATGGCATTTATCATAATGGTCTTAGCCTGAGATAAGGTTCTGGCTTTTGCAAAAGCATCCAGCTTTTCTCCCTGGATCTGTAAGACCGGTTTGATCTTAAGAAGGGTTCCCAGCGCCGCTGCAGCCGGTGTGATACGACCACCCTTTTTCAGATAATACAAGGTATCCAGCATGATATAGATACTGGAATCAAATTTATGCTCTTCCAGGATCTGCCTGATGGAAGCAGCACTTTCTCCCTTTTCGGCAAGGCGCTTAGCATCTAACACCGAAGCTTTCATGGTAACGGAGATCCGCTGATTGTTGACTACCTGCACCTTTCCGTCATAGTCCTGCGCCAGCATCATAGCGGACTGGCAGGACCCGGATAAGCCGCTGCTCATAGGGATATGAACGATCTCATCATAGTCCTGTAAGACTTCGTCCCATAATTTCAGGACCTGTTCGGGACTGGGCTGAGAAGTACAGATATCATCCCCACCCTTTAATTTTTCATAAAACTCTTCCTGAGTCAGATTTATATCTTCAAAATATTCTACGCCGCCGATCATAAATGGCATGGGTAGGACAAATACGCCCAGTTTCTTTGCTTCCTCCTGAGTAATGCCACAATTGCTGTCTGAAACGATCGCTACCTTATGCATGCTGTCCTCCAAAGGCTTAAAAGCCTGAATATCATTATAGCAAAGAGCGCATAGAACGCAAATACATGAAATCACGAAACTATTTCATCCATATAGTTTCTGACCTCCAAAAGGATCTGAGAATCCGTTATGATATCTCCCAGTTTAAATGCCAGGTCCCCGCTTTGCCGTTCACCAAAGAGCTCTCCCGGTCCTCGAAGGCGCAAGTCTTCTTCTGCAATATGGAAACCGTCATTACTGGTTTTAAGGACATTTAAACGTTCTCCGGCTGCCGCTTCCTGGTCAGAAGCCATAAAGATACAATAGGATTGATCCGCACCTCTTCCTACTCTTCCTCTTAACTGATGAAGCTGCGCCAGACCGAAATGTTCTGCATTCTGGATCAGCATGACCGTGGCATTAGGTACATTGATCCCGACTTCGATAACCGTAGTAGAAACGAGAAGATCGATATCGTGATTCCCAAAGGCCTCCATGATCCTGGTTTTGTCCTGGGGCTTCATCTTGCCGGTCAGGGTTTCGATACGGATGTCGGATGGAAGCAGATTCTTTAATTCCTTCGCGTAATCCTTTACATTTTTAAGACCGTTATCATCCTCTTCGTCATCTCCTTCGATCATGGGACAGATCACATAGACCTGATGGCCTTCCCGGATCTCCTTTACCATGAACTGCAGAGCTTTTTCGTTATAATCCGGCCCCACAACTGCGTTTTTAATGGGTTTTCTGCCTCCGGGAAGCTCGTGGATGGCACTGATGTGCAGATCGGCATAAAGGATCATCGCAAGCGTCCTGGGGATAGGCGTCGCGCTCATGACCAGGATATGCGGTTGCATACTGCTTTTTTCTGCCAGATGATCCCGCTGACGCACGCCGAAACGATGCTGTTCGTCGCAGATCACAAGCCCCAGGTTTGCATAATTTACGTTATCCTGGATCAGCGCATGGGTACCGATCACAATATTTGCTTTTCCGTTTTCGATCTCTTCATAAATCTCCTTACGGATCTTACCTTTTACCGAACCGGTAAGAAGCACAGGATGCAGCGGCAGGTTGTATTTATCCGTCATCGCGCAAAGATCTTCAAAATGCTGTCTGGCAAGTACTTCGGTTGGTGCCATCAGGGCGGACTGATATCCGTTGGCGGCACACATGAGCATGGATAAAAAAGCCAGGATGGTCTTACCACAGCCTACATCTCCCTGGATCAGCCGGTTCATGACATATTTCCCTTCCAGGTCTTCCCGGATCTCGGCCCAGGCTTTCTTCTGTCCGTCTGTAAGCTTATAGGGAAGGGCTTCCAGAAGGCGTACGGTATCCGCCGTTTCGATCATAGGGAAATGGTTTTCGAACCTTGCGCTTTGTTACTTAAGCTCCATAACGCCGCTTAAGAATTCATAAAACTCATTAAAGACGATCCGTCTCCTGGCCATTAGAAGCTTCTCTTCCGATTCCGGAAAATGAATCTCTTCCATGGCTTCCTTTAATGGGATCAGCTGATACTTTTTCCGGTCTGCGCCCAACACGGTAGAAGTCAGATCCACCAGCTCTTCCAGTTCCGTTTTATGGTCATTAAGAACGTTCCCCATAGTCTTTCGAAGGAACTTATTGGTCATCCCCTTTGTAAGAGAATATACAGGCCACATGCCCTTTTGCAGTTTATCATAATCTTCAAGAGAAAAGATCAGAGGCTGCTCCATGGTCTTATTTTGCTTTACCTTGCCGTAGAGAACGTATCGTCTGCCGGAAAGGAGCTGTTTCTTAACATAAGGCGTTCGAAAATAGGTGATCTTCATCCTTCCGGTTTCATCCGCTGCGTTAAAGGATGTGATCTGCATGCCTTTCGCGCGAAAATCCGTTGGTTTTCCGATGATCGCGACGCAAACTGCCTGCTTTTTATCTGTGATCAGTTCCGAAACCGGCGTAGGGTGCGGATAGATCTCATAGCGTCTGGGATAATACTCGATCAGATCCAGCAGCGAATATACATCCAGCTTGTGGAATGACTGTGCCGTCTTTTCACCGATGCCTTTGAGGGATTCAATTAAAATATCTGATAAAGCAGATTTCATACTCTTATATCACCATAAAGAAAGATACGAAATGCTTTCATACGTATCCGGAAATGATTCCTTTAACTCCTGTTTATATATCAGTCGAAAACCTTCGTATGAAAACTTGGGCGTGGTGGCGCAGGAAACAAAACAATAGCCTTCTTTATCCAGGTTTTCGGATGCAAAGATCGCACCGGCGGGAATAAATGCCATAAAAGACTGCCCCTTATTAAGATCTTTCCCAAGAAGGGCTTTTCTGCACTCTCCTGTTTCAGGGTTTAGAACGGTAATCTTAAGGCCACAACCCTCATGATAATACCAGATCTCATCACAGTCGATCTGATGGAAATGCGATATCTCCTTTTCGTTCAGGAGAAAAAAGATATTCCCCATATAACTTCTGCCTTCCGCAGAAAAGGGAGCCGTATAATTTTCGGCAAACCATCCGCCTTCCGGATGCTGCATAAGATGATAGATACTCTTTAATTCTTCTATGCGTTCGTTCATCATAGTCCTCGTGTTTTCGTTCCATCTTAAAAGATAAAGCAATCAGTACAATATCTATCATATACCTTTCTACGCAGATAAAAAAAGACAAGACAGAAAGGAATCTGTCTTGTCTTACCAGTTCTTTATAAAACAGCCAAATACAGAATGGGGATCATTCTACGGATACGATGTAATAATAAATCGGCTGGCCGCCCTGCTGAAGCTCAATATCGCAGTCGGGATAAGCTTCGGTTACCTTTTCCTGAAGAGCGGTAGCGTCTTCTTCACTGGTCTCAGCACCGTAGTAGATACTGATCAGTTCCGCATTCTCATCTACCATATTGGAGATCATCTCAAAGGTAACATCCGGAATGGAAGAACCAACTGCCAGCATACCGGAATCACCGATACCCATGTAATCGCCCTGACGGATCTCCTTGCCATCAATGGAAGTATCTCTGACTGCATAGGTAACCTGTCCGGTCTTAACCAGAGAGATCTCTTCCAGCATAGCCGCTTCATTCTCATCTGCAGAAAGATCGGGAATATAATTGATCACAGCTGTGATACCCTGCGGAACAGTCTTGGTAGGGATCACCACGATCTGCTTATCTTCTGTCAGATCTCTTGCCTGATTGGCAGCCATGATGATGTTCTTATTGTTGGGCAGAATGAAGATAGTATCAGCATTCACCTTTGCGATGGCGCTGAGGAAATCTTCGGTAGAAGGATTCATGGTCTGCCCGCCTTCTACGATGTAATCAACACCAAGACCCTTAAAGATCTCGCTCATGCCTGCGCCCACACTGGTTGCGATAAACGCAGTGTCTTTATGAGGCATAGACTCTTCGGGAGCCTTTTCGCTCTCAGGCACACTATCTGCATCCTCTTTTAATTCATAGGTGCCGTCCTGACGCATCTTAACCAGTTTTTCCTGATGCTCCAGACGCATATTGTCAATCTTAAGATTGGACAGCATACCGTATTTTAAAGCCTTCTGGATCGCAAGACCGGGATCGTTGGTATGGACATGTACTTTGACCACATCCTCATCCGCTACACAAACAATGGAATCACCGATGGATTCCAGATAACTCTTAAAATCCATCTCCATCTTGATGTTAAAGGTCTTATTTAACAGAATGATAAATTCCGTACAATAACCGAACTTGATATCCGCATTGGCCTGGGCTTCGTAATTGCCGTTCAGGGGAGCGGACGTTGACATGCTGCCGGCTCCGCTTTGCATATTCACAGAGGAGATCTCAATGTTGGAAAGATCGATCTCCTTGCCCATGAACAGATCATAGGCACCCTTAACCACCTGCATAAGGCCCTGTCCGCCGGAATCCACTACACCGGCTTCCTTAAGGACCGGTAACAGATCCGGAGTATGCTCCAGGGTAACATCACCGGTTTTGATCACTTCTTCGATAAATATCTGAAGATCTTCTACACCGGACTGATGCAGTTCCAGTGCCTTATCTGCCATTCCCTTGGCAACGGTAAGGATGGTACCCTCTTTAGGCTTCATAACAGCCTTATAAGCCGTTTCAACGGCCTTCTGGAATGCATCGGAAAGAATGCTGACATTTAACTCGTCGTATTCTTTAACGCCTTTGGTAAAACCACGAAGTAACTGGGATAAGATAACGCCGGAGTTACCTCTTGCACCTCTTAAGGAACCGGAAGAAATGGCCTTGCATAAGGAAGCCATATCCGGATTTTGCAGCGCCGCTACCTCTTTGGCCGCAGACATGATGGTCATGGTCATATTGGTACCGGTATCGCCGTCAGGAACGGGGAATACGTTTAATTCGTTGATCCATTCCTTTTTACTGTCAAGATTTTTTGCAGCAGCCAAGAACATTTTGGAAAGCATCTCGGCATTGATAGTCGTATTCGAACTCAAGAACAATTCCTCCTTAATCAATTACCTTAACACCTTCAACAAAAATGTTGATCTTGGAAATCTCCATGCCGGTAAATTCTTCGACTTTATATTTTACATTACTGATGAGATTATCGGTCACGGTAAGGATGTTCACACCATAAGCTACAATGATATGAAAATCCAGACGTAATTTGTTATTTACAACCGTAACGCTGATCCCGCGGGTCATGCTGTCCAATTTCAGGAGCTGAACCAGACCATCCTTAACATTAACCGCAGCCATACCAACGATGCCAAAGCTTTCCATGGCAACCGAACCGGCATACTGAGCAATGACTTCATTATCAATGACGATATTGCCAAGATGGGTATTCATTGATGTATTCTTCATACATACCTCCGTTTACAATCATGGTGTTATCCTGTCCGGCACTTGTCCGAACACACACAAAGTTATTATATCCTTAAAAGAAACATTTGTGAATAAAAAGAATTAATGCTTGCATTTTAGATGGTAATCTGTTAACATTTAACCGTTGCGAATCTATGGCTCAAAGGATTCGCCGTTCTCTGAAGAATTTTAGCTCAGAATTAAGGAGGTGCTAGTATGGCAAAGTGTGATATTTGTGGCAAGGGCGTTCACTTTGGTAACAACGTCAGCCATTCTCATAGAAGATCCAATCGTATTCGGAATTCTAATGTTAAGAACATCAAATGCAAAGTTAACGGTCAGACCAAGACCATGCATGTTTGCACAAGATGCATGAAGTCCGGTCTCGTAGAGAGAGCATAATACTTAATTCTGATGTTTATTACGAAAACAAAAACAGGTCCGATG
>JAEEGL014001677.1_pt1 | contig 43136 bp, 42 predicted proteins | sample 9134231 | NCBI WGS metagenome assembly JAEEGL01 (sample SAMN16246548, study PRJNA631951) | gut metagenome | biome: gut microbiome; feature: rumen; material: fiber-attached | host: Bos | place: Iran: Karaj | collected 2018-10 | reverse complement strand
TCCTCCTTGGAAGATCTTTACCAGAATTACAATTCCTATGATCAAGCCAGCTATTCTTTCAACAATACTGCTGGTCATGGGCGGTGCCGTTGGTTCTTATCCTGTACCGCATTATCTGGGTCTTACTACTCTGGCAACCAAGTACATCTCAATGAATGACAAGTATGCCGGTGAAGCCAGCATCATTGCCATCATAATGATGATTTTTGGTGTCATCATCATGTTCATGAACCAGATGTCATTGCATTCACGTAAGAACTACACTACAGTTACCGGTAAGTCCGGACAGATCTCAAAGGTCAATCTGGGAAAAGTCGGAAAGTATGCCATCGCCATCGTGCTGATCTTCATTACTTTCTTTACTTCAATTTTCCCAATCATTTCATTCTCATTTGAAACATTCCTGCCTAACCCTGGTGACTATTCATTCCTGTATACCGGTGATGTAAATAACCTGACTACCAAGTGGTGGCTGACAAGTGAAAACATCACTGAACAGGGCATGTACGGTCAGACAGGTATCCTGTATAACCAGACGATATGGTCTGCCTTCAAGGGAACCATTATGGTTGCTGTACTGTGCTGTCTGTTTGCCGGTACAATAGGTACCATGATCGGTTACGCTGTCAGCAAGGACAGAAGAGGAAAACTGGCCGGTTATGTTAACTCTATGGCGTTCCTGCCATATCTGATGCCTTCTGTAGCAGTTGGCGTTGCTTACTTCATTCTGTTCTCCAGCGGAAAGATCAATCTGTTTAACACCTATACCGCACTGGTAATCGTAGGTACTGTTAAATACATTCCTTTCGCATCCAGAAGCGCATTGAACTCAATGCTGCAGCTGTCTGGAGAAATTGAAGAATCAGCCATGATACTGAATGTTCCTTGGATCAAGAGAATGCTGAATATCATCATTCCAATCCAGAAATCTTCAATTATCAGTGGATTCTTATTACCATTCATGACATGCTTAAGAGAATTATCTCTGTTCATGCTGCTGTGCACACAGGGCTTCATCCTGTCCACTACTCTGGACTACTTCGATGAAATGGGCCTGTATGCCTTCTCAAGTGGTATTAACCTGATTCTGATAGTCACAATCTTGATAAGTAATTTCGTTGTTAACAAAGTCACTGGCGCCAGCCTTGACGAAGGTATAGGAGGATAAGAGTATGCCAAAAATCGTATTAGAACATATAACAAAACGCTGGGATAAATTCTACGGTGTTGATGATCTTAATCTGGTAATCGATGACAATGCATTCGTAACCCTGTTAGGACCGTCCGGCTGTGGTAAGACAACTACCCTGAGAATGATTGCCGGTCTGGAAACTCCAACTTCCGGTAAAATCACGATCGGTGACAGAGTTGTATTTGATTCTGCTGAAGGAATCAATATACCTGCCAACAAACGTAAGGTAGGATTCCTGTTCCAGAACTACGCGTTATGGCCAAACATGACCGTTTATCAGAACATTTCCTTTGGTTTGACAAATGTTAAAGAGGAAATGAATACCGTTGATTTTGAAGCCAGAAACAATGACAGACTGGCTCAGATCCTGTCAAAGCCTGAAGATGTAGTTAAAATCATCCAGGAATGCTATGACAAGAAAGGCAAAATTGACGAAAACAAACTGAATATCAAGTTAATTGATAACTATGAAATTTCAACTTATACAGCCAAGAAACTGGCTGGATACAATCTGCAGAATGCTTCAGATCTTAAGGGTACAGCAGCCAAGCTTGCCGCTGATCTGAACAACGCTGTTGAACAGGCTAAAGCTAAGGCTCAGTCACAGGGAAATACCCTAAGTGATGACTTCACTGTCATGAAGAATGGTTCTCCTGTCAGAAGCATCAGAAAACTCGACAAGGAAGAAATCGATCTGGCAGTAAGAAGAGTATCACGTATCGTTAAGATCGGCATGTTCATGGACAGATATCCTGCTGAACTGTCAGGCGGACAGCAGCAGCGTGTAGCTATTGCCCGTACTTTAGCACCGGAGCCTAGCGTACTGTTCATGGATGAACCGTTAAGTAACCTTGACGCCAAACTCCGTCTGGAAATGAGATCAGAGCTGCAGAGACTGCATCTGGAAACAGGAAGTACATTCGTATATGTTACACATGACCAGATGGAAGCCATGACTCTGGCAACCAGGATCTGTCTGATGGATAACGGTGTCTTACAGCAGTATGATGCACCATTAAGAGTCTATTCACATCCAGATAACCTGTTTGTAGCTGACTTCGTAGGAAATCCGGCTATCAACTTCATTGAGGCAACCGGAAAGCAGGGAGCAGACGGGAAGATCGATCTGACCGTATTCGACGGCAAGAAAGCTGAGTTTACTTTCAACGATAAGACTGAGGTTGCACATTGGTATGTTGAAGAAAGAGAGGCAGAAAAGCGTGCCCGGGAACTTCTGGCAGTAAAGGCCAGCAAGAAGGGTTATGTCGAAAAGGAAAACAAGGAAACTGTTTTCAAGTATCATCTGCCTCTGGTCAATGAAGTTGAAGACTATGGTGATGAACAGGTTCTGACTGATGATGATTTTGTCATCGGCATCAGACCGGAATTTGTTGAAATCGGCAGTGAAGGCTATGATGCTGAAATCTATTCATCAATGCCTACCGGTATGGAAACAACAGTACGTGCCGCTATCGGAAATTACATTCTGACAAGCGTCATGTTCGGCGGTGTTGTCTACAGCCTGGGTGATAAGAAGAAAGTAAATTTCAAGGGCGATGATGCAATGCTGTTCTCCAGAAGCACAGGAAAGATCATCGGCTTAGGTAAGCTGAGAATCAAATAGTTTTCTTAAAAATGAATGAGTCAGTCAGCAGTGGCTGACTCTTTTTTGTGATTCAGGATAATCAAACTGTCCAAGTATTCGTACAGCTGATTTCTGACGATGTGTCATACTTTTCTCAGATGGAGGTATTGAAACATGCTTGTAAGAATATGGAAAAAGGACGAGAAGGAAAGAATACTTGATGAACTGGAAGACAGAGGTTTCAAATATCAGAAATGTTACTATAATTCAGCTTTTGATACGGATAGAAAAAAGTGTCTGGAAACAGATAAACCCCTGGACATAGATCTGGCAGTTAAAACCATCAGCATCTTCAGGTCCGTTAATTGCCGGTGGTACGACATATATAATTCAAATACTCTGTATGATGCTCTTCATGGCAGAATGCCGCAGAAGAAAGAATATGAAAAAGGCTTTGTTACGGTATCCGGAAACCAGACCAGGGAAGCGGAAATCATAAAAAGAGACCGAGAATTTACAATAGTAAGATTTCCCGGGTCTTCAGGAGCTATCAGAGTGAGAAACGAACGAGTTTTCTATGCTGTTTCGGATGATTAGCTTATGAGATACGTTAAGGAAAGTTTGATGTGAATGTGATATATTTAAGGTAACAGTCCAGGAAGGGAATGATCATATGAAAGTTATGCATACCAGTGACTTGCACATCGGTAGAGTACTGATGGAAGAATCACTGTTACAGGACCAGCAGCACATACTTGATGAAATTATCAGGGTAGCCAGAGAAGAAGAGGCTGAAGTCCTGATGATTTCAGGAGATATATACGACAAATCAATTCCTTCAGCTGAAGCAGTAAGACTGTTCAATGATTTTCTGGTAAAGCTTTCTCAACTAGACTGCGAGGTGCTGATGATCAGAGGCAATCATGATTCAGCAGACCGCCTTAATTTCGGCTCACGGCTGTTTGACCGCCTGAACATTCACATCATCTCAGAATATGACGGTCACATCAGTAAATTCAGTAAGGGTAACGTTGATTTCTACATGCTGCCTTTTATTAAGCCGTTTCATCTTAAGGGGTATCTTTCAGAAGAAGAATACGCTGCCATCAGAAATTCCAATGATATGATGAAAGCCGTTCTGGAAAGAGAAACCCTGGATGAAAACAGGATCAATATCCTGATGATGCACCGGTTTGTAAAAGCCGGTGATAAGCTGCCGGAACTGTCAGACAGTGAAAGTCAATTAAGTGTTGGAACTCTTGATCCGGTTGACAGTTCACTGCTGGAACGTTTTGACTATGTTGCTCTGGGACACATTCACAAGCCTCAGATAATCAGAAGGGATACTGTCCGATACAGCGGCACTCCAATGAAGTATTCCTTCAGCGAGGCCAATAACATTAACGGTGTAGTAACATATGATACTGTTAGCGGTGAAGTAAAAACGGTTGAACTGAAGCCATTAAGAGAAATGCGTAACATGAAGGTGACATATGAAGAAGCCATGAACATGCCTGACAGCGATGACCTGTTAAGGATTGAACTGCAGGATGAACCGCAGGTAAGTTCACCGCTGGATAATCTGAAAAGAAAGTTTCCAAATCTGCTGTCACTGGTACCGTTGAGGCATCAGCAGCAGTCCAGAGGATTGTTTGCGCGGAGAACGGGAATCAGTTCCCGGGATACTCCTGAAACACTGTTTGCGGAGTTCTTTGAACTGCAGGAAGGTCGCGGACTTAATGATAATGAGGAAAAATACTTCAGAAGCATACTTGAAGAATTACGGGAGGAAGAAGCATGAGATTACAGAAACTTTCAATGCAGGCTTTTGGCCCGTTCAAGGATAAGGTGGAAATAGATTTTCACAGAGAAAACATCGAATCAGGATTACTGCTGATTACAGGTGAAACCGGAGCCGGCAAGACTTCCATTTTTGATGGTGTCTGTTATGCCCTCTACGGCAAGGCATCGGGTAATACCAGAGATGGAAAATCTCTGCGCAGTGACTTTGCCAGTGACGATGTCAATACGGTCGTAACTCTGAATTTTGAGCATAACGGGCATGACTATGAAATAACCCGCGGAGCCAAAATGACAAAAAGAGCTAAGGAGCAGAAACAGAATGAGTTCCAGGAGTTTGAAATAAACGGTCAGAAACTTACCGGCAAAACAGAGGTTGATAATGCGGTAAAGGATCTGCTTTCTCTTGATTTCAATCAGTTTTCACAGGTAGCCATGCTGGCACAGGGGGAGTTTTCCCGTTTCTTGCTGGCTTCAGCTGATGATAAGAAAATCATTTTCCGTAAGATCTTCAATTCCGATAACTATAACAGCATAATGAACAGACTTTCACGGAAAGCCAGGGAACTGAACGAAAAGAGAAAGACTGCTTCGGGCATACTGGAAGCCGCCAAAAACAGGCTTACTGATATTGACTGGAAAAGCATGAGTGATCAGGTTCTTCTGGAAACGGTCAAAGAGCGGATTGAAAGGGAAACTGCAGCAGTGGCACAGGAAAAAAAGATTCGTGATGACGTAAATGCTTACCTGCAGAAACTGAATGCCGAATACAGTCAGCGGGAACAGTTGAACGGACAGATAGATAACCTGCATAAAGCTGAGGACAGCCTTAAAAAACTGCTGGAATCCAATAAGAATATTGAAGATGACAGGATCCTTCAGAAGTATAACCGTACCGCTGCTGCAGAGATAACCGCTGTTCTGAAATCTCTGTCTGAAAATGACAGAAGCCTGACTGAAAATAACAGAACTCTGAAGGAAAAAGAAGAAGTACTTGTGAAAATCGGTCATCAGATTAAGGAAAGACAGAAGGATTTTGAAAAACTGAATACATATAACGAAGATCACCTTATGATCATTAACAGAAAGAATGAACTTAATGATGACCTGAGGAAATACCAGAAATACCGTGAATTGAGTGATGAAATCAGCAAGGATCAGAAAAAGCTTGCGGAAATCATTGAACATCTTTCTGCTGAAAACGGTAAGCTTCGGCAGATGGAGAGGGCTTATTATCTGGGACAGGCTTATGTGATGAGTCAGAAACTGAAAGATAACGAACCTTGTCCGGTATGCGGTTCTTTACATCATCCTGCCCCTGCCCGGAAGGAAGCTGAGGATGTCAGCCAGGATCAGCTTGATGCACAGCGCATTAAAACCAATAACGTGGAAAACCGGAAGATTGCCTGCGAATCCAGACTTGACCGGAGTAACAGACAGAGGAATGAACTTAATGTTTCCTTTAATGGAAATATCAATGAGAAAATTGTTGAAGTAAGTGAAAACATTAAAAATACCGATAGTCAGTTAAGAAACCTGGAACAGGAAAATGAAAGGCTGAACAAACTGAAAAAGAGTCTTGAATCAGAGCAGACAGCAGTTTTATCAGCAATTGACAGCATCAGGAAAAACATTGCTAGAGAATCAGACATCAGGCAAAACAATCATCGGCAGCTTGAACAGCTGTATATGACATATCAGACTTCCAAGGAAGAATATGACAGTAAATATCTGGAACCGGAAACATTAAGAAAACTGGAAAAGAAAATATCTGAATATGACGTCAATCAGCGGAAACTTAAGGCTGATGTGGAAACACTGAGCCGGATCGTCGCAGGACGTCAGAAAGCTGATCTTACTGAAAGCAGACAAAAAGTAGTGAAACTGGAAGAAGCCTGGAAGCAGGCTGACCGGAAATATTCACAGCAGCAGGGCAGACTTAATAATCTGATTCGGGCTGAAAAAGATATTCGCAGATATTCAGAGGAATACCGGATAATTGACCGCCAGTATGCAGTAGCTGCGGAATTAAGCGCCGTAGCCAACGGTACCAAGACTGGAACTCAGAGAATAGACTTTGAAAACTATGTGTTATCCTATTATCTGAATAATGTGCTTGATCAGGCTAATGCCCGCCTGAGCCGTATGACCGATAATCGATATACTTTGCTGAGAAAGGAAAGTTCAGATAAGAAATCCGATAAACTGGGCTTGCAGTTTGCTGTTTTCGACGGCATGACCAATAAGGAAAGAGATGTCGGCTCACTTTCAGGCGGTGAAAAGTTCAAGGCGGCGCTGTCTCTGGCTCTGGGATTAAGCGATGTCATCAGCATGTATGCAGGAGGCATAAAGCTGGACTGCCTGTTTGTTGATGAGGGATTTGGATCGCTGGACCGGAATTCACTTGATCAGGCATTAAATACCTTGAGTGAACTGGCTGAAGGCGATAAATTGGTAGCGATTGTATCGCATGTCAGGGAACTGGAAGACAGAATAGACAATAAGATCGTGGTTACCAAAACGAATAATGGCAGCCATCTGAGTGTTAACCCATAATAGAAGATGCCCTTGCAGGCATCTTTTGTTTCTGAAAATTTGAGACTGTGTTTGAATGCGTTACTGAACTTAACATTATTATGATTGTGGTAAAATATTATAAAGAACATCTGATAAAATACCCTGTTTGAAAATATGCAGTTCATTACAGAGGAATTTGTATCTGAACACTGATAATAACGAGAAAAAAGCGAGGAAGCAGTTTATGTTTAAGTGGATAGTTAAAAGAGCCATAAATAAAATGAGACAGGACTGGACAAAAGGAGACGACATCAGAGATGAAGGTCTCACTGATCCTGATAACGTGGAAATCATTGATAACATCAACTATGGAGACAGCAGTGTTAACAACATGCTGATGCTGCACAGGGCTAAGGTGAAGGGATTACTGCCTGTAATCGTTGACATCCATGGCGGTGGGTATTTTTATGGGGATAAGGAAAGATACCGCTTTTATTGCAGCGAACTGGCCAGTTACGGTTTCGCAGTAATCAATTTCAATTATCATCTGGCTCCGGACTGGATGTTCCCAAAGCCTCTGGAAGATACTGCTCTGGTTTTCAAATGGCTGTCTGATAACGCTGAAAAATACAGACTGGATCTGAAAAATGTCTTTATGGTTGGCGATTCTGCCGGTGCTCAGCTGGTAAGCCAGTATGCAGCCATTCTGTCAAATCCCGAATATGAAAAAATGTTTGATTTTAAAATCGTTAAGGATTTTACGGTGCAGGCAATCGTCTGTAACTGTGGGATGTACGATGTTCTTAATAATGATTCAGGTAAAAAGCTGTCTTTCTATTATGGCAAGGAGTATAAAAACAAATCGGCACGTCTTGATGTATTGAAATACATTAACGATAATTATCCTCCTACGCTGGTAATGACCAGTAATGGTGATTTCCTGAAGGATAATGGAGAACCGTTTGCGAATTACCTGAAAAACAAAGGGGTGGAAAGTGTATATAAATACTATGACCCAAAGGAAAAACAGCTGGGACATGTATTTCATATTGCCATTCGTACCGCAGAGGCCATTGAATGTAACGACACTGAATGTCAGTTCATGAAAGAACATCTTAATGGAAGGGTCAAGTAACATTTAATTATGAAAGTAATAAAGCTGATTCAGACTTCCAGAAAGGCAGAATCGGCTTTTATCTGCAAAACAGAAAAGAGAGAATTCTGAATTCTCTCTTTTCAATATGATTCTATCTATTGTTTTCAGCAGCAGATCAGTCGTATTTCCACATGTCACCAGCCGGGAAGAAGTGTATTGGCAGATTATCATCACCTACAACCGGTCTTAACCACTCTTCAGCCAGACGCATTCCGGTTTCTTCCTGAACGAAGTGACCAGGTACGATCATGGCTTTTGCCTTACCCAGATCGACAGCGTCGCGGATGTATAAAGGTAATGTCCAGTCGACAGTTTCTCCAGGGATGACAACATCATATTTCCAGCTGGCTGCTACCTGATCGTTATTACTCCAGTTACTGTCAGCTCCCGGAAGAAGGTGACCGCAGAAACCGATTGTCGAAACGATTGCATCAGGGTCTCCAATGTAGCGGATGTGTTCAAGTCCCATTCTTTCCTTGACATGTGCGATGAGATCACCAAGACGGGTAGGAGGAAGGACAACTTCCCAACCTCTTGTCTGTGGCTTGAGATATTCCAGCCAGCCCAGGTGTTTCATCATATAATGGAAAATGCCGTCAGGGCGGTGGGCATGAATGTGATCGTGATCACGGTAAACAGTTATGCCGTTATCTAACAGCAGAGCCAGCTTTTCTTCATATACATCATTTCCTTCCAGCAATTCACATTCATCATCGTAACCACTGAAAAAAGTCGGTTCATGAACGAAGATGAAATTTGCGCCGATTTCAATGGCTTTACGGATAATAGGAACCGTAGGGGCAATGGAAATCAGGATTCCGGTACATTCACGGTTTGGGTCTGCACCTACAATAACATCGCAGGTACGGCGGTCACCGATATTTGGATGATAGGCAAGTATCTTATCAACGATTTCTTGAATAGTCATATTATTATCTCCCTCTATACAAATATTTTAGAGTATTAAGCAAATCTCTGAGAATGAAAAAAATATCCTTCTTTTTTAATTATCTCTTGGACTGCCGGGGAATAAAAAAGCCGGATTAACATCCGGCTGCATATATTTAAATGTTTTCCTTTTTTACAACGTCCTTGGTTACTCGCAATATTGCCTGGAATACTACCATAAGCTCAAGTCTTCCTAAGAACATACCCACATTGGCAGTCCAGAGAATGACAGCAGGAGCATTGTAGTTGGTAATGCCGACTGACAGACCTACGGTTGAAATGGCGGAAGCATATTCAAACATTGAATCCTGCAGGTTATTGCCATAAAGGGTAAAGATCATTGATCCTGTAAAGAACAGAATCAGATAGAACAGTATGTAACTTGACATTGAAGATACTTCAGAAGAAGTCAGTTCGCTTTTCTTTCCTGCTCTGGTAATGAAATCAGTAGTGACTGTCTTGTATGTTCTGACAGTGTTTTTGATTTCCTGAAGAATTCCCTTCAGAACTACGATAACTCTGTACTGTTTGATACCGCCGCCGGTTGATTCCAGATCGCCTCCAATTAACATCAGAAGAATCATGATGGTCGCGAATCCGCTTGGTAGTCCTACCAGGGTAGGTACGGAAACGAAACCGGTAGTGGTCAGGCAGGTGGCAAACTGGAAGACGGAAATTCTCAAGGTTTCACCGAAGCCGCTGCTGTATCCTGACTGCTGGAGGTTTATGAACATCAGCGTAATGAACACAACTGCCAGGAAGATGAAGAACTTGGTTTCACAGTGATTTATGATCTTGCCAAATTTCTTCTTTATCAAAGCCAGATGCAGAATGAAGCTTGTCTGACCTAACAGCATCAGTATGATTGTTACTATTTCAATCGGCAGGGAATGATAACCGTAAATGCTGTCATTCAGAACGGAGAATCCTCCGGTTGAAACTGCAGCAATCGCAGTATTGAGAGCATCAAATACAGGCATCCCAAACAGCACATAGAACAGTCCGCCTATGGCAATATAGGCAGAGTATATTGACAGGATCAGACGGGCTGATTTAGCCAGGTTAGGCATCAGTCTGTCAGTGTGTCCCTCTGCATTATAAAGATTAAGACCATATTTATCTGAGAACGCTGATGTAATGATCAGTACCAGACCAACACCGCCGACAAACAGGGTGATGCTTCTGAACATCAGGAATACATGAGGTGTTGCCTCAACATCAACAACGGACAAACCGGTAGTTGAGAAACCGCTGGTCATTTCAAACGCCGCCTGCGTGAAGTTATAATCACCTTTCAGCATCCAAGGTACTGTTGATATCAGAATGGCTGAGAGCCAGATCAGAACGATAAGAACAGCATCGTAGTTTTTTTCAAGCTTTACTATTTCCGTATTCTTTTTCAGCAGTTGTCCAGCCAGTAAGCCGACAGCAATTGCCGATAAGCCAGGAATCAGGAAACATCCGGCATAACTGATTTCGTCAGGATAGAAAGGCAAAACCAGCAGCGGAAGCAGCTGAATGATTCCGACCATGATGATGAAGATGCTCAGATAATAGGCAATGAGTTTATAAAAGTTCTTTCTCATTACTTTTTCCTCTGGAAGATCTTCATAACTCTGTCTTTATTGTTGTGGGTAGTTACTACAAGAATCTTATCGTTGCTCAGCAGCTTGGTATTGCCGTTAGGAATAATGCCTTTTCCATTACGCACGATGGAGCTGACGGAAGCGATATCAGAGATCTTTATGTCTTTCAGCGTCTGTTCGCAGACTTGCAGGTCAGGAGTGATTTTGAATTCCGTAATTACGATCTCATCATTTTCAAGAGAAAGTGTTCTGATGAGATTTTCAATTGAAGCAGCATTTCTGATCTGTTCACCCAGCAGATATGTTGCGGAAAGAACGGAGTCAATTCCCAGACTTCTGAAGGCATCGACGTTTTTAGGGTTTATAACCGTAGCTATGCATCTCTTGGCACCAAATACTTTCTTGGCCAGTTTGCAGGCAACATAGTTTTCATGATCACTTTCAGCTAAGGCAATAAAGATATCGGCATTTTCTGCACCTGCCAGCTGCAGGTCACTCTGTCTGGTAGGATTTCCACGCATGACAGGAATGTTGTTCTGAGCACTCAGATAACGACAGACGTCCTCGTCCTGGTTAATAACGATAAGATCATTTTTCTTATTGTTATACATGCTGATGATGTAATCGGCTTCATGTGTGCCGTCAACAATGACGATTTTCATTAGTGATTACCTCCTTCTTCCATCTGCTTAAGGAAGTCAGACAGCGACAGGTCAAATGGACAAATGCACCTGACTATAGGGTCGACAAGATTTGCCTTGCGTGAGTCTTTAAGTCTGATACAGACATTTTTTCTGTTAAACAGGTACACAAAAACATCTGCCAGGAAAATATTGATATTATCGTCATCAGTAACGATCAGAATGTTTTCGGCTTCATTTGCACCATTTTGAATCAGGAAGTTAACGTCAGTTGCGTCACCGACTTCAACGAAACCGGAAAAATCTGTCAGTCTTTCAATTTTATGTTTATCCTTGTCGATGACAAGAATACTGTCTTTTTTTCCAAGGGCGTGGGCCAGTGAATTGCCAACTCTGCCGGCACCAATGATGATTGTGTTTACATCGTTCATAGTATTCACCTTCTATTCTGAAGACTTTGGGTCTTCATACTATAATATATTAAATATAAAGAGTACCAAATTTCAAGAGAAATCCGTTTTATCGGAAATTAGGTACCATAAGTGCTCTGTTATTTATATACTGTAAAGACAGCTTATGTAAACGGAGAATGCGAACACGGAAAACTGCATGAAATGACATAATAAAAAGAACCGGATATTCCGGTTCATTATTCATTTAGTGGGTATTTTGGTGTTCCGTCTTTGTTGAAAACATATGAATAGTAGTTTTCATCAAGAATGTCATATGAATATCTCTTCATGTCATCCAGAGTTTTGTTGACAGTCTTTACATAGAAATCGATCTGGTCATCTGTCAGTGTACATGAATCGGATTTTATAAACTCACCGGTATATGTGTAATATGTTCCCTGTGCAGTTTTCCAGTTCCACATGCCGCCGATATTGGTGGAAGTGTTTATGATGGCAATATTCTCACTGTCGGAAAGAATATCTGTTCCCATGATGAATCGTGAATCGTAATTCAGGCCAAACAGATTTGCCAAAGTAGGAACAATGTCAATTGAAGAACATGGTTTGTCTACGATTACTGTTTCTTTCATTGATGAACTCCATAATATGAAGGAATTGCGGTACAGTTCAAAATTACCTCTGATATTGTTCAAAGGGAGACCATAAAGCTCAGCACATGACTCATCGGATAAACCATATGGATAATGGTCACAGCACATGGCGAAAACCGTATCATCCAATTTGCCAGCCTGCAGGAGTCTGTCTATCAGATATTTAAGCATGTTTTCAACTTCAATTTCAGTAGCCAGGTAGGCTTCAACTTCTTCGCTGTAATTCAAATGTTCAACTTCCTGGCGGTGTTTTTCGGCCATGTTGTTGCCGGAATAAGTGTAATAGGTGTGACCTGAAATGGTCATGTAATAGGCATGGAAAGGTTTTTCACTGTTTATGTATTCGTCTACGGTAGCTACCGCCATCAGATGGTCACTGTTAGGCCATGAGTACCAGGAAAGCTGCAGTCCTCCGTTTACTCCTTTATAAACATCATAGCCGAAGTTAGGATGGGAGATGTCACGGTCATAGTAATTATAATATCCGTTATGATAGGCATATGTGGAATATCCGTCATTTCTGAAAAGAGTTCCCAATGCCGAATAGGTAAGAGTTTTGCCGCTGTCTGGCAGGCATGATGCGCTGTAATAGAAATTACCGGTCATGTTGGTATATTCGCCGGTAGCCGTACTGCCGCCCCAGATCGTATCGTAGAAATTCGTAAACTGGAATCCCTCGTGAGCCATCATGTAAAGTGTTGGTGTCAGTTCCTTACTGATGCATTTGTCAGAGAATCCTTCCAATGTCAGGAAAATGATATTCTTTCCGTCAAACATCCCGGTATAATCATTCTGATTTGAAGCTGGACGGGAGGTGAAATAGCGGTGCATGTCAGCAATCGTATTATTTGGAGCGGCCGCGATCATGGCATGTTCATCCATTTTCAGAATGTTCTTAAGGATGACCTTGCTTTCAGTCACCTTAATGTCAGTTTTGCCCAGAAGGGAAGGATCAACAATCACTTCGGAATCAGATCCGGCCTTATAGTTAGATGCAACCTGATAAATGTCAGTGTTGCTTGAGGCGATTATTCCATACTGATAGTAATAATTTGATGGTGAATTCTGAAAGTTGCGGAAGAGTTTAAGGTCTGTTTTATAAATGCTGAAAACACTGTACCGGGATGTCAGTAAGATTATTCCTGCCAGAACTATACGGTTTTTCATATCAGCCATATAATTGCTGCGTCTTAACCAAATGAGATACGTTAACAGTGGTACAAAGGCAATAACAATCATGTACCAGCCGTTTTTCATGCCTGTCAGGGCTTCACGCCAGAAATGAGTGACATCACTGGCCAGACCAATGGTCTTCCACATGAAGAATGACTGGAAAACTGTGTAATAAATCATGACGAAACCGAAAAGGACAGCCATGATCATAAGAACGATTGCCAGCAGGATTTTCTGAGTTTTTTCCTTAAGAAAAGAACCGAGCAGGGCAATAAGGGAACCAATAGCTATGGAAATAATGATCTTTGAGAATATAAAGCTTCCTGTCGCAAAACCGAATAGGGCAAAATGACTTCCCAGTTCCAGGAAGATCATCATCAATGGGAAAATGACATACAGATAGAAAAGGTTTTTCATGGTTAACCCTCCAGTCTGTACAGGATGAAATCATCCGGTGAATAGTATTCGTTGAAAAGATATTTTCCTTCTGTATCCAGCCCGCTGTTTCGGACGCCGACAACTATGCCGTCATAGTTTTCAGGAATCAGAATGTTCATGACAATGGTAACGGTTTTTGCATAAACATCTTCACTTTCAATCCAGTTGGAAGATGAAGCTGTCGTTTGACAGATGCATTTGTCATAGTCCTGACCGTTATGGTTTACAGTAAAGCTGTTTGATCCGTTCTCATTGGCGTGATATGACATTTCAAAAGAAGAAATGTCATAGTAATCTGTAATTAAATAATTATATAGAAATCCAAAAGCATTACTGTCTGGGTCATCCATGCTTATTGTCATGGTTACCACATGCCATTTATATCCGCTGACGGCCTGCAGGGTTTCACTGGATAACATGGTTTCATGGCTGACAACAGAAAAAATACCTTCGGCTGGAAGGTCTTCTTCAGCACAGCGCGTAACATATCTGACAGCTTCTCCCTTTTTGATGAAGCCGGTTATTCCATAGTTATCAAAATCTGCCAGTAAAGGCAATCCTCTGGTTTCTTTGCATATGATGCAGGTAGAAGGTTGCTGATAATTGGCATCGGTCCATTGGTGCGAGTGGAATGAACTGCATCCGGTAAGTACTGTCAGCAGCAGTAAGACGAGTAGTTTTTTCATGTAAGAAATTTTAACATATCATTCTTAAATAATAAATATTTTATAAAACAGATATCTGAAAACAAAAAAAAGCATCAGTACTGATGCTTTAAAGTTTCATTTCATAGCCTTTTTCAGTTTTCTGGAATCCCAGTGAATTAAGATATGCTGTGTGATTTTTATCTGGTCCATTGTACGTAAGGGTATAGATACCTTCATTCGGCAGTTTTGATATCAGGAACTGGCCTATACTGAAGTCACGGTATTCTGGAATGGAATAGTCAAGCAGAATTTCCATTTCACCGTCTTTTTCGTGCCCAAGTGTAATGCCGACTGGTTTTCCTTCATGGCTGATGATATAGAAACGGTTAGCGTTTTCCAGATCAATATTGATGCCAGGGAAACATACCTTGATATCTGAATAGTAATTGTCCAGCAGGTGATGAAGGTATTTGTCATCACCATTTACCTTTATGAATTCATATTCCTTGCTGCCCCGGCGCATTTTCCACAGGAAACGTAAATTGATCAGTACCAGACAGAAGTTCATGACAGCTGTAGGATATGATTTGATTATCAGCGCATAAGTCATGAAAATGACGCTGCCGACTGTATTGATAACTCTGAGTTTGAAAACAGAGGTCATCAGAAAGGAAATCAGTACCAGAAATGATCCCAGATATCCGAATAATTCAATTAATAGTTCTTTGGTCATGTTTATCCTCCTTGAAGACAACTTTATAGTGTATACTACAAAACATATATATTCAATACCTATATAATCATATCATTATTTCATGTGATTGAGAGGATAATGATTCAAATTTCAATCAGGCGGTAGAGGAGCGATTTGATTTAATAGTTCAGTGTAACATTGTATACTTAATAAAAAAGAAAGAGGGTATGAATAATGGCATTAACAGAAAAAGAAATACGGGAACTGACCAGGATCGGCAGACAGAAAATGCATCCTGGACTGGAACATTACGAAGGATATAAGACGGACCAGGAACTTAAAAAACCTCAGCCACCGCTGGTAAAGGCACCAATGTGTGAAACATCAATTGCCTTGCCGCTGAACTTTACTGATCTTGATATTGATAATGATTTTCTGCATGTCATTAACAGCCGTCAGTCTCATCGTGTTTATACTCAGGAAAAAATGAACATTCTGCAGCTTTCTTATCTGCTGTGGTGCTCACAGGGCGTCAAGGAAATAAGGGGAAAGTCATATGCAACTTTAAGAACTGTACCGGCCGGCGGGGCTAGACATCCTTTTGAAGTTTATATGACCATTCAGAATGTAGATGGACTTAAGGATGGCCTTTATCACTATCTGCCAATGAAACATCACATTGAATGCCTGAAGGAAGACGAAGAGCTGAAGCCTTTTATCACTGAGTCACTACAGGGGCAGAAATGGGCTGAAAAAGCCAATGTGGTATTCTATTACAGTTTTGTTTGCTACCGCGCTGAATGGAGATACGGTATTTACGCTCACAGAATGTGCATGGCGGATGCCGGTCACGTTACTGAGAATGTTTATCTGTCGGCAACCTCCATTGGCTTGGGAGGCTGTGCATTAGGAGCTGTCGACGGTCCTTGTGCTGACAGAGCCTTCGGTCTGGATGGTGAAGAAGAATTTGTGTTCTATGCCATGCCGGTAGGTACCATTTCTGAAAAGGATAAACAGGCTGAAAAAGATTTCTATAAGTTTGTTGAAGATGAAGGATTATAAAAAGAACCTGACGGTTCTTTTTAAATTGCAGTAAATATGAGAATGTAGTGACACAGGGATCCCAGAAGTATAAGTACATGGAAGATCTCATGTTCGCTCCAGTCATCATTAAAGCGTATTTTCAGGGCGTATATGATGCCTCCAACAGTATAGAAGATGCCCCCTGTAAGTAACAGGGAGAAGCTTCCTGGGCCAAGTTGTTGCCGGATGGTTCCTATTCTGAACAGAGCAGCCCAGCCCATGGCAATGTATATTATTGAAGAAACATACTTAGGACAATAGACCCAGAACGCTTTTACCAGCATGCCGATTGCTGCTACGATCCAGACAACTGTTAGTAGTGGCACGCCTGTTTTCCTGTTCATTAAGAGAAGACAGACAGGTGTATAGGTGCCGGCTATCATGACAAATATGCTCATGTGATCAAATTTCTTGAGAATTCGGGCTCCTTTGCCCGGAAGAATGAACGTGTGGTAAGCAGTGCTGGCCCGATAGAGAAGACTTACACTCAGGCGATATACGGCAAGAGCAATTAAGTCAGCTGTAGCATATAGGGAATATGATGCCTTGATGAACAGTACAGGTGTCAGAGTTACGGAAACAATGAAACCGATAAGATGTGTAAGAGCACTGATTGGATCTTTCACTGAAAAGAAAGGCTTATCGGATAGGCGGTTAAGCTGTCTGATAGTCAGTTCTTTCAATGTGTTCACCTCCTTGTAATATTTGAATAACAGTAATATAATAAACCTGTGAAAGGTTTTTCAATAACCTCTAACAAAAATATACAACGTTTTTAATATCTTGTCAAAGGATAATAGAAAACCTATGGAGGAAAACATGGAAAGAGAAAGAATCATGACGTTTACGCTTCCTACATACAGGGAAATCCCTAATGTAGGTCTGTATCTTGATCAGGTTTCAAAATATATTAATGAATGTTTCAGCGATGTACTTGATTTTTCTATAACGAACTCGATGATTTCCAACTATGTAAAACATGATCTGGTAGCTAATCCGGTGAAAAAACTGTATTATCGTGATCAGATTGCCAGTCTTCTGTTTATAACACTGACCAAGAGTGTCATTGCTCTGGAAGATCTTAAGGCTTTGCTGGAAAAACAGAATGAGATATGTGAAACGGAAAAGGCGTACAGCTACTTTGCGGATACATTTAACAGAAGCCTGCATAATATTTTCACCGGTGAGATGATAGTGAACGATACGCCGTTAACTAAGCGGCAGGATATTGTTAATACCATAGTCAGTACTGTTGTGCATCAGATTTATCTGAATGCTGAGATCGGTACCTTTACCGCTGAATAACAGGCATAATAAAACCCGGAATACTCCGGGTTTGTTTTTAATATAGTTTAGCACCTGCCGGTATTCTGTTATCCAGCATCAGCAGATTGAGTTTTTCCTCGCCATTTTCGCTGTGTACAGCTGAGATCAGCATGCCGCAGGAATCAATTCCCATCATCTTTCTAGGTGGAAGATTGACTATTGCCACGCATGTCTTTCCAATCAGTTCCTCAGGATTGTAGTACTCACTGATTCCTGAAAGGATTACTCTGTCTGTCCCGGTGCCGTCATCGAGAACGAATTGCAGTAATTTCTTGCTCTTAGGTACGGCTGTGCAGTCCTTGACCTTAACAACGCGGAAGTCAGACTTGCTGAAGGTTTCAAAATCAACCTGCTCTTCAAACAGAGGTTCGATTTCAACGTTGGAGAAGTCGATGATTTCAGGCTTTTCCTGTGGTGCTGCACCAACACGTTTTACGGTTGAAGAACCAATAGGCTTCATGGTCGGGAATAACAGAACTTCTCTGATAGTGTCTGCATCTGTCAGTAACATTACCAGTCTGTCAATGCCTATACCCATACCGCCTGTTGGAGGCAAACCGTATTCCAGAGCTTCAATGTAGTCAACATCCATTTCCGTAGCTTCGTCATTACCTTTGTTCTTTTCATCAACCTGAGCCTGGAATCTGGCTTTCTGGTCGATTGGATCATTCAGTTCTGAGAAGGCATTGCCGTATTCGTGGCCATCAATGAATAATTCAAAGCGGTCGGTAAATCTTGGATCTGCAGCATTCTTTTTGGCTAACGGAGAGATCTCTATAGGGTAACTGTAGACAAATGTAGGCTGCAGCAGGTTTTCTTCAACATACTTGTCGAAGAATTTTTCGATTACATGTCCGTAATTCTTTTCGTGTTCCAGTAATTCGATGCCGTGTTCCTTTGCCAGGGCGATTGCTTCTTCATCAGTGTTTACATGATAGAAATCAACACCGCTGTATTCCTTAATGGCGTCTACCATGGTAACTCTCTTGAATGGACCCTTAAGTGATATCTGCTTGCCCTGATATGTTATTTCTGTAGTACCCAGTACTTCGGTGGCTACTGTTTCAAACATACCCTCAGCCATGTCCATCATTCCATACATGTCTGAATAAGCTACATAGAATTCAATCGTTGTGAACTCAGGATTATGCATGGTATCCATGCCTTCATTTCTGAACAGACGGCCTATTTCGTAAACACCTTCCATGCCTCCTACGATAAGTCTCTTTAATGGAAGCTCAGTAGCTATTCTGAGATACATATCAACATCCAGTGTGTTATGGTGAGTAACAAATGGTCTGGCATTGGCGCCGCCCAGAATGGTATTAAGTACAGGTGTCTCAACTTCGATAAGTCCCTTGCTGTCGAAATAGCGCTGGATTGATCTGATAATCTTAGGACGGGTGAAGGCGATCCTTCTGGCATCTTCATTCATGATCAGATCGACATATCTTCTTCTGAATCTTTCTTCCTTATCAGTAAGACCATGGAATTTTTCAGGTAATGGTCTTAAGGCCTTTGAAAGATGAGTATATTTCTCAGCTTTAACAGACAATTCACCAGAATCTGTTTTAACAACAGCTCCTTCAATGCCGATAATATCACCGATGTCACTGGCTTTGAAAATCTCATATACATCATCGCCAACAGTTCCTTTATTGACAACAACCTGGATCTGACCATCGCGGTCAAGCAGGTGCATGAAGCCGATCTTGCCCATTCTTCTCTTTGACATGATGCGGCCGGCTATGGAAACATGTTCGCCGATTTCCTCTAATTCTTCTTTGGTTTTATCACCAAACAGTTTCTGTAACTGCCGGGAATGGTGGGTGCGTGTATATGCATGGCCGAAAGGATCAATGCCCTTGGCACAAAGTTCTTCCATCTTCTGTCTTCTGACCGATTCCTGATCCGTTAAGTTTTCTGCCATAATAAAAACCTCCTTAATAAGTACAATTATTATAAACTAATTCTGTTATAATAAAAACATGAAAATAACTGTTTTGTCGGACAACAATTCTATCATTGACCATTATTATCTGGCAGAACCTGCTTTCTGTCTTTTTGTTGAAGAGGGAGATCACCGAATTCTGTTTGATACCGGATATTCCGATGTTTTCAGAACAAACGGTGAGAAGATGGGAATCGATTTCAATACCATTGATACTATAGTGATCTCACATGGACACAATGACCATACCGGCGGTCTGGCATATATGCAGGATCTGAAACAGGAGATAAGGTTATTTGCACATCCTGAGGCTTCACAGAACAAGGAGTACGAAGGTATGAATATATCAATGCCGGTAAGGTTTGATCAGCTCAACGATAATTTCAGTTTGTGTTTATCTGATAAACCGGTGCAGATTACTGAGAAATTGATTTTTCTGGGTGAAATAGAGAGAAACTGGCAGAAAATTGAGCCGTTGGAAAACGATGAACTTCATGATGATACAGCCGTAGTATATAAAGATGATGACGGTATCTTCATTATTACAGGCTGTTCTCACAGCGGGATCATCAATATCTGTGAGTACAGCAAGAAGATAACCGGTATAAGCCATATTAAAGGCATTATCGGCGGCTTCCACATGCTTGATAATGAAAAACTGAACAGGGAAGTTTCTGCTTATTTTGCCAATGAGGACATAGAGGTTATTTATCCGTGTCACTGTACTGATCTGAAAGCCAAGATAGCTCTCAGTCAGGTAGTGCCGGTTAAGGAAGTAGGAGTATCACTGGAAATCGAGATATAACCGACAGCATCAGTTTTTGCAACTACGCTAATACTGTACTTAAAAAAGGACTCAAGTCCTTTTTTATTGTTTCAGTTTTCTTATGAGTTCCATATATGTCAAAAGGTTGATAGCCGTTACCATCTTTACATGATGATTATCGAACTGTTTGTCAGAATATAAATCAGTCACTGTCATGCCTTTGGTAACAGTTCCTTTGGTTTCTACGAATACTCCACATTCTTCAAACTGGAAAATGGATGGTTCAAGAAGGTAGGCAAGGGGAACAAGTGCTCTGTTTTCTAATTCACGGGTAACATTAAGGCCAAACATTACTACAGGTATTCCGGAAAGAAAGACGTGCTGAGCACTTTCGGGATCGATATAGATATTCTTTTCAGCTACCGGTGTTACATCACCGTAACTGTCAGATCCTCCAATAAGAAGTATTTCTTTTATCTTGTCTGCCAGAGTATGATCCTTCAGCAGCATTTCAGCCAGCTGGGTCAATGGACCATTGATAATGACTGTTGTCTCTTTTTCAATGTGATCAGTTATTTCAAATTGTTCAGCATTTTTCAGCAGAGAGGTCAGCTCTCTGTTTTCTTCACTGTTTTCCAAACTCAGAAAGATTTTCATGTTACTGTACCTCACTGTAGCATCTGATGTATTCAGTCAGCAGTCTGACAAATTCAGGTCGGTCAACATCCATTAGGCAGGTAGCATTAGGTTTTATGCCAGTTACATTATAGATGTCTCCAACGGTTTTACCGGTTGTATACATTCCGGAAGTTTCAACCTTAACATACATGTTCTGCATGGTAAATACTTCAGGATGTATAAGAGCCATGACAGCACAGACGTCATGCATTGGTGCTCCCCGGTAACCAATTGATAAGTGGAAACGGTAAAAGAATTCCAGCCATTGCCAGACTATTTCACTGACAGGATTGTTGATGGCCTTGATGGATTCAACATCATCAGGTTTTATAAGTGCTTTTTCCGTAACATCGAGTCCGGCCATAATGATTGGGATGCCTGAAGAAAAGACTATGTCAGCGGCTTCCGGGTCAAAAAGTATGTTGAATTCAGCGGCAGGTGTCCAGTTGCCGTATTTTATTCCCCCGCCCATTAAAGAAATGCGGGCAATTCTGCTTTTAAGTTCAGGATGGGTTAGCAAAAGCTGCGCTACATTGGTTAATGGTCCGGTAGCAACAATGGTTACAGGTTCATCACTGTTTTTCAGCGTTCTGGCCATCAGTTCAACAGCAGAGCATTCTTCCAGCTCCGTTACCGGTTCCGGGAGGGCAGGACCGTCCAATCCTGATTCTCCATGAATGTTGGCTGGTGCACTAAGTGATTCACGGTATAAAGGGCAGTTACGTCCGGCTGCCACAGGAGCATTCAAGCCAATCAGAGTCATTACTCTGCGGGCATTATACTGAGCTTTGTAGACATTGCAGTTGCCGTTAACAGCAGTACAGGCCAGTATCTTGAGGTCCTTACTGGCATTAGCCACTACCCAGGCTATGGCATCGTCGTGACCGGGATCGGCATCCAGAATTACGGGAACAGGTTTATTCATGATTGATCCTCTTTTCTTCAACTCAATTATAACTGAAAAAACTGTCCTGTGACGGACAGTTAGACCAGCAGTGCAAATATGATGCCTACCAGGAATCCACCTGCATGTCCTGTTACGGAAATGTTAGGCATGAAATTTATTACAATGTTGGGAAGCATGTATTGGAAGGCATCCTGAATAGAGAAATATCCCACTTTCATCAGCAGCGCTACGTAGAAACCCATGAAACCGTACAGTCCTCCGGAAATACCAACTGAGATCTTGTCTCTGCCTTTGCCGGCAAACCGCATCGTCAGTATGTTTCCTCCCAGAATGGCCAGTATCAGTAAAAGACCGTATCGCGGTGAACCGAGAGCTTCCTCCAGCCAGCGGTAGTTGTATAAGCTGTACATGTTGACTAACAGGTGATATGGCCGTATATGGACAAATCCTGCAGTCAGCAGTCTGTAGATCTCACCCTTACGTACGCGGCTGGGAACAAGGGCCCCGGCCTTAATGGCATAGCCTATGCGGCTCTGATGGGCATTTATGTAAAGAAATATCAGTACACAAATGCCTATTGCCATGTATGTTACAACGTACATTCAGCGTTTCCTAAAGGTTTTCCTTCGTTAAAGTTACGGGCATTCTCCATGGTTGTTACAGCTATGGCCTGCATTGCTTCTCTGGTGAAGAAAGCCTGATGTGAAGTCAGTACCAGCTGAGGGAACATCTGCAGACGTGCTGTGATTGAATGTGGCAGAGGTTCATCAGATCTGTCAGTATAGACATTTGCATCTTCACCCTCATAAACGTCCAGAGCAACAGCATGGAATTTTCCTTCCTTCAGAGCAGCAATCAGTGCTTCAGCGTCGATCAATGGTCCTCTGGCAGTATTAACCAGCATTACTGTGTCTTTCATCTTGGCGATAGCTGCCCGGTCGATAAGGTGATATGTGCCATTAGGACCCATGATCAGCGGTGCATGCAGTGAAATCAGGTCTGCTTTTTCCAGCAGTTCATCTTTTGTTACATATGTCAGAAGGCCTTCTTCTACTAATCTCTTATTTGGATATGCATCCCATCCGATGACGGTCATACCGTATCCCTTGGCAATACGGGCAAAGCATTCGCCGATCTTGCCGGTGCCCATGACACCGCAGATCTTGTTATGCAGGTCAACACCTAACAGGCCGGAGAGGGCAAAGTTGTTTTCTCTTACCTTGCGGTCTGCCTTGTGCAGTCTTCTGTTAGCTTCCTGAATGATAGCCATGGCATGTTCTGCTACAGCATATGGTGAATAGGCAGGAACTCTGGCAACCTTGATGCCGTATTCCTTGCATCTGGCCAGATCAACGTTATTGAAACCGGCGCAACGTAACAAAATCAGCCTGATTCCGTCTTCGTGCAGAACGTCAATTACTTCAGACGGTGCTTCGTCGTTAACGAAGATACATACGGCATCATGACCTTTGGCGAGTGATGCTGTTTCAAGAGTCAGACGTGAGCTCAGGAATGTTATTTCGCAATTGTATGTACCAGGGCCAACATCCTTAGCAAGTTCTGTAAAGAATGTACGGTCATAGTCCTTGGTTCCAAAGAAGGCGATTTTGAGAATTGGAAGAATGTTTTCTTCAATAACCTCATGAGAAAGGATATTTTTTATGTTTTCTAATTCCTCTTCTTCAGTAGGGCCATCTATAACAAACTGGATCCGATCTCCCTTTTTGGCCCCCAGTGCCAGAATCTGCAGTACGTTATTGCCGTTGGCTTCCTTGTCATTGCATTTGATGCTGACAGCGCACTTGCTGTTGACGCATAACTGTGCCAGAAGGGCAGCAGGACGGGCGTGCAAACCCATAGGATTCTCAACTATACAGCGATATTCGATCATAATTATGGTTCTCCTTAATATCTGTCTTAATTATAACACGTAAAAGATGTTATTAAGCGTAAAAAAAGAAACCTTTCGGTTTCCTTAATTGTTTGTTATTTGTCTTTTCCGGTCATTTCCTTAGCTGCTGTTAACAGAGAAGCTATGCTCTGCAGTTCGCTAGGAATAACGATCTTGGTTGCCTGACCGTCAGCCATTTTTTCATAGGTTTCGAGTGATTTCAATGAGAGATATTCCTTGCTTGGATTGGACTCATTGATCATCTGGATACCTCTGGCTTCTGCTTCATAAACCTTTGCCAGGGCTTCGGCACGGCCTTCTGCTTCAGCAATCATGGCAGCTTTCTTGGCTTCAGCTCTAAGAACTGTGGATTCCTTTTCACCTTCAGCTACCAGGATGGCACTCTTCTTTTCACCTTCAGCCTTCAGGATGGATTCACGTCTTTCGCGTTCAGCTCTCATCTGCTTTTCCATGGCTTCCTGAATGTCTTTTGGAGGGATAATGTTCTTAACTTCTACACGGTTTACCTTGATGCCCCATGGGTCTGTTGCTTCATCAAGAATAGAACGCATCTGAGTATTGATGATGTCTCTTGAAGTCAGAGTTTCATCAAGTTCAAGGTCACCGATGATGTTACGAAGAGTTGTAGCAGTAAGATTTTCAATAGCTGTAATAGGACCGACAACACCATATGTATACAGCTTAGGGTCTGTGATCTGGAAATATACGACTGTATCGATCTGCATTGTGACGTTATCTTTAGTGATAACCGGCTGTGGATCAAAGTCCTTTACGATTTCCTTTAAAGTTATCTTGTTGGCAACACGGTCAATGAACGGTACCAGAAAATGTACACCTGTAGTCCATGTCGCGTTGTAAGCACCAAGTCTTTCCATTACATATGCTTCAGCCTGTGGAACGATTCTGATCATGTAAGCCAGAATGCCGGCTACTATGAAGAAAATTACCAAGAATATAACAATAGGTACAAAGTTATCCATAACGCTACCTCCTTATTCATCTATTGCCTTGACAATCAGCTTAACGCCGTCGATTGCCATAATTCTAACATTAGTATCTTTCTTGATCGGTTGGTTGTCAATAGAGATACAGCTCCAGGTCATACCTGAAACAACAAGTTCTCCCCAGCTTTCAGGAGTTATGTCTTTTGTAAGCAGGGCAGACATACCGATCAGTCGGTCACTGTTTGTGGCTACGATATTACCGCGCAGGTATTTGGCAGCCAGCGGTCTTACTATCAGCATTACACCGATGGAAACTACAAAGAAGGCTACAAACTGCAGAGCTGTCTGCAGTCTCAGCCAGGCTAATATACCGGCTGCCAGGGCACCTACTGCAAACCAGATGCAGATCAGGTCACCGATGGTCACTATTTCAATGATTATTGAAGCTATAGCTACAAAAATCCAAAGTATTATCATGCTCATAGAGTTCACCCCCTGAAGACGTTGTTCAAATCAACCGTCATCATTTTTTCCTTATCATCCCAGCTAGCCAGGAATTTAACGCTGTCCAGCTTCATTTCCAGCATCTTGGCAATGGCTGTCATGACAGATTTATTGCTGATGCGGGCATAACCGGTACCGACTGAAATCTTATGAAGATCTTCAAGAGGGTACAGGTGCAGATCATATTCATTTTTAGTTACAGGTTTTATTGCCAGTACCTTCGTGTCATAATCAAGACCTACCAGACACCAGCGTATGTCAGCAAAATATCCTGCTGCACTGTTATTAAGTGTAATTGCTGTATCTGTAAGGGTGGCAATAAGAGTATAGGCGTTGCCTTTTATCCAATGAAACATACACATCACTTCCTCTGAAATCATTATATTCATTTTATGATATATTTGCAAGATTTTATAAATTTTATAAAACTTAGTTGTGAAAGTTTTAGTTATTCTAACACACATGAGGGTTTATGTTTTATTGGAGGTATAATTATAGTGAATAAAACAGGAGGGGACATAAATAATATGAGTAGTTATAAAAATCTGAGAATCGTTGATAACTTTTATCAGACCTCAGCTTTTTTTCCTATGCCTACAGTAATCATCAGTACGCTGGCTGACAATGGTCAGACTAACTGCGGTGCTTATTCTCTGGTGCAGCCATATTACATTGCCGGCAAGGATTATTATGCTATGCTGCTGGAATGCCGTAACTCATCAAATACGGCTCAGAACATCATTAAAAGGAAAAAATGTGCATTAAACTTCATCTATGATGACCGCAAGCTTTTCAAACAGGCTGTTGCCCTGGGTTTCCCGGGTGATACAACTGAACAGAAAATGAAAAACTGCATTTACACTCTGGAAGACGGTTTGAGAAAGGAAGAAGACCCGCAGGGAGAATATCCTAAGGTCATTCAGGAATGCTTCCAGGTATTTGAATGTACATGGGTTGATTCACTGGAACACTGTGAAAATACACCGCCTATGGAAGAAGGTCATGACCATTATGAAATGGAAAAATACAATGACTTTAACGGCATCACTTCACCTTATGGCGCTCACTTCATTTTGAAGATTGATAAGATCCTGATGAAGGAAAAATATTACAACGCCATAGTAAATGGAGTTACCAAAAATGACTTTCCACCGGTACCTGTAGACTACGGTTACCGTGATTCCAAAAACTTCTGGTATACTAGGAGTTCCAGATTCTTCAAGCCTATTGGTGAACTGCTTCCTATCAGGGAGACAAGTGTTGCTTCAGTAATGTATGCAGCCAAGAGAATCGATCCGGAAGTTCAGTTTACTGAAGAAGCATGTGCAAAGCTGGTCAAAGTACCGAGAATCTTCCTGCCTACGGTACTAAAGGGATGTGTATCATGGGCTAAGGAAAACGGCGTAACACTGGTAACAGCTGAACACATGGATATAATCAATGACAAACGTGCTAAGGAGAAGGGTAAGTAAAATGAAAGTTGTATTAGCAGGTGCATTTGGCAATCTAGGCGCCGACATCTTAAAAGAATTAATCAGACAGGGACATGAAGTAGTCGCTGCTGACTTAAAGGAAAGGGAAATTGAAGGTATTAAGGGTAAATATGAATTTGTTTCCATTGATGCCCGTAATCCTGAAACATTAAAGGGAATCTGCGATGGCTGTGAAGTTGCCATTACTACCATGGGCCTGACTGGTGCCAGCAAGACCATAACAGCTTATGACATTGACTATCAGGGCAACCTGAATCTGTTGAATGAATGTGTCAAAGCCGGAGTAAAACACTTCAACTTTGTTTCTGTTATCAGAGCAGATGAGGCACCGGATGTACCGATGCTGGATGCCAAGGCCAAATTTGAAAAGGAATTAAAGGCTTCAGGACTGAAGTATACGATTTACAGACCAACAGGTTATTTCTATGACATAGCTAAAGTCTTCAAGCCTATGATCGAAAAGGGCAAGGTATCATTATTAGGTGCCGGCGATAAGGTCTGCAACGTAATTGATACACCTGATTTCGCTGAATTCATCGTTCTGCATATGTGCGATGACAATAAGACATATAACATTGGCGGTAAGGAAACATATACATACAGACAGATTGCTGAACTATGTGCTGAAGCAGCCGGCAAGGAAATCAAGATCAGCAGTGCACCGGCATGGCTGTTCGATGTTCTGGCCTGGGTAAACAAGGTTCAGAAGACAGGACGCGATGGTGTTCTGAGATTCTCAAAATTCATCATGACTCATGATCTGGATGGAGATACTGTATATGGCAAGGCCAGCTTCAAAGAATATCTGAAAGGATACTTCGGAGGTAAGTAATATGATGTTTCCAAAGGAAATGCTGTATCTGCTGATCGTTTGCGCCGTACTGACATTAGTTGGATACTATAAATTCGTATGGTTCATGTCAGTTGGCTATGGGCTGGCAGTATGGGGAATCGGACTGGCACTGATCGTTCTGTTCCGGTCACGCATTACTCCGGCGGGTGTAGCTTTGTGTATCGGATTGATGGTATACGGACTTAGACTTGCAGGATTCCTGCTGTTAAGAGAACGTAAGAACAAGTCCTACAGCAAGAGAATGGATTCCATAGTCAAGGAATCTACCGGAGAAAAGAAAATACCGATTTTCGTAAGCTTCTTTGTCTGGATCTATGTGGCATTTGATTATGTAGCACAGACATCAGCCATTACTTACAGACTTGTCAATGGTGATAAGGGAGGAGTAATGGCCTGGGTTGGTTTAGTTGTAATGGCTTTGGGCATCATTATTGAATCTCTGGCTGATAAGCAGAAATCAGATGCCAAGGCAAAAGACCCTCACCGTTTCGTTGATACAGGCTTATACAGAATTGTAAGATGCCCAAACTATTTCGGTGAACTTCTGTTCTGGACAGGAGTTACGATCTCAGGATTTGGTGCTGTAAAAGGGCTGCAGTGGATCATTGTCATCATTGGTTTCCTGCTTATTCTGTATGTCATGCTGTCAGGTGCCAAGAGACTTGAAAAGCGTCAGAACAAGAGCTATGGATCAGATCCTGAATATCAGGAATATTATAAAAAGACTCCGGCAATTTTCCCGTTTGTACCGCTGTACAGTCTGGAAAAGTTTACCTGGATCAAGTAGAAGGTCATCATGAACGGAATATCTGTTCCCATGGCCATCATCGATTTCATCCCCATCGTTCTGTTCTTCATCACAGCGGTAGTACTGCAGAGAGACCTGTATAATAAGATGTCAAAAGGCGCCTTTGCCTTATTGGCAGCAGGGAGCATCATGGTCTTTTTCGGAGGTACATATAAAGCTCTGTGGAAGCTGCTTTATGCATTGAATGTATGTGATTTTACAACATTGAATAATGCCTTGTTCCCTATGCAGGGACCTGGCTTTCTGTTGGTGTTTCTTTCACTGCTGGGCAACAGAAACGGCAAAAAGGTTTATGCCGTTGCTCCGGCAGTATATGCCAGCAATCTGATTTTTATCATCATGCAGGTTGTAGGTCTTGGCGGAACACAGGCAATGCTGGCCATCAGATCAGTTAAGATGAAAAAGACCAATGCCCTGATATGTTTCGTCCTTTCTTTCATCTTCATGCTGGGAATGGGGTATCTGGGCAGCAAGTTCGATGACTCAAGCAGGATGCACTGGATCGCTCAGGTAACTAACATCGTTTCTCAGGGAACACTGCTGGCAGGAACAATGATCCTGCATAATGCCGGTTTAGGTAAAAATGCGTAATAAAACCACGGAATGACCGTGGTTTTAATGTGCTTAGAATTTCTTTTCAAATGTTGCAATTACAGCGTTCATTACCGCAGCGCGGAAGTTATTTTCCTCAAGCACTCTGACACCCTGAATGGTACTTCCGCCAGGGGAACATACACTGTCTTTCAGTTCTCCTGGATGCTCGCCGGTAATCAGCAGCATTTCGGCTGTACCTTTCAGCATTTCACAGGCATATTTTATGGCTTTGGCACGAGGCAGACCACAGGCAACAGCACCGTCAGCCAGTGCTTCAACAAACATGGCAGTGAATGCAGGACCGCATCCTTTTACACCGCCTGCTGCAGCCATGGTATGTTCATCAGTTTCTTCAACTGAACCTGAAGGCTGCATGAGCTGCAGGAAATACTGTTTTTCTTCTTCAGTAACATTTTCGTTTACAACGAATAACGTTGTTCCATGTCCCACTGCTGTCGGCATATTTGGTGTACAGCGGATGATTGGGACTTCCCCAAACAGTTTTTTCAGCGCTTCCAGATTTCTACCGGCAATCATTGAAACGATGACATAACGATCCTTGCGGTTTTTCAGGTCATCCTTTATGCCCTCCAGCATTTCGTTAAGCATCTGCGGTTTGACTCCCAGGAAAATATATTCAGCTTCCTTGGCTACAGTGTTATTGCTGCAGACTGTACCTCCGGTTATTTCTGCCAGTTTCCGGGCTTTTTCTGCTGTTCTGTTAGCTAACAATATTCTGTCAGCCCGACCGCTTTTGGCAGCTGCCTTAGCCAGGGCACCGCCCATGTTTCCCGTACCGATAAAGCCTATTGTTTTCATTTTTGTTCTCCTTTGATTTTTTCTATATTATATTTCAACATTGGAGAAAAGAGAAAACTGTTGCCCGTCAGTGATAAGCAACAGTTATAAATTATATTACAAGCAAACTGTATTAATGAGGATAATGTGATAAAATATATAAAATAATAAAGGAGCATTCATGAATTATTCAGTTGTTATCGTAGCTGCAGGAGCATCAACAAGATTCAATCAGGGCATTTCCAAAATGCTTTATCGGTTTTCTGACGGGACAAAAGTAATAGACAGAACAATCAGAACGTTTGAGCGGGATGATGACTGCCGCCAGATAGTGGTTGTATGCAGCAGTGAAGTAATGGATTATCTGACCTTTAACCATCTTAATGCCAGAATAACGCTTTGTTATGGCGGAGCAAGCCGTCAGGAAAGTGTCTGTCATGGACTGATGGCGGTTACTGAAAAGCTGGTAATGATTCATGATGGCGCCCGCTGTTTCCTGGAAAGGGAAGATCTGGAAAGCCTCAAGCAGAAAATGTCTGAGGAAAACGGGGCCTTGTTGGTAAAGAGCATGGTAGATACGGTAAAAGTAGTTAAAGAAGGTGTCGTTATCAGTACACTGGACCGTGACGGCCTGAAGAGAGCTCAGACACCGCAGGCATTCCCAACAGCAGAGCTGATCAGATGTTACAGACAGGCTGAAAAGGATGGCTTCAGTGCTACTGATGACAGTCAGCTTGTTGAAAGATACAGCAATATGAAAGTGGTCTGTGTTGAAAGCAAAGGTCACAATACCAAGGTAACAGTCATAGATGATGTCAGAGGAGAGTAGAAAACATGTTTAAGGAAAGAAGAGAAAGATTATTAAAGACACTGCCTGATTATTCAGTAACAGTTTTATATTCTGGGAAACCGCAGCATTCCATAGGAGATGAGATTTATCCTTTTAAGGTTGACCGCTCATTCTTCTATTTTACAGGCATAGATGCCTCCAATATGAGCCTGGTTCTGTTCAAGCTGCCTTCAGGCAACCAGCAGATCCTGTTTATCGAGCCTTTTGATCCGGTAATGGCTAAATGGGTAGGTGCCAAGATGCTTCCTGAAGAAGCAACTCAGATCAGCGGAATTACAGACATCAGATATGTTGATGCCTTGGAAGATACCCTCAGCAGACTTATCAGCAATTACGGAAAGTTCAGCCCAATCACCTTATGCGGTGAACTTTCAAAGATGGAACTCCATCAGAACTGGCCTGTTACCGATCTGTTCAACATGCTGAAAACACAGCATCCTGACGTTGTGGTCAGAAATATCTGTGCCAATACCGCCAGACTGCGCATGGTTAAGGATGAAGAAGAAATCAGTCAGATGAAAAAAGCCATTCATGTCACAAATGAAGGCATCAAGGCTATGATGAAGGCTGCAAGAGAGTGTATCAGTGAAAATGAACTTGAAGCTCATTTCGACTTTGTTCTTAAATGCAATAACTGCGAACATGCTTTTGGAACGATCTGCGCATCAGGAAAGAATGCCACAGTTCTGCATTATGGTGAGAATAATACTCAGGCTAAGGAAGGCGAAATGGTTCTGGTTGACCTGGGAGCTGCCTGGCAGCTGTATAATGCCGACATAAGCCGTACTTTCCCGTTAAGCGGCAGGTTCTCTGAACGCCAGAAAGAAGTTTATGAGACGGTATTAAGAGCTAATAAGATGGTTCAGGAAGTAGTAAGACCTGGCATGACTTTAAGAGAACTTAATAATAAGGTCATCGAATTCTATCAGAACGAACTGCCAAAGATCGGGTTGCTGCAGAATGGCGATACAGTAAGAGATTACTACTGGCACAGTGTTTCTCATCATCTTGGTCTGGAAACTCATGATGTTTCACTGCTTGACGAACCTCTGAAGGTGGGGAATGTCATTACTGATGAGCCGGGATTATATCTGGAAAATGAGGGCATCGGTGTCAGAATAGAAGACGACATCATGATTACTGAAAACGGATGCATTAATCTGAGTGAGGAAATCATGAAGGAAGTTGCAGACATAGAAGCATTCATGGCAGAAAGGTAAGATGAACAAGAAGTTTTTTCTGATCATCTGGAGCATATTACTGGCAGGTCTGGTCATAGGAACATTTACGGATCTGCCTCTTTCGTTACGGCTTTATGACCGTAATAACGTAGTCGCAAAACGGATAGACATGTTTGCCATGGTTCCCAGCATGATGCTGGTAGAAGTGTGCTGCTGTACATTCAGCTGGTATAATCGCGATGATAAGGCACGTTTTACGGTAGGAATCCTGCTGACAGTGCTGATGGGGTTTCTTGTTGTCAATGAGATAAACAAGCGGCTGGGAATGAATATACTGGTGGTTATTGTTCTGGGTGCTGTGCTGGCAGCAGGCAACTATGCCGTCATGATTATAAAAAAGCCGGAAATCAGTGAGATACAGTATGCGGCAGTTACTAACATGATGTTATCGGCCTTACTGATATTTGTGATCACATCCGGAATCAAGACTGTCTGGGGAAGATTGCGTTTTTATGCAATGGAAGATCCAGCTGCCCAGTTTACCAGCTGGTATGTTATAAAGCCATGGGGATTGAATGACAGGTTCCGCAGTTTTCCAAGCGGACACAGTTCTTTTTCTGTCATGATGTTCTACATGACCGTCGTAATGGGTATGCAGAATGTGAAAACGAACAGGAGCGTGATGGCTCTTATCGCAGTTCTTTGGACTGTTGCTGTCATGTGGGGCAGGATAACGTATGGTGCTCATTTCCTGACAGACACCTGTGTGGGAAGCCTGATTGGAACAGTATGCGTGTATAAAGGCATGCATAATATATATAAAAAGTATTAATATTAAGGAATTATAAGAATTTATATAAATAAAGTAGTGAAAGGAAACAGATTAACCTTTACAATGACGCTGCTTTTTGGTAAAATTCTTAATACTGGATAAATGCGTTAAGCATTTACTCCTTGGCTGAAAAGCCCAATAGACCAGAAGGAGGAAAAAACGATGCGTAAGTATGAAATTATGTACATCCTGAATGCTTCATTAGAAGAAGCTGCTCGTAATGCCCTGATCGAAACTTTACATGCTATTATTACAAATGATGGCGGTGAAATCGAAAAAGTTGATGAATGGGGAATTAAAGAGTTTGCCTATCGTATTGAAGACATGACAAAGGGTTATTATGTAGTTGTTACTTTCAAAGCCGGCAATGAAGCTGTTGCTGAGTTAGATCGTATCTGCAGAATCAACCAGAATGTTGTACGTCACATGATTGTTAATCTTGAAGAAATCTAAGAGGTAAATTAAATGATTAATCGCGTAGTTTTAGTTGGAAGATTAACGAGAGACCCTGAGTTAAGATCAACTCAGAGCGGAAAATCAGTTGTCAGTTTCACATTAGCGGTTGACCGCAGAAAAAGCAGAGATGCAGATCCTAACATGCCAACAGCTGACTTTATCAGCTGCGTAGCTTGGAACCAGACAGCTGAATTAATGTCACGCTACACTCACAAAGGATCACAGATCGGTGTAGAGGGACGTATTCAGACAAGAAATTATGATGATCCAAATGTTCCGGGTAAGAGAGTATATGTAACGGAAGTCGTATGCGACAGCGTGACATTCCTGGATTCCAAAAACACTGCAAGTGCAAACCAGGGAACATCTGTTGACAACAGCGGCTATTATCCGGATCCGTCATACGCAGATGAAACACCGGAGATTCCATCACTTGACATCTCCAGTGATGATCTGCCTTTCTAAAGGAAGGAGATAAAAATGGCTTATAACAAGAAACAGCGTACAAGTCGTAAAAAGGTTTGTTACTTTACAAAGAACAACATCAAGTATATCGACTACAAAGATACTGAATTATTAAAGAGATTCATCTCAGCAAACGGTAAGATTATTCCACGCAGAGTAACAGGTACCAGTGCAAAGTATCAGCGTATGTTAGCTACAGCTATCAAGCGTGCTCGTCAGATGGCTTTATTACCATACGTAATTGACTAATCGAACAGATCCTCCGTTTTCTAGCGGAGGTTTGTTTGTTTAAAGAGAAACATTATGAATAAAAGAAGAGTCAACAGTATAACCTATGGTGCATTATTAAGTGCATTGCTGGGCGTTTTCCTGTTATTCAACAGGCAGACCGGCGGTCTTTTTGATGCGTACATGCTATGGATAATACCGCTTCCGGTAATTGTCTACTGCCTTAAGTTTGACATAAAGCAGGGCATGATAATGGGTGTAGCCATGGCTCTTCTTTCTTTTATTGTCGCCACGCCAATGACGGCATTTTATGTGGCAAGCTCAATCGTTGCCGGATTAATCTATGCCGATGGACTGAAAAAAGAAAAAAGCTCAATGCAGCTTATTCTTTCGGTAATACTGATATCTATGTTCATTACAGTTGTTACCATGATCATCTTTGCAAAGTTCTTCGGTTACAGCCTGACGGCAGATATTGATTATACCCGTAATTCGGTACAGATGATGATTGAAGCCATGGCAAAAGCTCTGGGACCGGAAGTTCTGGAAAACCCATTGCTGAAATTGATGCTGAGCAGAAATTTCCTGCTGTACATAATTGTTTTATCATCATTGCTGACAAGCATACTTGAGGGCATACTGGTACATCTGCTGGCGATTCTGATCCTGCGCAGGCTCAAAATGCCGGGACCTAAGGTCAGACCATTAAGCGAAATAAAGGCGCCATGGTATATAAAACGGTTTGTTATCGTGTCTTTTGCACTCATGATCCTGAATGGATTTAACATTCCTTTTATAAACCAGTACAGTGAAATAATCATGGGCTTATTGCCTGTTGCCTATATTTTCTGCGGCTTTTTCGCCTATTTGCTTGCCCTGACCTGGATAAATTTGAGAATACCGGGCAGAAATAGTAGAATATTGTTAGTATTCGTAGTGATGTTTTTACTGATGTTTGCGCCGCCGGTCATTATGGTGGCTGGAATGATGGACATGTTTACGAATACGCGTGACAGGATTCTGAGAGGAATAAGATATGAACAGAACAGATAAGTACAAATTCTATGCATTAGCTGTTTTTCTGATTCAGACCATCATACTGGTTGTAATGCAGTTTGTGTTCAAAAAGGAATTCTCACTGCTGGCAGCCATTTTCACTGTGGTTGATGCCATTGGTGTAGGTCTGATTATCTTTGCCTACGAAAACGAAAGAAAGCGCCGTGTCATGGATACGACCCGTGTTCTTGGTGTTGACGCTAAAGATGCCATGGTATATGCCGAAATGGGAATAATCAGCTATGATGATGACTATATTGTTACCTGGGCATCTGAACTGTTTGATACCAGAGACATTAAGCTTATTGGTGAGAAAATAACCAGAGCAATTCCGGGAATTGAAATTCTGTTAAATGGTGAAACTGATAAGGACGTATTCCTTATTGATCACAGAGAGTATGAAATAAAGAAAGCAAATGGGTCACAGACCTTGTTTGTCAAGGACGTTACGGAACTGAAGAATACCTTAAGTACTTACAATAACGAAAGAACGGTATTGGGTCTTATCTATCTTGATAACTATGATGAAACCGTACAGTATGAAGATGAACAGAAGATTGCTCGGATCAATACCAATATCCGCCAGAAAGTCGTTGAATGGGGGACCAGATACGGTGCGGTTGTCAGAAGAGTAAGAAGTGACCGATTCTCTGTTGTAATTAACGATGCTGACTTCCGTCGCATGGTCAGAGACCGCTTCAGCATTCTGGAGGAAGTAAAGGCAGAAGCCGAGGCCCTTGATGTGGCAATTTCAGCTTCAATGGCATTTGCGTATGGCACATCTGATCTGAGCGTGCTTGACAATACTACCAGTGATCTGCTGGAACTGGTTCTTTCCAGAGGCGGTGACCAGGTAGCAGTCAGAGAAATAGGACAGGAAATCAAATTCTTCGGTGCCAGCAGTGAAGCAAGCGAAAAGACTTCCAAGGTCAAGGCCAGAGTCATGGCTCAGACATTAAGAGGCATTATCAGAGAGGCTGATAACATCTTTGTTGTCCCTCATAAGGAAGCCGACTTCGACGCTGTTGGTTCGTGTCTGGGCGTCAGCCGTATTGCACAGGCCTTAGGTAAGGGAGTCAATATTGTGCTGGAAGGCATCCGGATTGAAAACAGTGCCAGAGCGGTTCTGGAAGACAATTACGATGAACTTGAAAGCAGACATAATATCATCAGTGAAACAGATGCCATTGACCTGCTGACGCGTAAGAGTGTCGTTATCGTTGTTGACCACCACAGCAGTGATTTGACCAGTGCACCTGATCTGGTAGCCAGAGCCAATAAGATAGCCATTATTGACCACCACCGCCGTAAGACGGAGACCAATATCCGGGCAATGATGATTTATAATGAACCGTCATCTTCTTCAGCAGTTGAACTGATCAGTGAACTGATTCAGTACATGCCTGTTGACGTTGAACTTGACCGGTTTGAAGCAACATATATGTATACGGGTATCGTTGTAGATACTGACAACTTCAGAAGCAGATGCAGCGGAAGAAGCTTTGAAGTCTGTGCCTTCCTGCGTAAGAACGGTGCAGACATAACTGTTGCCAATGAATGGCTGAAGGACTCAATTGAGGAATTTGAAACAAAGACCAAAGTTCTGAAATACAGCCGCATCATTAACAACAATATGATGATTGCCGCACTTCCGGAAAGCGATGGCATCATTACGAGAACGATGGTGGCTCAGGTTGCCAACAGCGCTCTGTCAATCAAGGGTGTTGAAGCTGCTTTCGTTATAGCAAAAATAGACGAAGAAACTGTGGCATTGTCAGGCCGTTCAAACGGCAGTGTCAATGTTCAGCTGATTCTGGAAAAACTGGGTGGCGGCGGACATTTTGCGGCAGCCGGTCTTCAGAGAACAAATACTACGGTACGGGCTGTTAACGAAGAACTGCTGAATGCCATCAGTGAGTATCTGGAAGGAGAGAGTAAGAATGAAAATCATACTTCTAAGTGATGTTAAGAATGTCGGCAAAAAAGGTGAGGTTAAGGAGGTTGCGGACGGATATGGCCGTAACTATCTGATCAGAAATCATCTCGCTGTTGAAGCAACCAGAAAATCAATGGAAATTCTGGAAAAACAGAAGGCTGATGATAAAGCCCGTCAGGATGAATTAAGACGGGAAGCTGAAGCTGTTAAGAAAATCATCGAGTCTGAGACCATTGTGTATAAGGTCAAAGCCGGTAAGGAAGGCAAGCTTTTCGGTTCTGTTTCCACTGGAAAAATAACTGAGCTGCTGAAAGAACACTTAAATGTTACCGTTGATAAGAAAAAATTTGTTGATAATGACAATATTACCGTTTTGGGTAAGCATGACGTCAGAATTGAGCTTTACAAGGGTGTCATAGCTACTGTAAAGCTGGACATTCAGGCTCAGTAGGAGGCTTTATGGCAGAATTACCGCACAGTTCAGAAACAGAGCAGGCTTTATTAGGCTCTTTGATCGAGTATCCTAATACATTTGTAAAGGCTGAAGATCTTGGTTTGGTTTCCGAGGACTTTTTCGTGGGCTCTCATCAGGAACTCTACGGCCATCTGCAGGACATGTACAGAACAGGCAAGCCAATTGAATTGAGAAGCGTTGTTGCCTTTCTGAATGATAAGAAAGTTCTGACCAAATGCGGCGGCGTGGATTATATTTCCGATCTTGTTGACATGGCAATAAGCAGTGAAAACAGCGAATACTACATCAGGGTCATAAAGAATAAATCCACATTGAGAAAGCTGATTGAAGAGGTCAGAAGAATTGAAAATGAAAGTTTTGATTCCGCCAAGGATGTCGAAGATATTCTTGATAAGGCAGAAAAAAACATCCTGGGAATAACCAGGGATGTCAAAGCCGGGGAATTCCACAGTGGCCGGCAGGTAATGAGTGAAGTTCAGCGGCAGATCAACATGCTGCAGAACCGTCAGGAAATGACCGGTGTACGTACCGGATACAATGAACTGGACAGAATTACATACGGTTTCCAGAAGGGAGACCTGATCATTGTCGCTGCCAGACCATCAGTTGGTAAAACTGCGTTTGCGCTTAATATAGCAACCAGAGCAGCCTGTGACTTCGGAGCAGGTGTTGCACTGTTCTCATTGGAAATGCCTTATCTGCAGATAGGCATGCGTATTCTTTCTGCCAGAGCTAATGTTGACAGCTACCGCATCAGAACCGGACGCAATCTTGACAATGAAGACTGGGCTAAAATGAAGGTAGCCATGAAAGCCATCGGTGAATCAAATCTGTATATCGATGACAGTTCAAGCATTACGATAAGAGAGATCACTGCCAAGTGCCGTAAGCTGAAAGCTGAGGGCAAGCTTGACATGATCGTTATTGACTATTTACAGCTGATCAGTTCAGCCGGCAGTGCCAGATATGATAACAGACAGGTTGAGGTATCTGAGATTTCACGTAACCTGAAAGGTCTGGCCAGAGAGATGAACGTTCCGGTCATCGCGCTGTCACAGCTGTCCCGTTCGGTCGAAACAAGAAGCGGCGATAAGAAGCCTATTCTTTCAGACCTGCGTGAATCAGGATCAATTGAGCAGGATGCTGACATAGTCATGTTCCTGCACAGACCTGATTATTATAATAAAGACAAAACCGAGGATGATGGTGATAAGCTGCCTGATTCCCGTTATGAGGCTAACATCATTATCGCCAAGCACCGTAACGGTTCGATTGGCGAAATCAGCCTGATGTTCCAGCCTAATACAAATGCATTCCTGCCGCTGGCAGTTAGAAAGGAATACAGTGAAGATTAAAACACCTTTACTGATACTGTTATCTCTGATACTGTCGGTATTTCTGGCGTACACTTTTGATACGCAGAACAAAGCCAACGGTGAAGTGGCAATAAGTGATGAAGTATCACTGGTGCCTCAGAAATCACTGGGTATGTATGATGAACCGATAGAGATAACCAGACTGTTTTATCAGGGACAGCTCATAGGCGTAGTTCATGATGAAAGCATTCTGGAATCCACCAGAGCCAGAACATATCGGGATAAGTATGCAGAGGCTTTTCCGGATACAACAATAAGTTACAACAGTGACATTTATTTCTATAAGGAAAAGACATATGTAAACTACGAAAACAAGGATAGAGAAATCGGTAATTATCTGTATGATAATGACCTCTTTCTGGTGGATGCATATAAGGTGACTCTTGGTGATAAGGATGTTATATACGTTAAGAGTCTTGATGATTTCAAGGAAGCACTGAGAGAATTTGTTCTGAACTTCATTTCGGAAGAGACATTCATCAAACTGGAGAATCATGAGGAAATCATCTCACTGAAGACATATGGCGTACAGGAAGTAAATGTTTCCCTGGAGGATACAATTACGGCAGTTAAAAGTGCTGCACCTAGTGAAGACATATTCACGAATAAAAATGAAATTATTATTTATCTCTGTTATGGACGTAATCCTCAGCTGGAATATTATACAGTACAGGATTTTGATACTATCGAGGGTGTTGCCAAGAAGTTCGGCATGACACCTCAGCAGCTGGTAATCATCAATGACCAGCTGAATGGTGTCAATCAGTTCATTTATTCAGGCATGGAACTTAACGTTACATATTTTAACTGTGCAATCAATGTCATAGTTGAAAAGGAAAGAATGGTACTGGAACCAGTATACAGACCTTCTACAAGATATGAACGCGATTCAACGATGGCTGCCGGACAGACAATTGTTCTGCAGGCAGGCAAGGACGGAAAGAAAAATACCATGTATCAGGACATCTATGTAAACGGAGTTCTGACAAGTTATAAGCAGAAGTCTACTGTTATCATAGAACAGCCTGTGCAGGAGGTCATTCGTGTCGGCGCCAGTGCCGTTGGATATATCGATACCGGTGACAAGGACTTCCGTCTGCCGGTTGATAACAGTTTCGTCATGTGCGGATATGGCTGCTATGCCGGCCATCAGGGCACAGACTTCGGCAATGAGTACGAGCCATATGGCAAGATCTATGCCTGTGAAAACGGTATAGTTACGCATAATGCATATCAGTATGACATGGGCTGGTTTATCTGCATTGACCATGGCGGCGGTTTCTGGTTCAGATATCTGCATATGAGTCACAAGAGTCCGATTCCAGTAGGAACAACAGTTATCAGATCACAGTACATCGGAGATATCGGCATGACAGGCAGAACCAATGCTCCACATGTTCATATAGATGTTTTCATAGGCGGGTTAGGTGGCAACAGAGTCAATCCGTGTACGGTGCTGCCGTGTTAGCTTATGAAGTATTATGTTTTGGAAAGCGGTTCTAAAGGGAACTGCACCGTTATAAAGGGGACCAATACGGTTCTGGTAATTGACTGCGGAGGCACCAAAAGATATCTGCAGAAAAGACTGAATGAAACAGACACAGAGTTGGGCAGTGTTAATGCACTGCTGATAACTCACGAGCATTCTGATCACATAAAACAGTTAAAGATGTTCAGCGATGTTGACATCTTTTCTCCATGTAAAGTTCCTGATGTGGAATATAACAGAATCACTCCTTATCAGTCTTTTACAGTTGGTGAATTTACGATAATGCCGATAGCACTGTCCCATGATGTCAGAGATGTGGTAGGTTATGTCATAAATGACGGCAGAGAAACTCTGGTGTCTGTTACTGATACAGGATACGTTTCTCATGCTAATGAGGAGTACATAAAAAACGCAGACTATTATATTTTTGAAAGCAACTACGATCCTCAGATGCTGATGAGTTCAGACAGACCTACATATCTTAAGGTGCGCATCATCTCAGACAGCGGCCATCTGGGGAACGAAGACAGTGCCAGAGTACTGGCACGTGTAATTGGTGAAAGAACACGTGAAATAGTACTGGCTCATCTTTCTGAAGAGTGTAATACGGAAGAAAAAGCTCTGAGTACTCTGAAAAGAGTTTTTGCAGAGCATGAAATAGACTGCAGCAGGTATAGAATTACTGCTGCCAGACAGCGCGAAATGTGCGAAGGTGGATTTAATGATTGATGTAATTGTTGTTGGAGGAGGACATGCCGGATGTGAAGCAGCCCTGGCTACGGCCAGAGTTGGTTTAAAGACGGTTTTATGTACTCTGGATATTAACTGGATAGCTTCAATGCCATGCAATCCATCAGTAGGCGGACCGGCCAAGGGCATTGTTGTCAGGGAAATTGATGCCTTAGGCGGCGAAATGGGCAAAAATGCTGATAAGACAGCGCTGCAGTTCAAGATGCTTAATACGGCTAAGGGACCTGGTGTCAGAAGTCTCAGAGTACAGTCAGATAAGATAGCCTATAAAAAAGCCATGCAGGAAACGCTGCTGCATCAGGAAAATCTGGAAGTAAAGGAATGCATGGTAGAAGAAGTCCTGGTTGGAAACGGAAAGGTTAAAGGTATCAGACTGTCAGATGGCAGTGAACTGCTGTGCCGTGCTCTGATACTGACGACAGGAACTTATATGGCAGCACTTGTCATGGTTTCCAGCAATGTCAGAGAAGAAGGCCCTGATAAGCAGAAGACCACTAAGAATCTCAGTGCGTCATTAAGAAATCTGGGAATCAGAACTTTCAGACTAAAAACCGGTACTCCAGCCCGAATTAAAACGAACTCAATTGATTTTTCACAGGCTCAGCTTGAACCTGGTACCAATGACGATATTTTCTTCAGTTATGAAACAAAAAGCGTGAGACCGCTGGATCAGCAGATAAGCTGCTATCTCATATATACAAACAGCAGGACACACGAAATCATCAGAAACAATCTTAACAAGTCGAGTATGTACTCCGGCGTTGTCAAAGGGGTTGGCCCGCGTTACTGCCCGAGTATTGAAGATAAACTGGTCAGATTTGCGGATAAGGAAAGGCATCAGCTTTTCCTGGAACCGGAAAGCCTGAGTATGGATACAACATATGTACAGGGTTTCTCAACCTCGATGCCGTATGATGTTCAGGAACAGATGCTCAGATCACTTCCTGGCTTTAAGGACTGCGTCATTGATAAATATGCTTATGCCATTGAATATGACGCAATTGATCCGCTGCAGCTGAAACCTACATTGGAATTAAAGAGCATTGAAAACCTGTTTACGGCAGGACAGATCAATGGTACCAGCGGTTATGAGGAAGCAGCCGGACAGGGAATAATTGCCGGCATTAACGCTGCCAGCAAGCTTAAGGGACTGGAACCTCTGGTATTAAGAAGAGATGAAGCCTATATCGGTGTCATGATAGATGATCTGGTTACCAAGGGAACTCTTGAACCTTACCGACTGCTGACATCGCGTGCTGAATACCGTCTGTTAATGAGACATGACAATGCCGATCAGAGACTTACGGAATACGGTCATTATCACGGACTTATTTCAGAAGAAAGATATGCCAGATATAAGGATAAGATGAACAGACTGGCAGAGGCACATGCCTTTGTGAATGAATGCAAGGTATCTAATACTCCGGAACTCAGAGAATATATGGTATCACTGGGATATCCTGAAAATACTTCAGGTACTGTTGCGGAGGTTCTGAAAAGACCTCATGTGACAATGTCTGAACTTGCAAGGTGTCTGAACCTGGAAATGGATGAAGAAATATGCCGGCAGCTTGACATTGAAGTCAAGTATGAAGGCTATATAAATAAAGCAAAAAAAGAAGCTGCTAACATGCAGAAAATGGAGGCTGTAAAGCTTCCGGCAGACATCGACTATAACTCTCTGGAGCACCTTTCTCTGGAGGCCAGACAGAAACTCAGCAAAGTCAGACCTTTAACTATCGGACAGGCTTCCCGTATCTCCGGTGTCAATCCGGCAGATATAATGGTACTGTCAATATATTTAAAACAAAAGTAATGATATGAGTTAAAGTGCCTGTCAAAATATGTTATAATCTAAAAGGATAATTTGGAGGAAATTTATGGCAAAAAGAACAGTTAGAGATTTAGATGTTAAGGGTAAAAAGGTCCTGGTCAGAGTTGACTTTAACGTTCCTCACAAGGGAGATGTTATCACTGATGATAAC
>JAEEGL013565769.1_pt1 | contig 43136 bp, 61 predicted proteins | sample 9134231 | NCBI WGS metagenome assembly JAEEGL01 (sample SAMN16246548, study PRJNA631951) | gut metagenome | biome: gut microbiome; feature: rumen; material: fiber-attached | host: Bos | place: Iran: Karaj | collected 2018-10 | reverse complement strand
TGCATTGATCTTCTTATTATATTCCCGCAATTTTGCCTGGCAATCGATAAGTGCACTGGCACTGTATTGTGTATATGTTGTATGATGCAGATTGTCGGTAATGCTATACATCCCCGGCAAACTGTCATTATGCATTTGCATCACTTGTTTATATGAATAATATGGCAAACTCGCATATTGTTTTTGAAATTCATTTTTTTTGTGTTTTTTCTTGGTATTTATACGCGTGATCAAAATACTTAAGATTACGACGACCGCCAGACTTAATATTGCACTCACGCTGATAATGGCTGCCCGAGCGTTGATCTTAAAGCGTTTTGAACTGTCCGGCTTAAGGCTGGTACTCTCTGAGTCCGGTGTCTGCTTAATTGGTATCGGATTGCTGTCTGGTTCGACACTGATGTGTTCCGGCGTTATTTTTGCCTCCGGATTTACAAAAAGAGAGGCACTCCCAGAATACCGGTCGTTTAAATCCGTGATACGGGTAACCAGGTTTTCCATGTATTTATATGTTTGCGAAGAAATGCTTTGCAAATCTTGCGGGTGACAAATATATAAGCGAAAAGCATCTGCAAAACCCGACGCTGCTGATAATGGCCAGTTTAATTCTGAAAGTTCATCGTAGTGCCAAATCTTTGACAGCCTTTTCGCGTTACCCGTATTATATATATCGCGCCATACCGTATATTCATCTGTTTTCTCATCAGAAAATCCACAAGCTGTTAACGTATGCCATCCCGACATATATGATGCGATATTATCCAGTTCGGAACCTACAGCATATATCAACTGTTCCGGGGCGCAATATCCCTGAGGCATATCGGTGTAGCAAGTGATCCAGCCATTTCGTGCAATAGATTCAATCTTATTGCTATGATGTTCAGTGTTAACTATCGCGAACCAGGCGGTGGCGCTGACAGTTGGGTTAGCAGGTTCTGCTGTATCCGGATAAGGGATAATATAAATTCTGATATTATATTCTGATAATGTTGTTTTCACGATATCAGGGAGCTGGTCATATACGTTTTTATACGCCGACACATCATGGGCTGATGAGTCCGGATCTACATATAGAACCGGATCTAACTTGTTAAATCCGGATGTGTCGTCAGCGTACGGATTAAACGCATAGACCTGCACGCATATTAGTCCGGTTAATACCAATGTTATCGCGAACGCAGCTGCATGTTTTAATATTTTTTTGCATCAATATATACCTCTTACTACGTGAATTATTATCGTTTTTTATAATAAACGTTTGGCGCGCATTGAAAAAATCTGCGTATAAAAATACCCGCACATCTGTGCGGGTATTAAATGGTGTTTTATATAGCAGAAGCTTTGAGATCGGCAGAAATATCACGAACAGGTACGGAAATATGTACGACACGCTCATCAATTTCCTGTGTGCGGCCCTGATTCCAGAAATTAGAACCGATATATCCGCATGTTCTGCGGGCAACGTTCATTTTTCGCTGGTCTCTGTTACCGCAGTTCGGGCATTCCCAAATCAGCTTATCATTGTCATCGTGGACAATCTTGATCTCGCCGTCATAACCGCAACACTGACAGTAATCTGATTTGATATTCATCTCAGCGTACATGATATTGTTGGAGATAAAGGTAATATGTGCCAAGATGGCGTCGACATTATTAGTCATATCGGGAAGCTCAACATACGATATAGCTCCGCCGGGAGATAAACGCTGGAAGTCTGCTTCAAACCGAAGCTTAGTAAATGAATCGATTTTTTCTCTTACATTTACATGATAACTGTTTGTGATGTAATCATGGTCTGTGACTTCAGGAATGATGCCGAATCTCTTCTGAAGAGCTTTGGCAAACTTATAAGTAGTTGACTCGATGGGTGTGCCGTACACAGAATAGCTGATATTTTCAGCTTTTCTCCACTCTTTGCACTTATCATTCATAAACTGCATTACCTTTAATGCAAAATCTTTTGCTTCGGGGTCAGTATGTGAATGACCTGTCATATAATAAACACACTCGTAAAGTCCTGCATATCCATAAGAAATTGTTGAATAATTTCCATAAAGAAGCTTATCAATAACTTCTCCTTTTTTTAGCCGGGCAAGGGCGCCATGCTGCCAAAGGATCGGAGCGACATCCGAAGGAGTGCCAAGAAGGCGTTCGTGACGGAGTCTCAAAGCTTTATGCACAAGTTCGGATCTTTCTTCAAAAATTTCCCAGAATTTCTTTAAGTCTTTGCCCGAAGAACAAGCAACATCTACTAAATTTATAGTAACCACGCCCTGATTAAAGCGTCCATAGTATTTGTGCTGTCCTTCAACGTAATTGAGAGCACCGGCCTTATTGCCTGCATTACAAAGGCCCTCGTCGAGATTTTCATTATCATTTGTAAGGAATGATCTGCATCCCATACAAGGATAATGATCGCCCATCTTATATTCCTTCATTTTCTTTGCAGAAATATAATCCGGTACCATTCTCTTGGCTGTACACTGCGCTGCGAGAACTGTTGTGTTCCAGTATTTGCTGCCTTCATGATCATTATCATCATCAAGAACATACAAAAGCTTAGGAAATGCCGGTGTAACAAATACACCCTTATTATTGGGCACGCCTTTGATTCTCTGACGCAAAACTTCTTCAATCAGGAGGATCAAATCTTCGCGTTCCTGTCCTTCTTTTGCTTCCGAAATATCCATATTAACTGAGACAAAAGGGGTCTGACCATTTGTGGTCATAAGGGTAATGAGCTGATACTGGATAGTCTGCACTGCATCTTTGATCTCTTTGCGTAAGCGTGTTTGCACGATCGCGTCTTTTTGTTCTTGCGTAGCCTGGATACCCTGTAACTCAGCATCAACTTCTTTGATATAGTGCTGCCTGGATATATCAACAAAAGGTGCTAAATGCGCCAAGGAAATAGTCTGTCCACCGTATTGCGAACTGGCCACCTGGGCGACCGCCTGAGTTGCGATATTTGCGGCTGTCCGCAATGAATGCGGCTTAGTAATTGCCACTTCGCTGATAACCGTGCCATTTTGCAACATATCTTCGAGATTAACAAGACAACAGTTGCCGGTAATAACGCCCTTTTCAAGTGTAAAAGAATGTGTTACTGGCTCTTCTACACACCACGCATCTACTTCTCCATGACGGTAGCTTTCAATAGAGTCTACAGTCCACGCAAAATTATTTGCTTGAATTTTTTTATAAAAATGATAATTTACAAGGCGCGCATTCTTTTTATAGTTAGTGTCATGATAAAGTTCCTTTTTACTGGTGATATAATAGCCTGCAAAATCTGCGAGGTCCTCAATCATCCTCTCAACTCTTTCATCTGATGTGGAAATCCTGTTGCTACATGTCGAACCATCTGCTGCGTAATATCCTTCGAATATCAAGGGTTTTAGCGCTGAAGATACAAACCTCCAGCCTTTAGCATTTAAAAAATCTTGTTTAAAAGCCCCTAACTTTGATATATACATCACGGGGTCGTTGGAACGCGTATGCTGTTCTGTAAAGCCGGCCATTTTAAATATGTCGGCAAAACGAGCCTTATCTTTACAAAGCCGTACAGATACTGAACCGTTCGCTCGGTCTGTGCCGTCACCAATAATAAAACCAAGACAAAAAGCCAATGCTTCTTCTTTATTAGAGATTTTATTATTTTTAGCTTCTAGAGTTTTGTATAACTTGTCTCCTACTTTTAAAGCAGTTGTGACACTGCCATTTGCTAAAATCCATCTATGATTGGCTGTGCAATAAAATGTCTGCTTTACCTTGCCTGAATGCATTTTAACCACATTCATTTTTTGCTTCCCATATTTGTGGATTGTAGCGACGCGCATCTTCCCGTCCATAGCTCTGATATATACTGCTTCCCCATCCTGAAAACTGTTAAAAGGCAGTGTGCCTTGTGATGTCACAAGCTTTGTGCCTCCGGTAAAGCAGTTATGCATGTGTTGAGCGAAGTAATCGCTATCATGAAAGTGAATAATACCGCTTTTGTGTGCCTCTACAATGTCCTGTGGAAGAAGCAATCTATTCGTCAGATCTTTTGATACTTCACCCGCCATGTAGTCGCGCTGAGTAGAGTTGATGATGGGGTTTTTGTTGGAATTTTCCTGCAGCGTTTCTTCGTTATTTCGTTCCAAGAGACTGAGTATCTGTTCATCAGTGCTGTTAGCCTTACGGATCAGTGCCCTTGTATAACGATAGTTAATGAAATTTTTAGCAACTTCAGGGCCAACCTTCATGAGAAAAGTCTCAATACGGTCGGAAACATCCTCGACCGACAGGGCTGCCGTTGAACTATTGGCATACTCTTCAACTTCTGAAGTGACATAATCGACTGCAGCGTTGGTAATGCGAGCTGTTTCGATAGTTGCAGCATTCGCTTTGGCTATCGCAGTACGTATTTTTTCAACGTCGAATTGTACTTCGGTACCGTTTCTTTTAATAATATACATATCCTTCTCCTTTCTTCTCCTGACATGCAATATGTGTTTTATCAATATGGATAAAATTCGATATAACAAAAAAGAAAACCCTGAACGTTTATTCAGAGTTTTCTGTAGAGTAATTAGCGGGATTTAACCGGTCATCCAGTTGCCAGCTATCGCGTGTTTGGAGCGGTTTACCGACTAATGTATCAATATCCAAGCCGGTAATCTCTTTAAATTGCATTCTATATCTATCAAAAGATCTTGTACCGGCGGTGGCGTAATAATCATATGCAAGTTTTTTTCTGCCGTCCAAGGTTTTAAGCCCTTGTGCTATATTTGAAGCGATCTCAGCCTCACTGTCAGTTTCCCTATAAAGAATAAAGCTTTTTATCTCAGGATGTTTTAATGCTTTACAATAAGCATAAGCTATTGAGGCCGCCTGCAAATCTTCGCCAAAGCTTGACGTGTATCCTACTTCGGACAGGTAGATATGTCTGACTTTTTTATCTTTGTTTAAGAAGATCGGCTTTTTCATTTCACTGATCAAAACATCGATATTTGCCATGGTGATATACGGCGTGTTTTGGTCAGCTGTTACATATATTGACTGTTGATTCCATGCATATGGATCATATAAGGGTGCGTTATACGGGTGAATTGCGAGGCTCCAATCAAGTTCTCCGCCTTGCTTTATATAATAAGCAAACCGCGCAAGATACTCTCTTGATAAAAAGCACCCCGGATTGGATTTTTTGTTCCATTCCTGATCGAGTGATATACAGATATCGGCAGACGGGTTGATCTTTTTTATCTCGTTATAAAAAATCCGGAAAGCTTTACAATATTCCCGGACATTTGTATCCAGATTTGACGTGCCTAAATAATACCATTCTGTGCGGGCATTAACCTGATTCCCTAATATCCAGTTATCTATCGTGCCATAAGGGCCTTTGGTGTAACGTCCTGCTAAAAATGCGATTATGGCACCAAATTCATCAATACCTTCCTGATCTTTGGTGTTGATAGCGTATGTCGGACATACCGTGCCATCCAATGCGTCCGGGTGGATCAGATGAGTTCCTTTAGACGACGCTGCGTTAAGGAGCGTTAAAGTGATCTGAAAATCATTTTCGGAACACCACTTAAAGAACCGGTCATATTCGGCAAGTTTTTTATAGTTAAAATAATAATCTTTACCGTGATAATGATATGTATAATCACCTTTCGAAGGGCCTGATTTTAATATGGTCCCCAGTTCGATATTGTATGCGATCTGAGAGATGCTAAGGCCTTTAAAAAACTCTGTATCAGTTGACGCTGGCAGTATTCCTTTAATCCCGTGATCATTGCGCGCCGGTGCCGCCACTGCTGTGATCGGGTAAAATATCATGACTAAAACCAAGAAAAAGCCAATAAATTGTACTTGATGTCTCTTTTTCACCTTAAGTTACCTCATTTACTGTGTATGTAAGATATCACGATACATACAGATGTATTCATAATTTGCGTATTCAATAAGCCATACATCTTTATATGTCTCGTTTTGCAGATAAACTGAAGTATCACGTATGTTTAAGTTTTCTTCGTCTATTTGATCCCAATACCAGCCGGCAGCCGATCCGTTATATACCGGATATGGATAGTCTGTCATAACATACCCTACAAGCGAGATCATTATATCGGGTTCTATACCGGTAATCTTCTCGTTACGGTCGCTGTATATATGGTCCCAGTCTTCAAACGGGACGTAGATAAAGTCTGAAAAAGCTCCATCTGCGATGATTTTCTGATTTTCGTTATAGTAGCGCAGTCTCCATGCAAATTTATCACAACGGATCCATGAAGTGATCGTCTTGTCTGTTTTTGTTGTAAAGACCAAATCGCAAGTTGTGTATTCCTGCTGGACACAGATGTAACCGGCTAATCTTTGTAAGATTTCGATCGTATCGATGTTTTGTACATCTGTTTTTTGAATCGTATCGTACACCCCGTCGTCAGGCTCGGCTTCTATATGAAAATATCGATCGCGAGGAGACTCGGTTTTATATGGCTGTGTGACATGGTTGCTTTCATCTGCTACTATTACCGGATGCGGCATGTTTGAATCATCTTCTGTTGGTGTTTGCGGTATATCAGGGATTTTAGGCGAACGCGCAAGTAATATAAACAATAAAAGCGTAGCGAGAACTACTGTTCCTATTCCGACACCAGCCCATATGTACTTTTTATTTAAAAAATTGGCAAAAGGTTTCATGTTTTTAGTATAAGCAACCAGCGTTAAAGGGTGTTTTCTGCATATAAAAACCGCAGGTTGTTTTCCTGCGGTTTGAGCTTATGCTGTTAAAATACCTTTTATAGTCCGGTAAATAACTTCCGGTTTTGCTTTTGAGTGCACGGAATAACCTGTCCATGTACCATGGTTACCGTTTATACCGTTATAAACTTTTATACCGATACCTCCGGCGGCTTCCCACTCGTGCAAATTGGGCGAAAAATCATCAATCAGAATATTGCCGCCTTCTGCGTACTGGGATTTTGAAGTCCCGTACTGTACAAAGACAGCATCATCAGCAAACCGATCATCAAATTCCTCTCGAAGTACCTGAGTTTTGTCCTGCTCAGCATGTAGGGCGATCGCAGCTGATAATAATTTAAAATTAAACTCCTTAGACAATGCGTCATCTTCTTTGAGCATTTTTACAGCGTTACACATTTCTTTCATTAAAGGTACTGTGAGACTGTAGCCGGGCTTTGCAACTTCTTCGATGCTTTTGGTTGTATCGAATACTCCTAAAACACCGTCAAAGTCTATATATACATTCTTCATTTATGCTCCTTTCCTTTAAATTTACATGAACATTAAGTATTTTTATCTTGGAAAAGGAGCGTGAAAATAAAAGTTATGCCAGACTGTATATATGCAGTCTAATCCAGAGGAGTTAATTTTAACCCATAGATTTTAGGTTTCTCCGGGGTAGTCCCATCTGTCCATACTTCACAAGTGAATTGTTGATCTGAAGAAAATGATTCAAGAGTTTCAACGGTCAAACGTTCCTTGTGATCTTGGGTCTGGAGTATAAAAACATAGGCGTGATTGATATCATGTTTTATTATTTGACAGACTCGATTTCTGGTAATAACCTGTCCATCTATCTGTATGATTTCGGCCCCGACCCGTTCTTTTATAATGTGCGCCATAGATATGCGCGTGATTATTGCAAGAATAATAGTTAAGACAAGCACAGGGATAATCATTTTAATTTTGCATATCTGATGCATACACCGGCCTCTTATTCTTCAGATTGGATCTTGTCGATAGCTTGGTCAGAGGTAAAGAGATAATGTACATGGCCGTTTTTCTCGTGTCTGTTAAGATAGGCATCGAGTTCTTCCATTGAACGTTCTTGTCGGTGTTCTCTTTTGTTTTCCAATTCATCTAAGAATCGGTCAATATCTTGATGTGTATTCATAAGCAAGTCCTCAAATTTTTTGTATATAAATATTGCGTATACCGTAGGGTGTGACGTAATCAGCCTGATATAATCTAAATCCTGCATTAGCCAAGCTCTTAATGCTGGCAGGGTTATATGGGTGAATTGTGCACCACGCGTACGAAAAATCATGGCGCTTTTTATAATGTGTCAGGGCGTAACATGCCAGCCTATATTCAAGATGCTTTCCTTGATATTCCGGCGCGACGGCGGTATTGGCAAGCTTTAATGCTCTTGCCGGTATCATCGGATACAGTGGGTCGATTATATCATCTAAAAGACAGAATGCGATGGGACGATCTTTATGGTCTGTGGCGACAAAACCCAAATGATATATAAGTTTATCCAGGGTGTAGATAGGATTATGCGGGTATGTATACGTATCAGGATGCTGTTTGTGACACCGGTGCATGATCAGGTGTAAGTAAAACAGATCTGACATTTGTGCCTCCCGTATCCTGATGATATGAGGTTTTGCGTTGCCCATTTTTTTGATTCCCTTTCTGCCCATTTGTATACTGTAAAAAAGATTATGGTCAAGATAATATGCAGATATTTATGTGAGTGGGGCCCATGTTAAAATATTTAAAGAAAGGGATGTGGATATGGAAAAATACGAGAATCAGACTGCCACAGAGCAATTTCGGCTAATTTCGCACGACCTAAAAGAAACTGAAGATTACCTAGACGCTCTTGATAAGCCGCCGTTGATGCAACTTGATGTTATTGCGTATTTTATACAAGCAGAAGCAAATAAGGTGACTGTACTTACTGGGTGCAATCAACCGGATCATTTACTCATTCATCTTGAAAAGATCCGTACAGCGTGTGAAAAATTTAATCAAATATCCAAGCCATTAACAGCGGAATATTTAAAGCAGACCAAAAAATCATCGCACTTTGAATTTACTCCGTGGGATCTGGAGTTTATCGCTGAAGACAAGTTTTTAAATAATCTAAAACAATGGGTAATTAATCTGACAACTGCTACTGCACTAGCCCAGTATGCAATTCGCACCACTAGGCTAGGTGCAATTTATGCCGCTAACGCAGACCTGATCGTGCTATCAACAAATGTGTATCCGTATTTGGAGTTTTGTAAGCATAAAATAAAAGACCGCTTATTTGGAACCAATGTTCTTAAGTTAAGGAGGAAAGAATGTATCAGGTAAGGAATTCTGTTAATATAACAAAAAATGATATTGTAAGGGCTAAACAGGCTTATGAACAAGGGATATATGCGATGGGATATATAGATCCAATTCGTTTTGAAATTGTCGAACACTATTTATCTCATTTTTCAACAGGGCCCGTAAACACGAAGGACATTTGTGAGCAATCTCTTGTCGATTCGATTATTAAACACGATTCTTATCTTAGAATGTTAAATAACCCCCACGTTTTAATTCCCGCATCATTCGATGAAGTGTGTGATTTTATTGGTTCAATACCGTCAGATTTTTCTTAACTTAATACCATTGCATTTGGAACGGTCTTGTGATGGAAATTTATGCGCGTACCCCGGCAAGGATCTACCTGCTTGTTAGTATAGTGATATTGGAAACCGTTGTAACCGGGTTCTTCATCGGGTGGATGGGTATGGAAAATGGAACTTTTGAATATAGCTATTTAATGAAATTAGAAGATGACTGGCAGAAAACCAAATCTAAAACTATATCTAAAATTCGTAAATGGATACGTCGCAGAAAATTCAAAGCAATTAAATAAAAGGAGAGAATTAATGTTGGCACTTAAAGAAAGAAACAGTATAAACATATTTTTAAAATTTATTTCAGCAGAAAATACAGACAATATTGTTTTATCAACGTATCCTACAAAAAGAGAACTGGAATTTGCAGAACTTCACTTAATGGCTAAACTGGCTAAAAAGAGAGAGCTGACAGAAGAAGAGCTTGGCCAAGCGCAAAAACTTATCAACAGAAAGACAACGGGTGCCCGCTTTGACTATCCTCTAGTAGATGGTTTGGGATTAAATATTAATTATCCAAATTCAAGGGATAGCGGAAAAACACGATTGATGCAAAATATCATAATGCAGAGTGTCGATTAAGCAGACATTAAAACATTATTTGTGATGATTTTGATTAAAAAGAACAATTATGATGGATCTGAAGAAAGTTGATATTGAAACATATCCGACACGTGATGTCATTAAGTTAAAAAAAGACCTGCCAAGCAGATTTCTCTGCTGACAAGTCTTTATTTGTTTTTGTCTACCTTAATTGCATAGACTTTTCGGATTCCCTTAATGACATTCTATTATTCGCACAACAACATCATCACTCGCGCTGTCCGGAGCATTGATCTTTTGGCTCTGCTATACTGAATTTCATCCTGAATAAATTGTACTTCAAGAGCGGCAGCTCTATCTGCTATAGCTAGATTATAATGCTTGTCAAAACTGTCTAAGATCTGTGTGAGGATTGACGGTTCTATATTAAGATTATATCGCACCTGCAAGTACTTATTAAGCGGTATAAAAGATAAATTTTGATAAGCGTGTTTATATTTAAAGGATAGCTTATCGTGTTTCTTGCCCTGAGTGCTCTTCCTATTACATGCGCATTCATCCAACATTTGTTGATAATTTTCAGGGTTTGACGCTAATATTGACATGATAATCGGTGATATCTGAATGTCATCGAACTTAGGTATACACCAATATACATTTTGTAGTTTGTTCCAGGTTTCAAGTGCTTTCTTAATATGCTTTATCTTTTCGTCATCTGATATATTAGACTGAGCACATGACTGCAAGCTTGTTATCAAGTTGTCTTTGGATGCCTGCAGCAACGTTTTGAATTTATTACCTTCTATTATTCGCACAACAACATCACTTGCAATGTCCGGAGCATGGATTATGAACCCAGCTGTAGGTCCGGTTAAAACAAATATTGCCCAGTTTGGCAAATGCATACCACGGTCTTGAAAATAAAAATAATCCACCGCCATCAATACTGCTATACCGATCAATGCTGTACATGCGCCAAACAAAATAGTGAATAAGCCAAACAGACCTTTTGTGTATAACCAGATTTTGCGATAATTATGAGAGATATTCATCTTTATTTTTCTCCTTTGTAATCTCATATCTTTATTACAGTACTTTTCAATGAAGGGAGGGTTTGTCATTTACAGCCTTAGCTTAATGACACTACTTTACCGCAACACATGCTGCAGTTTGGAGAAGTTTTATGAAAGTCTGGGCGAATTCAACAACCTGTCTCACGAATTCATCCGGGTTGTTTTCAAAGCCATGAGCGTTGAGGACAGGAATATCTCCGTCCTGCGCCATTCTGATAACCTGTCTTGTCCCTCCAGATGCTTGTCCATCACTCGTATAGCAGACTACAAACGATGACGCCTGACTATTCACAGAAGGTCCGAACATCTGGCAGTAATTCCTTGCCATAAGCTTGAAGGCGCCATCAGACAGTCGATCCGGCGCCGGGTGATATTTTCTGACAGATTCGGTCGCTGCAAGCTTCTGTGCGTTCTCAAGTTCGTCAAATATGATAGCAGGATAAGAAGCAAGACTGGATCCATTCGGAAATCCTCTCCAGGGAACAAATATTTCCGAATTTGCTCTCGCTTTTCGTGCTCCTTTTTCAAATGCCGAATCAGCACCGGGTGCTCTGCCGCTACGTAAGGTGAGACCAAGCTTACCAAGCTGCTCACCGATTGCTTCAAATGCGGTTAAAATGGATGCCGGTGTCTCCCTTGAACCAATGCCTGCATAGTAAATCATAATGCTATCCTCCTTTTGTAAAAATGGGCAACATAGGACACCAGCATCTTGTATTGACATCACACGCTGCCCAGATTGTTCTCAAATATCTAATCTTGTCCGATTTCCTGCGGCTGATTGATTATCTATTGAGCTGGCGGAATCCTTCATATTCCCATAAACCAAGGTTATCTTTTGCAGCATTTTGACAGAGTTTGGCAAAACGTGCTGCATAGCGTGTGTTTGGTTTATACACTTTATCAACAGCATATCCGTCCATCAAAATACGGGAGTTGAGCATGTTGCTGGTATCGGAAGTATCTTTTGACAACCATACATATGCGAGAGTCCTGTTATAAACATCAGTCTTACCTACGTCATATTCAAGATAAAGTGTATCTATATCTTTTAGTATCGCTTTAGTATGGTCGCTGGCCATCTTGCCGTATTCATTATTTTTGGATGCGTCGGCGTGAACAGACTCAGGAGTATCAATGCCTATAAGTCTTACTTTAATCTCCTGCCCGGTTGAATCAATCACATATAAAGTATCTCCATCTACGATCGAAACTAATGTGACTTCTTCAAATTCCGCAGATATGTTTGTGACGGATACATCCGTGGCATTGCGATTATCAGACAGCTCTTTACCGATAAGCATGCGTTCCTGCAATTCACCTATTGCCTGGCCAACCTGTTTGGTCATATCTGTTACTGCCTGTATTTCTTCGTGTCCCAAATCGCTAAAATCTGTCTGTGGCTGCTGACTTTGATAAGCTGGTAACACACGAATAATCATGGTTGCAAGAAGTATAATAATTGTAAGAGTGATTTTTTGTTTAAGCCTATTCATTAGATCCTCCGTATGCACTTATGCATGTGTTTATTGTAGTAATCTCTGAGATCGTTGATGATCTTATCTGCACCAAAAGGCATTGTATATGTCATTTTATTAGGATATTTATTTTCGATATCCACATAAAATGTGTCTGTGTAGCGTTTTTTATCATCCTGTATGTCCAGAATAAAACACTTGAGTGTTTTATATTGTTCTCGGGTGGGTTCTGTATCTTGCAGAATGTTTATGCCGGGTGCTTCGGGGCTAAGTCTTATAGCTCCCAATGTCATAAAGAATTTTCGATGATCAGAGATCTCTTCAGTTGTTTCAAAGCACGATGTCACTTCATAAATATCTTCATGATCAACTTGCCGGATGTTATTCTGTTTTTTCCAATCAGCAATCTCGCTTTTTGAATAAAAAGTTTGATCCAGCCAGTGGGCACCTGAAAAATCAAGCATTGTGCCATCTGTCAGAAGATATCCTGCAGTGTGATAGTCATCGGTAAGCCCAAAATAATCGCGGGCTGCGATTTCTATTTTGTGCATATAGTATTCCTCCTTACACATCGTTAACGATTGCTGTCGTTGCCAGATGCTGTATGACTTTGATTGCAAATTTCATCTATAATTCCTCCTTTTATTCACCGTCATTAATAGATACGTTAGAAATCATGGATATTTATATGCAGAATAAAAGACCTGCCGCAAGGACAGGTCTTTAGATTAAAGTATTACAAGATCAGAATGGTGTTTGTGATATTATCACTCAAAATATTTTTCAATATACCCATATACATTGAAGCACTGAAGCCCTGCGTTTAAATGAACCACCTGATCAGGTTATCCATCTTACACAGTTTATTAAAAGCCTTAAGGGTTTTATGGACTTTTACTGTGTTCTTTTTATACAGAGCATCACGTACGATCTGTCGCGTAGTATGTCTGAATATTGTTTTGATCATGCTGTGTTCTCCTTTGCATCAACTTAACATTAGGATCACCAAAAGCTGCGCACAGTTTCTGATAAAGATTGACCGTATAATACCGGTCAATAGTAAGCGGTGTGTATAAATGCTCTTGTGCTAGGTAAACGTATAAATTAGACTCACCCTTAGGAATATCGGAAACTATTTGTTTTAAAATATGACTACAGTTATTGTAATCAGTCATATTTTCGAACTTTATCCAGATATTTGATATATGGTCTTCCTGTATGCGGTATCCTAACTTTCTGTATTCAGAATAGACCGGGCCCCAAATATATTCACACTGTTTTCTTTCAGCAGGGAAAAATTTTTCGAGTGTATCTAATTCATTTTGCAGGTTAAGAGCAAAAGGACAACCTTTGCAGCCGGTTCTAGGAAAATTGTAGGGCGGAAGGTATATGGGACAGATATTAACCTGATATTCCTTGATAAACCATTCTTCCCAAGCTTTTGTCACAACGCTCATAGGCTGAAATTTGTCAGGAATACCATTTATATCCTTTTTTGCTTTCCCGGAAAACACGAGACATTGTGCATTTTCGCGTCTTCCGCCTTCATCACGCATAATGCCAACGATAGCGATAGGACGATTGTGTACTTTGTTCCACTCATTTAGTGGCTCTTCTTTCATCCTAACGCAACATAGATCAGACACTTTAAGCTTTTCTTTAAACTCGTCTGTGAATTGATACTGTAGTTTCTTTGGACAAGTTTTTTGCCTGCCCCATTTTCCATCAATATATGATTCAACGGAAGGGCACATTCCAATACGGTTGTATCTTTCCACTACATGTGCGTGAGGCTTTGACTTAAAAGGATACCCTTCCTTCTCAAGCATAGGCTTTATAGGGCTCTGCGGTTTAATAATATTAACTCTTGGATCTTTTTTAGCCAGCTCCAGCACAAAGTCACGCATCATATTCAGCTCTATACCGGTATTTACATATACTCTTGGGATCTTATTGCCTGGAAGAGCCAGGTCAATCAGCGCTGAAAGCACTGTAGAATCCTTGCCGCCGGAAAATGAAACAGCAAACTTGTCTTCTCCATACTGATTTATGACAGATTTGATCTTCTGGAGCCTGTCAATCAGCATAAACTCCTCGTCTGAGGGACTTGTAAGTTTCTTTAATTCTTCATAAGTTCTCAACACAACCACACTACACGAGATAACCCTCGTCTACGTGTGGAACGATGACTGCTGATGTACTCCATCGAAAAGGTCACGGGATATCTGACTTAGATGACCCTTGGACGAATTCACCGTATTTTTGCGGGCACGCCAAGCTAGAACATTCCAAACTCAAGACATCCATTCCGCCTTGCGAGCGGTCCCTAGTCCACAAATTACTGGTCTGACATTTTCATGCTGAGGACATCCAGTGCGATAACGCACTTTAGTCCAACGACCAGAACCTGACAATTTCCTCTTCTCTGTACGTTACGTTCATCGTAATGTATGTCTACAATTTCCTTTCGGATTAAACCGTAGATTATACAATAGCAATTAAGCTATGGATTAAAATCCTCCCTGCATTTTAACTCCCAGAAACAGGCTGTGCGAATAAGCCAGTTTCTGCCATCTGTCCATCTTATATACTGGTTAGGTATGTAAAATGAATGACGCCCGGAGAGCGCTACAGGACCCCCGTTTACGGGGGATCTGTGTTAATCCTTTCTTATTGAATCGTCTAAATGACTTTGCCAACTGGTTACGTATTGTTTGTCACAGCTGTGACAGAAATTAAGGTAGGCATATGAGCCGCTCCCGTAACATTCTGTGTTAATCTTTTTAGAAATTCGGTCTCGGTTTGCAGTCAAAAGCCTTCCTAATCGTTCTGCAGCCAGAGCGTGTGCCGTGTGTAGCTCGTCCAGATCGCTCGTAGCCATCATCAGTTCGATATTATCTTTAAGCATGTCGTATTCGTTTGAAAGCTCTTGCTGCGTCATATTTCCTCCGGTTCTGACTTGTATCCTGCATATTTAGCGTGGTCAGGATAATACTCTTTATACTTTTGGTGAAATTCCCCTGGCATAACCAGTTTACCTTTTAAGAACAGGCATTTTTGGTTATAAACGCCGCCCTCACCGTCATATATCCTGAGCCAGATGTCGTAGCGCTCGTTATCGGTGTCTTCCCATGTGTTATCTTCAAGGCTGATAAGTTCAATCTTTTTTGCCCCGATCGTGTCCTGATACTTTACGATCTGATCCGCAATTTTTGCTAAGACTGAAACATTAAAGTATTTCATGGGGTTGTCGAGATTGATAAACTGCGTTCCTCGTTGATCCAGCATATATTTTCTCCTTTCTTTTCTTGCATGAATTTTTGAATGTTATAAGTATGTCCGCTGTTATACGTAATAAAAAAAGAGCAGCTTGCTTACTGCTCTTTAAACTGTTGCTGATAATATAAGATTGTTTTGGTATAATTTGATATCGGAGATATTAGCAAAACTAATTTTAATCAGGTTGGTGGCGTAAAGTATATGTCGCGGTACACAAAATCTTTTAACGGGGCTGCTTGTGGATACTGTTTGATAAAATCATCCAGGTCTTGTTCAGGGATAATAAACTTTTCGGCGAACGTAATGCCTCTTGCCGTCTCATCCCGTACATTCCAATCATTATCATGCGTTTTTGCCGCAAAATAATAACATGAGATATACCCGTCTGAGTTGCTATGCGGGGCAAAATGGCGTTCTTTGAATATAGATATAAGACTGTCTTCCTGCCGCATTGTAACAACGATAGGACTGGTCGTGAGCCCTTGTTCCGAAAGAAATGAAGCAATAATCGTTGATAAAGTATTGCGCGCGATCGTCAAATATCGGTCATGACCATACATTGAATGCATAAAGATCAGAAGGCCGGACATATCATATGTGACTTGTGAAAAAAGCAGTGAGAAAATCATTTTGATCTCACCCTGCTGTTCAATGTAATAGACCGTTCCGGCCGTCAGATAGAATAGCATATTGTATTCGGCATCTGTGATATTATGCTTTTTACAATAATCCTGCCAAAACTTCATGACTTTATCTTTATCTGTTTTAGGATCGGCCCGTTTGATCACGAGCTGGAATCCAACAAGTCCAAAACTCTTTTTATGTTTTGTCTTTTTAATCTTCACCGGTATAGTGGACGGTGCATTAAAACACTGTATATAAAACCTATCAGCGGCAAGGATATGATTAGGTGAGAAGAACTCAAATGCTTTTATATATGAATCATAATAATACCGTTCAAGCTTTTTTAAATGTTCTTTATCAAGAAACGACAGATAACCACCCGGCGAGACGATATCGTTTCCTTTATCCTGGTTACAGTCGTAGCATAGCATAACTGTGTTATAATCCATATTTACTCCGCCTTTTGATAGCGGCACAAAATGATCGATCGTAGCCTGACCGCCAAAAAATTCAATACGCTTTCCACAATGCGCGCAATATCCGTGTGATTTAGCCGCGATATGTATTCGATCTTCATCGGTAAAAATATCCCGATCCTGAATCTGTTGTCTTTGCATTCTTACTCCTCCTTATTCATCATTGCGGTTTTATTATGGGTCGGATGCACCATATTAAAGCGTATATACAATATTTTTATGATGGAGGAATAGGGATGGATAATGAACCGGTGATAACATTTGAAGCTTGTAATGGGGCGTTTAAAAACGAAAACGAGGCATATGAATTTTGCCAGACGTTATACGAGGCGTTGTTATATGCAACGGCTAAAAAAGTATTTCGAAGCCTGGTAGTATACGGACTGTTAATAATATGCCAGTTAGTGATCATAGGCTGGAGCGCAGTCATATATAAAATGCATCCTGTGCTCAGTATTTGGTGGGTATATATAATCTGCAGGATTTATTGGGAAATGACCGGAATCGGCGTTGTAAGGCCTATAAAACGAATAGCAAAGTATATTCAAAGTAATACCTACCTGTTTCCGGGAAGTGCAGTGATTGATATGATCAAATTAGTACTGTACTATACACTCTTCATTTCGAGTTCAGTTTGTTTATATTCGATCTATACAGAATGCGTGACAACAACGCTTCTTGATCACTATCTGTGTTTGTGCTGGCCATATATTGCACTTATATGTACAGCTGCTATAGCTAAAATGCAAAATATTTTTCGTGAACATCATGAAAAATGGAATGCGATCAGACATACCAAAATCTCGCCGGAAAACACAGTTATCAAAGTAGTTGCACAGGATGAATTGCAAGATAAAATAGAATAACATGACAAAAAGCAGGGATTACCCTGCTTTTTTTTGTTGCAATAACCGATTATCTTTCTAATTGCCAAGAGTGTCTTTCTGTATACGTATCGTGGATCTGGCGCAGTTCATCGTAAACAGCGCGGGTGTCGTTGTGCAGCAAGAGTGAGCGAAAAGCATCAGTCGTGATATTTCTGCCGTTCTCCTGATGTATTATCTTATGTTCGTTTTTGTAGAACTCGATCAAAAGATCGGGACTGTTTCCCGGTGTAAATGCGATCCCGTGTTCTGTCAAAAAACATGTAAATTTATCTTTACCGGCTTCGTACAACTGCTTTTCCATAGACATGTCGATCTCATTGATTTCTTTGATTCCGCCATGTAGCTTGATCATCTCCTCGACCATCTTGATAGGTACATCACTACCCATGCCGTCCGAATCAAAATAAATAAAGGCATCGCCCATAGTCAACGGACTGTATTCTGCTTGCGTAACCTGACAGTCGGTGCAATAAAGGTGTCCGTAGCTATCCCATTCGGCATTACCAAGCTTATTATCTTTACCGGTATACAAGGCAATCTCTGTCCCATCGTAACAGGCAAGCCTTACATAATCCGTAGCAGCTTTATCTACTGATTCCTGCAGATCGATCCGGTAATGTTTTTGGATGTAATCCTTTGTTTTTGACTGAAGTGTTTGCATATCGAGAGCATCGTATAAATTCTGATCTTTACCGGCAATCTTATCTATTAAAAAGCGTTCCAAAGTATATGTGCTTTCATGATAAAACTCATTACATAAGACTGCACCGATATTAGAAACAATCCGGTGTGTATTAGCATCGTACTGTACAATATTTGTTGGGTCGTTCGCCTTTACTAACCTGAAATCCTCGAATAAAGGCGGGTATGTAATATAGCGATTGTAAATATTATTAAGAGCATCAATACCTTCACAGGCTATATCATGCAGCCGATTTCTGGCCGCATATAATGTCTGAGCATATTCTATATAATCCTGTTGGTCCATATTGATACCTGCACGCATTAACAGCGGCGCTTCCTGAATAACGCGGTTTATATAATTAACCACCTTATTTAGACTGTCTACGATCGATTCCTGGTCTTGCAGGTCTGCTTTATCGAGCAGTTGTTTAATAGCTTCTATATACATAGCAACCTCCTTTACTAATAACAAAAAATATAGAAAAAGAAGGGCAAAATAAAAGAAGCTCTCAAGATAAGAGCTTCTTCAAATTTTAAAATGTTTATGTGCAGTGATCAGTTTTGACTCATGAGTGCGCCCAGCAGCTCAAACGCCGCAATCTTATAATCATTACGATCGTTTAATTCGGCTCCTTCAAACAGATCTCCGAGCCCCAGCTGTTGAAACATCCGCCTTAGCATGTTGAGGTCTGTAATGACCTTATTATGCGCTGACGAACGACGCTGTCCCAACTCTTCTAATCTGTCCGGATCGCCGGCGGGGAACAGATACATCTGGTATATGAAGTCTGCATAGCGCAGAATATCCGCAATGGTGTCTTTTAAATACACAGCGGGTCGTTGCCCAAAAGTCTGAGTCTCCGTGATCTTTTCAAATTGTTCAAGAACTGTGATATTGATCATACATGCTCCTTTGCAAGATATGCCTGAATATCAGCTACTACGTTTTCAACAAGTTCTATACCTTTTCTGACCTTTAAAGTCTCATCCGGGATTGATGGACAAGTTGATGCGGGAATTGAAAGATCGCAGGCAAAAGAACCGTGAAAATATGAAATTGACGGAATCCAAAATGCCGGTATATCTTTGTTTACCGGTTCATATTTAGTACTGATATCGATATCATCGTAATCGTTATGGGCTATCTCAACTATAAAGTCTCCAGAACGAAACTTTTTTGCAGGATGTCCATTTAATATAGACTCTTCAAGAAACTTCATATTATCCTCCTGTTATTTAGCCTCTGTCATATAAGTATCGCCTTCGGCTGTTAAATAATCTGCCCATACTTCGCGGCAGCATTCGTCAGCTGTTTTTAATATCTCGCACATCTGGCCAACTGTTTTAACGCGTGCTTCACCGGTAAGTTTTGTGTAATTACGGTAGTCCACGTATTCGTTAAACAGATTTTGATTGTATGCCCTTTTATACTCGCCTGCAAGAGCACCGAGTACCTGTAACATCTCAATCATAATTGTTCTTTTTAATTCACGAGCTTTTGCCAAGGAACCGATATAGTGTGTCGCAAACTGCTCCAGACCCTCGATCCTATCGGTGAGATTTCTTACCATCTCTGCCTTATAGCAGAGTTTTGCTGCAAGCTGAGCGTTTAAAGCCATAGCATCTTTACAAGCTGTTTTTGTCATAATCATTTTGATATCCTCCATTTTAACATACATAAATTGATAACGATAAGATAATGAAGGATAAAAAAAGAAATAAAATGTATACGCAGAAAAAATAAAGGCTGCTATATATGGTAGGATATAGTTAAGAAAACCAAAATATAGAATAGAGGAGCAAGATGGTAAACTTTCAGAATTACAAAAATAACAAGGTCAGCCAGATCGAGGCTGACATCAAAAGACTTAGCGAGATCCATTCGGAATTCTTGCAGGAAGAATTAAAAGAAAGAAATAACAAAAAGCCTGATGAGGCTCATATCCAAGTACTTGCACAGGAACTTCACCAGATGGACCAGGGTAAGAGAACAGATCCTTATTCTCCTGAAAGTTTCTTCTAAACTCCGAGGCTTTCTCGACCGATATACATTACATAAAGGAGGAAAGAAACATGCGAAATTCCTTTACAAGATAAGGCACTGTCACTGTGGTAGACTCCCGGTGGCGGTGCTTTTGTGTTTAGGCTATTGCAACATGTTGGCGTATTAAGTTTAATCAGAATGAATCTTGCGGAGATTCATTGCTGCCAAGACTATTAAGCAGACATACAAAGAATTAATAACCGAATTTAAGGCCCGCAACACGGGCGGGCCTGTTGAACTTGATGACGTTTATGTTTTCTTAAGTGAGATGTATGATGAGTGGCCTCAGGCTTTGATCGGTGCGGGACAAGCTAAAAAGCAGTGGTATCATATTAAAAATATCATCGAACTCATGCCGAACTGGTTTGTTCCGATAAAGTAAGCTGATAATAATACAAAAATGGACAAGGATTTCTCCTGTCTTTGTCCGGCAAGCGGTATTGTGACAGATCTGAAGATGTGACGTATTTACGCCCGTATATACTTTTCATGTTTTTCCACACTTCCCATGGAATTACGAAGATCTGCGTTTGTATCATACCTAAAATACAGCAGTAAGCTCCCATTTCTGCATGTTTATCAAGTAGTTCTGCTTGTGTTTTAGTGACTCTGCTGTGTTGAAGCCTGTCAGTATCTGTGGCTTTAGCCTCAGCTACAAAAGCTCGTCCACCTTTTACGGTGCCCTGAAAGTCCGGTTGGGCTTTTTTATTTGTAAACCGCCCGATAAAACGCCCGTCGCGCGTGCGGCTTGTGACTATAAAAGGTTCAGGACACTTGTTGATCATTGCTTCGCCGTGGCGTTCGTACCATTGACATCCGTTTTCAATAAGGTGTTCAAAAGACTGCCCTAAGCGGTGCGAGTGGGCTGCGCTCTGTTTGCGCGTGTTAGTTATTGGTGTGGCTGTATTATGTTGCAAATCATCATATTCCTGTTGTGTTAAGCGAAGCATGAGGTTCCTCCGTTTGTTTTGATTTTAAACAAATTATGGTTGCAAAACAAAAGCAGCCCTGCTTTTTGATAAATCCGAGAGACGTTCATTCGGATTCGATGATTGTACTCGCGTCACCGGTTACTTTCAGAATAAGCTCATTGGGAAACATCTTCTTCGCTTGAGCTACAACCTCGTAGTTTACGTCCATCAATAGGTCGCTGCCAACGAGCTTTTCGGAGATGAAGTCCAGAAAGCCTTCATAATCGTTGTCGATCATGTCGTTGATATGTATCCGAATATAGCCTTCTACATAGTTATTTTCATCCCTCAATGCGAGAATTTCTGAAGCTTCCTTGAGAGGATAAAGATTGTCGTTTCTCTTCTCAAGTTCTGACACCAGTTCTTCAGTAGTTGCATTTACTATCTGCATGTATATTCCTCCTGTGGTGCAATGATTATCGTGTTTTTTTTCGTCTGACAGGCATCCAGCCATTTTGTGCTTTTGGATTTTTATGTATCTGTTCGGCACATGTGTCTTTTTGCTGCATTGCAGCATCAGCAAGGACGCCTGTTATCCCAAGAAAATCTGTATCAGCAAGTTCACTACTTATTTCTCTTACAATAAGTATCTGCTGCTCTTCTGATAATTCGATTTCATACGTATTTTTTGTTATCTTCTGCATCCGTATTGTATACGGTCACCGTTATACAGTTTTCTTTTAACACCAAATGCGTCTCACATAACCATCTTCTGTCTTTGTGATCTGACAGTCATTATTATCTTCAGGTGCGTCTGATGTTTCTCTTCTGATATCTTCTGCCCATTCTCCAGGCTCTTCATAGTCTTCTGCCCTGTCAAGGATCATATCGATAAACTCATCTTCCGTATAGAAAGTACAAAATTCAAAAAGAGCATTTGCAACTTCACGGTCTGATTCCCAGCACCCGTTATGAAATATATCGCAGAATTCGGCATATCCGCTGAATACGGCATTATGAAGAGTGTCAAGATTTTCACCTACAGCCTGAAGGATATTCAAAAGAGCTATGAAGTCTTCCTTAGTGTCTGTGATATCATAATCTTTCCAGTGATCAACAGCCCACTTTTTTGCTATTATGGGTTTGATGTCTTCCTGTCTCATGTATCCGGCCATTATTACTCCTTTCAACAGGCGCTATCCATTTTATTTATGCAGCTATGATCTTCCATACGATAGTGCCACAAGATGAATGCGATACCCATGCCTCATCGTCAGAATACCCTGCTTCACCTGCGTAAGTTGCATCAATAAGTTCTTCTTCAGAGCTGTAATTACTCTGATTGAGAATCTGCTTAAGCATCTCATCATGTGCTGCCTTGGCAGACGGGAACTCCTCGTTTGACAAGGTAAGGTTTTCTCGGCCTGTAGTGATGAGGATGTACTTGCATGGTGCCTTCTCCTCAGACACCTCTTCAACAGATTCTGCAAAAATACCGCTTTCCTGCATCCATCCGGCCTCTGTAAGAATGGCGCTTTCCAGGTCGTTGTCACCCGCTGCCTTCCTTACTTTGTCCTCGTCAACAGATACTTTTATTGTGTAGTTCTTCATTTTTTTTCTCCTACACCCCAGTGGGCGTTTGCAGTTGGCATTATAAAGCACTGCGCAGCCCGTGGGCGTTTTATTAGTTGCTATTTAGTTTTACTGCAGATTACAGAAGGTCATCTCCCGTCTCATAATCTGTCATCGTTCGAGGCGCGTCAACTCCGCTCTGATATCCCTCAATCTGAAAACGCTTGTTAGATGAGTCGTACTCAACAACAGCCATCATATTAAAAGGCTGGTCGGTGTCCTTACAGATCCAGATGCCGGGATAATCGTCCGTAGCACCTTTTGTTTCTGCGACGATCTTACCTTTAGGCGTCTCAACTTCTATCTGGCTTATTTTCAGTTCTGTTTCGAACATTTCGATACTGATATGCTCGTCAGATAACTGTATGGTGACGTTCTCCCCGGCCCTCAAGGCATTTTCGAGATTTTCCTTGGTCTGGCCATTGAAGTCCTTATCATCTTCAAAGCCACAGGCATCGAAGTTTGAAGCCATGGTTTTTACTGCATAGTCAACAGCAGCCTTTTCATCACCAGGGAAGATTTTTGTGGCGGATTCGCACCAGACGCTCCGCCCATCTTTCTGCTTTATGTTGCAGTTACCTTCGCTACTTATTACTGTTACTCCATATATTTTCATAAATTATTTTTATCTCCTTTCTTAAGCAATCCTTAAATATGTTATTTACATAATATGGTTAAATATAAGCAAAAAAAAGGACTAACAACGTTAGCCCTTTTATATCTCAAGTTTTTCAATTAGGTTTTACTTAGAATCCAATTCTACACTTTTCGGTGTATTCATCTTCGTCGTCTCCGCCAACTGTAGGTTCGTATTCGGATCCGTTTGTCCAATCAACCACAACTACAGTGGCATTGTCGTCATATTCTTCTAACTGTTCTCTTAATTCTTTTACTGTCATCATATTATCCTCCATCAAAATTCATATAATTTAGTTTCGTCATACAATCTAACAGGATGAGTTTTCTGACAAATGATGTTTTTCAGTTTAAGTCTTGTGCCAAATTCTTTCTGTATGAAAGTTTCTACATCCTCATCATTATCCGCATGAATAAGAGTCTGTGTAAATAGGTGCGGGCTTATGCCGGCAACCTCAAAGTAATAAATGTATTTACCACCGCCAAGTTCATGTTCTTCATAAGAGCACCGCGTTTTGCAGTGCTCTGTAATGATAGGTTTTAAATATGTGCCATTCTTGTGGCTGCTTCTTTTGCAAGCTCTGATCTTACAATATCTTCCTCGCGGAATGTAATCTGTGCTGTGCAGATCGAGCCTTTCATGACTTCAGATGCGCATGTAAGACCGTTATTCCTCTGGTCGAGCTTGATGTCGTCGATTTGTCCGGGGTCTCCGCAGATGATCACTTTGCAGCCCTCTCCTGCTCTGGTGATGATCGATTTGATCTGATGAGGTGTTGAATTCTGACACTCATCAAGGATAAGGAAGCTATTCATGATCGAACGTCCGCGCATAAAGCTTAACGCTTCGAACTTGATCCTTTGAGATTCAAGGTAGTCTTCTATACTTTCTTCAAGGTCTTCATGTTCTGTGCCCTGAATCGTAAGATAGTTGCGCAGGTTATCAAGGATTCCTCTGACAAGAGGCGCGATCTTATCCATCTCGTCACCGGGGAGAGCGCCGATATCTTTATCCATCTCGACATTATTTCTGGTACAGATGATCTGATCCCATTTTTCCAAAAGACCCTGCATACCGGCGGTAATTGAAAGAAATGTCTTAGCCGTACCGGCCGCTCCCTTTAAGATAACGAGCGAGATATCATCTGACAGCAGTGCGTCGATGGCAAATTCTTGTAACGCATTTCTTGGCTTTACTTTACAGTCCTGTGGCAGCTTAATAAGCTGTTTGATGTAGCCCTGTGAATATCTTCCAAGTACAGTGTGCTTTTGGGGATTAGATGCGTCTCTGATAATGAGATACTCATTTTCAACCAGGGCCTGATCTAAATCCAGCTCCGTAATTTGAATACATCCCTGTTTAGCGATAGTATTGACGAGTTCCGCCTTCATATATATTTCACGGTATCCTGTATACTCATCGCTTGTAACTACTTCAGCATTGCGGTAATTTTCGACCGGTACACCTATTTCATCAGCTTTGATGCATATACCCCTGTCTTCGGATACCAGGATTGCATTCATGTTTTTTGCACACGATATGATCCTATTGTCTGCTTTCTGCAGACTCCATCCCTGTGGCAGTGATTCTTCGGTAACATGGTTTCGTTCAATCTTGAAGATACCGTTGTTAGGAAGAAGTACTCCGTCAGATAATGATTTACCCTGCTCTTTAGCCCGGATCCTTAATTCATCTATGCGGCGAAGGGCTTCTCTTGCCTGAAACCCCCGCTCTCCGGGAGCGTTCTTATTATTATCAAGCTCCTCGATCGTCGTAGCTGTAACAATAATATGATTATCGTCAAATCCATAAATAGAGCCTGGATATTTCATGAGCACGTTAGTATCCAACAGATAGGATTTAGGATTCTTTTTCATATATTTTATTCTCCTTCATATATAATTACCTCGGCAAGCCAAACGTGGAAACCCACTACCTTTAGGTGGCGGGAGGAACGTTCTATAGCTATGCCACTACCTTTCTTTCTGTCAGGAATCCTTTTGAGATTTCCAATAGTTTTAATTTCTTGTAACTGATACTGCCTTTATTAACTTTTTCTCCGTCTAAAGTTCTAATATCAAAGAATCCGCTTTTTCGCCTGCCAAAGATTATGTATTTTTGTCCGTGATATTGGACTCTATCAAACAACCTATACCCTTTTACAAGATATTCAGCTTGATTTAGTTTACGCACACCGCCTTTAAGAATAGACATTTTATGTATCTGCCTATTATGACAACGCACTTTCTTTTGGTAATAAACTATTGTCTTATTCCAAGGATGGATAGCTTCTGGATAATCACTTATACACCTGGCATCAATGTAGTGTTCTTTAGGCAATCCATGATCTATACGTTTATTTTTTGTGATATATCCATATGTCATGTGTACATTCGGACATATTTCTTTCAACTTGTTATAGAAAGTCCACCGCATGATTCCCATGAAAGCAGAATCCTTAAAACTAGCACCACGTTTGATTGATTTAGGGAGTTGTATATTCCCTTTATGATACTGAGTGTGGCAGTATTCACAGAGCGTTACCAAATTATTTGGTGCGTTACCGCCTGTCTTTCTGCTCTCAATATGGTGTACGTTAAGTATCTTATCTTTTGACTTTCCTTTACAGCATTGGCAGGTATGGTTATCTCTCCATAGTACATATTCTCTGACATTCCAAAAATCTAGTTGTTCTCCTTGTTGATATTCAACACCCTTTATATCTGGGTTTTTAATCTTCTGAATATCAAACTGTGCGGTTTCTACAGTAATCTTGGTTATTGGAAGTATCTTATGCACGTTTGCTATTACTGTAAGGTGTGTATCAATCTTTTCTCTGATACTTGGTGCAAGCCATCCATCACCTCTACGTCTGTTATCAAATCTTGCCTTACGGTATCTGGTCTTGCGGTTACGTCTTGCTCTACGCATTTCTCTTCTCGTAGATAACAGTTCTACAATGTCATTTCTCAATGTCACATCAGCTTCGTAAAGAACTTTTGCTCCTGTGTTATTACCCTTTGTTGTAGCTGATATTCCAATGTGTTTGCCTCCTGCATCTACACCCAAAGATATAGGTTGTGTTTTGTTATCACACGGATATAAAAGCTGTATTGCAAACGGACACCTACGAATTACTTTTGCATTACCTTTCTTTATAAGCACACGCACTTTAGCATGGTTCACAGTAGGCATTATAGGTTATCCGTCTTGATTTAGTACATAAACCATAAGGCTGTACTCCTTTCACTAATTTAATCACTCACTCCGAAGAGTGGTTAGGTAGCCTTCGCCAATGTTATCCCACAGTTTTATGTATGCAACACTATCCCTACCACACAGGATTGTTTAATCACATACCTTAGAGCTTGGAACTAGGCTAAACATTCCAAGGTAACTATATATTGGTGGGTAACGTAGTCCTCATAGGACTTAGGCTAGTCAACTTGTGGCTTTTACAAGCCACGTACCTTTAGGTGCGTGGTAGTTGACTTTAAGCTACTGTTTCCCTATCATTTACCCAATAGATCTTGCTTTCGGTCTGGACTAATTCCGCCCATACAGGAAAGAATTTCTTTGCTTCACGCGTGAGTTTTTTAGCCGGTAAAGACGGGTGGTCAGTAGAGAATTTCTTTCCCGTAGCTCGTTCATAGTCATAAGATGTTTTAAAATATCTCATGTGCTTACTCCTCCATGTATGCCCACGCTCCTACTGTATTACCGTTGATATCAATGCAGGTGCCTGAAGTTTGTCCGCATAATACCTGTTGTTTGACACACTCGATAATCCTTGCGCATTCTTCTTCCGGACCGGATTCGATATCAAACGCGGCATTTCCTGTTTTAAATTCAAGTCTAAACATTTTATCACTCCTTTCTTTTCTGACATTAAAAATTGATATTTAGATAATGGAAAAAGAACAACAAAATAAGACCGAAGAGTAATCCGGTCCTATTTTAGTTATATCCGTGTCTTTTTGCACAAAGGCATATCATAAAAATCGTTGCTAATATTTTAGCTGTATATATTGAGCAGGTGATCAACTTGATCTTGTATATTCCATTTTTATATCGATCAACAAATATCTGCGGGCGTCCATTGCCTATGAGCTGCGTATAGGCCTGATGCCAGATATTTTTACCGGAACCAATATAGCATCGCTTGTTTTGCGTGTTCATGATAATGAATACTCCGGATTGATCCGAGTCTATGGATTTGTAGGCAGTGAGAAAAGTCTCTTCCGGACAACTTTTTAAAATACATCTTTGATATACTGTGTATCTTATATATAACGTCATGACACATATACATGCACTAAGGAGAATACAAATAGCACCGACGTGCATTATATCCACGGTGTATATATTCATTTCTTTGAGTCCTCATACTGGGCTATTGCTGCTTTTTCTCTTCTAAATAGCGGGAAATGAGACAATCCAGCGTTATTTCTTTCAAGATATTCTTCCCCTTGATGCAAAACGAAGGCAATAAGTTTATCACTATCGCCATCTGTATACTTAATCCGATTATTGGAAACTTCAGTATTCATCATTCAAACGTCCGATTCACTTTTGAATTCATGTCTTCGGACTCAGGAAACTGATTACCTTTGCTCAATGTCGATTTGATAATTCTCTCAGAATTACTGATATATGGTTTAGCGCTTTCAATCTCCTTCGCATAAGTTTTCAACTTACTGTCGGATATATGAAGCACTGATTTTGCTAATGCATCACAAACCTCATTGCCATCAACACCTGTGTGACCATACACATGCTCAAAATCAATTTGAAGCTCATCTTTAACGTTATCGTAAAGATTTGCATATTCTTTGGTCGCATCAAGATTGCGAGTCCAACGTTTCTGCATCTTAGGACTTCCATCAGGATTCATAACGGCTTCGCCTTGTTTGTTACGAACTTGTGTTGGTTTACACCAAGCCTCAATTCCATTGTAATCATACAGAAGATGAATCTTACTGTAATTATGGTCAATTGCATAATGAATTGCTGCAGTAGCACCATTTACCTCGCCCGCAACATTTCGCATTGATGAATTATCATCAGGTGCAAAAGCCTTTGCAAAATAATGAGTTCCTGTCCGGTCAGTTACTTTCATGCCATAGGCGTAAGCGCCCTGTTTAGAGCCTACATCAGTACCGCCCTCTAAATCAGCAGATCTATAACTGCCATCGACATATATTACAGCATCGTAATCGGAATTTATCTTATTTTTCAGAGGAATATTTTGAGAATTTTCTGTGGTTTGTAAAGTACCAAGGTCTTTTAAGTTCTGTGTAGCCTGCAATGAAGGTGCATTCTCAGATTTCTGACCATTTGAGAATTCTTCCATATACTGAGTTGCCTCATCCTCAGTTGCAAAACCTTGGAATTTAGCATTTTTAAAACCCTTTATTTGAACCTCGGCTTCAGCCCAAGTTTTATAAATTCCTGGGGTTCTGCCTGAAGCGACAGCATAAAAATTCTTTTTAGCCATTTACATCTCCTTGTTAATATCCATATCCGTCTGAAGCTTTGACAATTTTATCTGAAATTTCCTATCGTTGATCATTGTAGTTGTTTATACTTCTGTGATGGATTTAGCCAATGTGAATCTTTCCAACGCTTCAGTTGTATGCATAGCCAAAAATCCAGTATCAAAAGCTTCCATAACTTCCGTGTATGAGTCATCTATAAACATGATTTGATACGGGCTTAGTCCTTCCCGTTTCGCAATCATCTGCATGATCAGGACTTTCTTATGTCTGGAGTCTATTGATATCAGGTCCCCGTGATGAGTAAAGATGCACGGATAACATTCTCTAAGTCTGTTATATTGAGAGTTGTATTCGAAACTGTTAGTGCATTCTGTTAACCCGTATATTTTTGCTCCGTTTAAATGCAGCATCGTGATCAGATTGATCATCCCGGTTGGCGCTTTACAATCAATATATGCGTTGGTATTGATGTTATATTCAAGCCAATCATTATAGTCTTGGAACCCGATTGTGCGATGACCGCTTGAATCTTTCATATGCAGGTATAGGAGTGTATTATCTACATCTGCGAATACCATTTTTATCTGTTTGAGTTTGTTTTGCATAAAACTCCTTTTGGACTATATCCTAAAATTTATTTTAATCTTGAAATGCTTTTGGGATATTTCTGCATATAAAAACGACTCATCAATGTTGATGAGTCGCAATTAAAAGCATGATCTGCGGTTCAATACAATTCAGATACTATGGGGTTTTAGTTATTATTAACTTCCTGCCCTATGTGATAACGTTCTACGATGCGACCGTCAGATGCAAGTCTGTTAACAAAGAGTTTTGTACCATGTACGCGCACATATGTGTGCCCGCGTTTATTTGTATGTACAGGACGCTCGATCTTTCGGCCACCCTGCATGAATGTGATCCAGGCTCTTATCATGTTTTATTTCTCCTTATCTTCAATGTGGACGTGTTCGCCCTCCTGCTGAATATTTGCAACGGCAGGGGCAAAAAGCCCGTGCCTTATGCTAATCAAATAAATTTATTTACCCTGCTTCCATCTTTTCATTTCTTCTGTGGCTTCTTCCTTTGTGTCGCCAAAAACACAAGCTGTTCCCGTGTAATCAGCACCTACAAAATACGATTGCCAACCGTTAGCTGTCCATCTTTTTCTCTCTTGTAACGTTAATCCGTTAATCTTCATTTTTCTTCCTTCTGTTATCTCACGCACCACTGCGCGGCTCTTTTCTTTACTTCCTGCATTTCTTCGTCTGTAAGCGGCGTGAGGTCTGCTATAACTCGGCAATTTATATCTATCCTTTCACCTACCTTAAAAAGCGTTAATACCGAATAATCTATTGTTTCATCAAACAGTGCAATCGCTACGGTCTGACCTGCTTTGACTATCGGGTAATTTGCGGTGTTGATAAGTTCCATTGTGTCCTCAAATGTGAACCTTGAAGATATACAACAGCCGTGCCCGCCGAGATACCATCTACCGTTATCACATTCAAGTGTAGCGGGTTTGAAATTTTCATGTCCTCTATAGCTCCATGCAACGCGCACATTTCCGAAGTTCTTATATGCGCCCTCTACTGCATTTACCCTGCTGTTAATGTCCGCTTTAAGCACTGGTATTTCATTACTGTTGCAGGTGTACGCCCAACCCTGTCTGCCGCTGATTGCGTTTCCGTGAATCTGAATATCATATTCCATGTGTTTATTCTCCTTGCATTCATCCGTTTGTTTTCATTTCCTGCTTCGTGTATACGCTGTTAATTCTCAAACATCCGTAGCCCTTGTGTTCTTCCTTCCATGCTATCAACGCTTCTAACTTGTGAAAACGTGGTCTTTCTTCGGGGCTTCTGTGAACAACCTTGTCAAACTTTGTTTCACCTAAAACGTTGTGCTTGATGTAGTATGTTCTTTTCATGTTCTGACCTCCTGTTATCTAGCATAAATATTGATATTTTAAATATGTATTTTAAAAATACGAATAAATAAATTTTATTATCATTATTTGTTTACTTAATCTTTTCAGCATGTATGTTAGCTTAGATTGGAGGAAAAAAAATGACATTAGATAACATGGTAAAATTATCAGTCATGTTGAAGAGTTCGTAGATGATCTTAAAAACACCAAAGTGCTTGTAAAAAGTCCAGGGGTAGAAATGACGACTGGAAAGGTGACAGTTCTAACTAATATGCAACGATATACTGATACCAACAAAATTATGAATAAGAAAGGAAAATTTATATGCAGATAACAAATGAGCGCATGGCACACATGCACGGTGTAGCAGAATTTATGTATCAACACGCAGAAGAATATGACTTAGAGAATAAAGATGAGATGTATTTGCTTGGACTGGTACACGATATAGGCTATCTGTACGGCAGCAAGGAAGAACACGAGCAAAAAGGTGCCGAGCTACTTGGATTAGATACATACTATGGACGCTTTGTGCAGGCTCACAGCCTTACTCCGCAGCAATATATGGACTGTTATGGATGCTTGAGCTCAGAGATCCCAAACGAAATGATTTTGTTATGGACAGCCGATATGACTGTTGACTTAAGCGGTAATGCAGTTGGATTTAAGGCAAGGCTTGACGATATTGGTAACCGCCACGGTATTGATAGCGAACCATATCGTACATGCAAAGAAACAATGCTTTGGCTGGAAAACCATAAGGCCACTGATCTTTTGTCAAAATAAATAAGATTGTCATATTGTCATGGACAAAAAGACAGCGAACTGTTTTATTGCTGCCCGGATAAGAAAATATCTGAGGATGTCTTGTTACAATTGATTCAATAACAGCTTCTTGTATGAAGCTGTTATTTTTATGCCTATATCTTATATTATATATATTACTATTTTTGATATTAATATTTATAATGGCTTATAGCGGGATATATTAAAAATACATATATATCTTATATTGTTATTAAAATTATTTATTTCACTAATTTTGATATGTAAAATTCTTAGATTTGAGATACTAATATTACTAATATGAATATTTTATATAGTGATATTGATGATATTTATAATTATTCTAGTCGAATTTAAAAACTAATATTTATAATATGCATATTAGAAATTATACCAGTTATATTATAAATACTGGTATTCTAAATAGCACTATTTAATATATGTCTATTGATAATATCAGTATATTAAATTGCAGTATTTATTATATGTATATCTATAATATTGGTATTTTAAATATTTATTTTAAAAAATACGAATTAATAAAACTTATTATTGTTGTATGTTTACTTAATCTTTTTAAATATTTATGTGAGCTTAGATTGGAGGGAATAAAATGCAGATATTGGATATTAAAAAGTGGGCAGATTATGAAGAGATTGAATGCAAGACTGACGTTTGTGATGATGAATATTTAGTTAAAAACGATAGTCTTGACGACGACGCGATCCTGATCTCCGGTCCTTTGTACAGACTTCTGGACACCGGGATTTTGTTTGCTATCGGAACATATTGCATTCCTGATGACAATGGAGAGTATACTGGTGATTTCAGCGTGACAGTTTTGTATAAAGAAATAGATGGATGTGCTCCTGTTCTTGATGACTATGAGTATTTTGAGCAGGATGATCCGGCAACCACTCTACATAATTATCTGAATATCATTGACCACAAAGAATTTGGCACGATCGAAGCCGAACTTGTTAAAACTGCATAAGCGCGCTAAGATAACAGCTTCTTGTATGAAGCTGTTATTTTTGTCCCTATATCTTGTATTTTATATATTGCTATTTTTGATATTCATATTTATAATAGTTAGTAGCGAGTCATATGTAAAATATGCATATATCTGATATCAATATTAAAAATATACATTTTATTTATATTGATATTTAATACAGTGGTATTTTTAATATTAGTATCTATAATATTGATATTTGTAATAGTGCTATTTTAAATTGCAGTATAATCAATATGCCTATTTCTTATATCTATATTTTAAATACGCATATCACTAATAATTATATTTAACTCAAAGCGTATTATAAATACTGATATTAAATATATTACTATCTTATATATGTGTATTTTTTATATGAGTTTTTGTAATATTACAATTATTTATATCGCTATTTATAATATATGTATTTGAAATATTATTATGATAAATATGTGTATATCAGATACAAGTATCAAAAATATGATTATCTTAAAAGGAGGAAAAATGGGAAAGGTTATAGGAGTCATCAATCAGAAGGGCGGCGTTGGAAAAACCACCGCGACAATTGAACTGGCGAATGCTTTGGCCGGAAATAAAAGAAAGGTTTTAGTAATCGATCTGGATCAACAGGGTAATTTATCCAAGTATGTTGATGCAGATACCGGTTTGCCAAGTATATACGAAGTATTGCAGGCAAAAAATGCCATTGCTGACGCGATCCAAACATGTGGACGCATTGATGTGATAGCTTCGTCAAAAGAATTATCTAAAGCAGATAAAGAATTCGTGGAACACGATGATATCTTTTTACTAGAAGATGTCATCGAGATCATAAAAGGCCAATATGACCTGATATTTATAGATAATGGACCTGCGAGAAGTACGCTCCTGACAATGTCATATGTTGCCTCAGATTATATAGTGATCCCTGCAGAGGCTGATGATGGATCCATAGATGGCGTAGACGAAGTGTATAATGATATCATTAAATACAGACAAGGAAAACGACCTATAACAAATGCAAAAATCGCAATGCTTTTATTAAACAGATATGAAATTACAATTATGCACCAGAATGTCAAAGAACATTTAGAAGAAAAAGAAGCAGCATTTGAAGATCATCCATGTGTTGCCACAATACGCAAAGGTATCGCAGCGACAGAAAGCAAAAGCTTTAAGGAGCCGATCATGGATTATGATCCAAACGGTAACGTTGCAAATGATTACAAAACAGTTGCACAAAAACTTTGGCGTCAGATCGGAGGAAAATAAAATATGGCCAGTAAAAGAGACCGACTTAAACTATTAAACCAGATGAATTATACAAAAAGCGTAAATGAAGAGCCCGGAACTACAATCGTGGATGAGCTTGTCGAACAGTATGAAAAGAAAGAGCACGGAACGACCGCTTCAGTCAAAGCAGATCTCCAAGTCGAAGTTCCCCAAAGAGAAAGTGAACTCATCCAGGTGATTGACAAATCCCGTGTGGGAAGACCAAAAGTACTTGAAGGAATATATAAACCTATATCCGCACGCCTAAAAATGGAAAATTATGAGCACGCACGCAAAGTTGGAGGCAGATTTGGAGGAATGAATGCCTACATCAATTATCTGATCGAGCAGGATATGAAAAACCGGTAACATGACGATATAAATGGAATATGGTAAACCAAAACGGTCAAATCGTTTTAGTCAACATATTGAACCAAAAAGGCAGAGCAGCAATGTTGTTCTGTTCTTTTTTATGTATAAAACAACACATTAGTTTATTTATTAAAATAGCAAAACCACAGAAAACATCACGTTTATTAGTTAAAGATGACAAAATAAATGGAATAAGTAAGCGTGAAAACCGGAATAACATAACAAGCAACACGGAGGAAGAAAACATGATTTATGGCATGTGCGGAAGAGAAAACAAACAGTCTTATTTGGAAGAGGAATACTAAGAAAACGGATAAAGATGTGGAAATAAACGGAATAAGTAGTATAACTTGTTGTGTTTAATGGAAAAATAGAGGCATCTTTTATACGCAGATTCCGTTTTAGGCGTTATGTTTAAGACAAGATTCCGTAAAAAGTGTTGAGTTAAGATAAATGGTTCCGTTTTATACAACATCTTAAAAAGATGTGTTCCAAAAAATACGTTAGCTTTATCCAAACAGTCAAAACAAAAGCGTATATAGGAACAACTTATCGGAGAATATGGGCAACATAACGTATCAACCGGAAGAAGAAAAGCAAAAATTGGATTGACATATCAATATCATGTATTTTATAATCTACATATACAAGATTTAGTGTGGGGTAAATGTAAAAATATGGAGGAAGCATGGGGAGACGAAGAAAAGATGCACCGGACACGTATGATTTAAGTCTTTTATCCGGTAAACAGTATTCCAAATCAAACAGCCTGATCAATGCAAAGGGTAAATCATCGTTGATGGCTCAAAAGCTTTTTGCCATAGGGATACAGCAAGCAGAAGAGGATAGTAGCGGCACATTAGTTTCTACGATACGCGGATCCGATCTTCGCAAAATATTTGGTAATACTAACGGATCCTTTTATGATGAAATCAAAAGTCTTGTTGAGCCAGTAAAGGGACGGGCTTCGCTACTTGATTGGAGAGTAGTATATACCGATGATACTACAAAATCATTAGAGGCAATCAACGTAGTGACAGATTGTAAGTTTGAAGACGGAATCTTCAATATGAGCTTTAATAAAAAAGTCAAGGATCAGATCTGGCAATTAAAATCAAATTATACGGTCTTTGCACTGACTGAGACCATCCCGCTAAAAAGCATCTATTCATTCCGCATGTTTGAGATGCTCAAAGCCGAGTACGACAGGCAGGAATGGATGTTCAAGAAAAACGGTACATACGTGCCGAGTGAGACATATATTGCAGACATCAACCTGACAGACTTGAAATTAAAACTTGGGATCATTGACCCTAATGCGAGTGATCAGATATTAAAAGCTGTGAAAAAGAACAGCCCCGACTATAATCAGATTGAAAATCTGGCGCAGGGACAAAAAGACTCTGTCAAATATAAACGTTTTTCGGATTTCAGAGCAGCTACGCTTGACGTTGCACAAAAGGAATTAAAAGAAAAAACAAGTATATCTTTTGAGTATGAACAGCTTAAAAGCGGAAGAGGGGGCAAGACCACCGCAATACGGTTTTTTATCCGCCAAAACAAAAAAATGGTAGAAGATCAGCCCGCTGCCGCCGACAAACCGGCACAGAGTAGCATCAGCGAAGCAGAAAAGTATACTGTGGCATTCAGAGCGCAAACGCTCCTTGGCACGGAACTGTTTTCAATGGAGGATATTTTAGCCATCATCAAAGCTGCGGACTATGATATTCAGAAAATTGAGACCGCCCATCGCATAATGCTTTCGACAACATCGCCTATAGAAAATCCGACAGGCTGGATAATAGAAGCAATCCGAAAGAATTACAACGACACTAAACCGGTCAGGAATTCTTTTAATAATTTTAAACAGAACACTTATGATTTTAACCTTTTAGAGAAGCAGCTGCTTGATAATTAGTTATTCGCAAAATTCTGGTTTTACGAAATAGTTATGAGCGCCGCCAAGCTACCGAAAATTTAAAGGCTTACGCGTTAAAATAAGTATTTTTAATATTTTTAATATTTATATTTTTAATATAAAGAAAAGCACAGACAAAAGAGTCTGTGCTTAATGATATTACTTAGTACCTGTAACCTCTAAAATATTGTTTGGCGTAATATTAATGTGATCACATACTGAAACAACACCGTATTCATTTATACTGAATCCGCCATAGACCATTGCGGTACATGCGTTGTTATAGATGAGTGAGACTATATTCTTCTTGCGGATCTTGTGTCCGTTATATTCTTGATTGATATAGTCACAGCTCCCGTCCTCATACAGAATTTCAAAAGTATCATCAGAACCGTCGAACCAGTCATATTGGAGATTTTCAATATATTCATCCATCCAAGAAAAGATTTCTTTTTGGTTATGCGAGATTTCGACGATGCAATCACAGTCCAGATCAATAATTTTAAATATTCTGGTCTTCATTATCTCTCCTATGCAAATTCTGCAGCGCAATACACTGAGCCATCAGACATAATGTAATAAGCAATCCCTATTGATGTAAAATCAGGGTCAAGCAGTAACTCTCTGTGACTTTCACTGTTCATCCACATCCGAACGATCTCATTTGGGGTGCCATCCCCAACATTACCGGATTTATATAAGTTTTCTCCCATTGTATCAGGATTTACTGTATACCATTCAGAGTTATCCGGACGTGTGTGCGAAAACAAGACCGGGAGTTCCTGCACGCGGATTGCGGCTGCTTCATTAAGGGTTTTAATAGCTTTTAACTCATCTAGCCCGGCAGTTCTGCGCTCGGCATTACATAAACTAAGTACAACATCTGCATTATTGACAGTCTTAGCGAACACTGCGGTGGGACTTGAGATGATCAAAGCTATAAAGATGATCAGGCTTAAACATGCGATCAGGCTCTTTTTTAAACTCATATCACTACCTCCTATGTCCATTAACAAACATGAATCAGATATTAAAAATATGGGCATATTTGGATCAAACAAAAAAAAATAACGCGTCCTACGCAGAAAATACAGATACGATATTCCATGATATAATAATGATAGAAAACAAAATATAGCACCTTTATAAGGAGAATATAGATGGCACAGATAAGACAGTTTTATAATCCAGATGCATTTACAGAAGAAGAAATTGAATCAATGAATATTCCACTCGAAGAAAGGCCGATGAACAGCCACGAGAGAGATGTCATGAACAGAATACACAGAGATAACTTAAGAGAAGTAAATGGGCTTGCCCGAAAAGAAAGCCGCAGAGATCTTTTTGTAGAAGGTCTGATGGCTGCTATGGAAGATGAAAATACTTAAGATAAAAAATACCCGGCAGAAAATTTCTGTCGGGTATTGTATTACTTTGCTTTAACTGCCTGGTTAGCTACCAGATATGATACAATCTGATCCAAAAGATCGGCCTTTGCAGGTCTAAAAGACTCCCACTCTTCCTGACTACATTCCTTACGGGACATGCCAATACTGCCGTCAAAAAGACGTGCATGGGTTTTCTCTTTGTAGACTTTACGCAGCACCACTAATTTTGTGAATGCTTTGTCGATATCGTGTCCAAGCTGGGCTCTGATCTGTTCAGGGTCTTCTAAAACATCATCCTGCCACTTACGTCCATATCCTGTGGGATACATAACACGCTGTAATTTCCGGTCAGTCCTGATGTAGTACTGAAGTGCCTGCTGAAATTCTAAAAGTTCAGTGGATTTAGCCATGTCTACAAAAATATCTTCCAGTACCATGTAATTAATCTCGATCATATGATCTCCTCTCACGCCTTATTTGAGGCTTTGCAAAATGCGGTGCTGAAGGCCGCTGTCATTGAAATGTTTTCTCCTATGTCTCAGCTCACATAAAGTTAACAATCTAAATATGTGCCGTGCAAAATAAAATAAAAGCAGTTGCCGAAGCAACTGCTTTATAGGAATTTTCTAGGACAAGGTATGCGCGATAATTATTTATCCTCAATACATCCACGCCAGATACTATCCTGGATGCTATCTTCGAGTGTCATATCCTCGTCATCGTCATAATCAGGATATTTGTCCCGCTCTCGATCATAATCGTCTTTGTTCCAATCAGGTATGTTAAGCATATTTATTTCTCCTTTTGACCATTATCAATGGTATTAAGTTAAGATAGTTCTGTAAAGTCAGCATCAACTATATTGTTTGCAAGAGTTTCCATTTTGGATTTTTCAGCATATTTTACTTCACAAAGAGTTTCTTCTTTCATGAAGGTTTTTATAAAACTGATTGGATTACAAGGTATATTACTGCTTGTATAGCCATTCTTTGCTTGTTCAATGGCTTTTTTACCGTATTTCTCCCAGTATTCTTGTAGCATAAAGCAAAGGTTTTGTTCTATTACCCATTTTTCTGTATTGTATTGTTCAAATATTTCTTGATTGGTCATATTTGTTTTCTCTTTTCTTAACCTATGTGCTCTTAGACCCATAGTTCCTCAAAAGAATCGAATCTCGGTTGAGAGTCACTAATTCGGATACCTTTCCTTATACTTGTTTGACCGCAAAAATAAACTGTACAGTCGTTTTTTAATCCATCCCGAGACACTCAAGGTCTTTCCTTGTCATACGGACACCTTTTCTTTCACAATCCTCTATGATATCCATTATATCCGAGTCGGTCAGGTTTTTGTACCCGTGCTTTTCACGTTTCTCACACTTCTGCAGGACGGCCTTTTTAATCACGTCCCAATCTTCTATAGTATGCCCTAGTGGTTCAATCGCTTTTCCTATTTTTTGTCACCTCATTTCTTTTACAAATTTTTTAGCTCTTGAAAGGTTTATGGTGTGTACATTGTTTGCTATCTTCCATTCACAGAGAATGGCATCCCAATCACTATGAGCTTCTATAAAAGCCTCTCCACCTATCTCGATGAGCATATCCTTTTCTGCTTCTTCACGCTTTTTGAGGTATTCAAGCATTTTATGCAGGTATGGAAGCATATCTGCAAAGGACGGTGAGGCTCCTGGAAATCTGAGATTTCCGATACTTCCGTTCTGGACAACTTCATTTATCCACGAAGAACAGAAAAATGTAAGAGGGAAATATTCACCTTCATAGACTTCAAGGTTTACATGATATGTCGTGTTTTTGAAGTTATTTGAATAGCTTCCGTATCCATTCTGTTCAACCGATACAAATGTATGAGGTACTTCTTTGACGATCTGGCATCCTGTGATACGCTTGCAATAAAGCTGTTTATCAGATACCTGCAACGGCTTGCTATTCCAGTAGTCATGATTTTGCTTATGGTATCTATGCTCTGTTCCATACTCATCTTTATAAAAAAGATCAGGAATGGAATTGTAAGCATTACCCAACGCATCTTCATGATTGATAGTTGCTTGTACAAGGTCTCTATGCTGGGCCTTCATTTCCTTATAAGTTTCAAAACCAAACTCAGCAGTACCTTGGCCCGTGAACAATACGTTATTGGTTACAGAATACTGTATACAAGGGCATTTTTCTCTGGTAGTAACACCATCTCTTGTACAATTAATTTCTTCTTCACCTATGAACTCTGTTACTTCAATGGCTTCAAAAGCGTATTCCACGATTGCATCATTCAGGATAAGATTTACAGGATAAACAGTCTTTCCTGCCAGAGAAGTCTCCGACGTGCGGTTCCTATAGCCGATACCTCTGTCATTGCTGTACTTTTTATATTTTCCCTCTCTGTTAGGACTGAGCCTGAGTATTGTGATGATGTCATCGCCCTTCTTTACAGAGTTCTTTCTGCTCTTTTCAAGCATTTCAGCAAAGGTTCCGTACTTGTTTTCTGCAATCCAGCCTTCGGCAAGTGAGAAAATCACATACTTCTGCGCCGGATCAAGTACATTTACAGGCTCGGGAAAATCGAGGATGTTCTTTGTGTCGATCATGCCCTGTAAGATTGCAAGGAGATAATACCTTGAAAGCGCCTCGTGGATGCCTGTTTCTGCGTTATTGATGGTTGAGTCAGCATCTTCCGCTCTTTCCTCTGTCTGCTTTGCGGTAGAGTAAAAGGCATTTTCCTCGTTGATAACGATATTGTCTGCATCGCACCACGCGATATAGAGGTTTTCACCATCACGAAGGAGCAGTGCGAGCTGTTTTCCATGGTACAGCTCATACTCGGCAAGCATATTGTCTACTTTTTCGTTTGCCCCGACAAACTTACCTGTGCGGGATGTACGTAGGATAGTAAGACTCTTTTTGCCGGGAGCAAGAAGCCCTGCAATATCATCCCTTACTTTAAGAAAAGATATAAGCCTTGTATCATCCTCTCCGTTAAAATCAAAGATAGAAATGTGTTTACCAAGTTCTTCATCAAGGAAACGGATCTTCTGATAAAGGATTAGTGCCTCTTCTTTTGGAGCAGGTTTTCCTTCTCTTATCTTGTGGAATTTGATTACTTCTCCTGTGTAGCATCTGATTGAGTAGATCTGGGACTCCAGAATGAAGATTTCTTTCTGATACTGCTCGACCTTTTCGTTTAATTCATCAAGCTTTCCCTGCATAAGAGCCTTCATTTTTTCGATCTTCTTATGCATTTCCTGTCTGATTTCATCTTCCTTTGCCCTTATCTCGTTTCTTGCATCTTTAAGGGCCTGTTCGGCCTCAGACTTTTTATCAGTAAGAGTTTTTACGCTGCTTTCCTCGATAACTGATGGAAGCAGACCTGCACCGGATATCTGCCCTGTCAAAAACTTCATCTCACTGCCTGTAAGCTCAGAATAATCCCTAAGATACTCAGGCTTTACAAATGCAGAGTTCATAAGAAACTGCCTGTTTTCATATCCAATGATGCAGGCTGTATCATCATAATAGAACAACCAGAGCTTTTCTCCAATTTCTTCAAGGTGTGTCAAAAGAGCCTTTAAATCATCTATCGAAGACCTTTTAAAGTCATGACTATTCATGATATTAAGGCAGTCCTTAAACAGCTCCTGACGCTCATAGAAATAATTTTGCCAATGATCGCCAACCCATGAGGGATTAGCCATCTTATTTTTTTCCGGTATGAAATTGTCTTTCCATGAACAGAACCCTTCAAAATCGAAGTCTGCATAACCAATTTTTAACATTGCATTCTCCTTATTTTACCCCTATCTTCTTCCACAAAGGCGTCCGCTTTAATAAGTTTATCCTTTATCAGCTGTGATTTAAGCCGGTCAGATAAGAATATCTCCCAGGCACTTAAATCTTCGTCAAGCGGCATTGCTACGCCTTTAGCAATAGGGACATCATACTTGCCATCAGACAAAGTATTGATATTCTCTCCCTTGAGCAGTTCAGCAAATGTTAAGAATGTGTTGTGCTGACTTCTCCAATCATTTGACACAGCTCTCATGCCACCGGTAAATGATTTGCGAAGTCCCACGCTCATCTCATGGTAATCTACATTAATATAGATTTTGTTGTACTGCGGGACCTTATCATAGTTGGCCTCGCCGATCATCCGCCTAAGTTCACCCAAAGTCATGTTACGCCCTCCCTTCCGCCATCAGATCCATATCAAAATCGTCCTGCATAAATGGAGTGTTATGCTTATCATACTTTTTAGCCACTTTTCTGGGCAGGATTTCTCCTTCTATAGGATCACCGACAAGTACCCTATTATCACTCAACTCATAAGGATGTCTCTTCTTTGTTACATGTTTCCAGTTTAAAGTCTTACGCATATTTTGTTCTCCTTTTATCAGTCATGATATTAGTTTTAATAATAATGCTGATTTGCAAACAAAATAAAAGCAGACCAAAAGGCCTGCTTTTAGATGGTGAATGCCATTTAAGATATATGTTTCTCTTTTTGTGTATTGTCCCAATATCTTCCAAGATTTCGTATATCTCCCAGATTCCCATAAACAGGATCTATGCGGAATCTTTTCATGGGACGTTCCATTTTATTCTGCAGTTCAATAAGTCTATTCCAATATTCCGGCATGTATTTCCAAATATTGAAAAGCTCTTTCTGATTCTTATTACAGCAGCACCAGCAAGACACTCTATCCAGTAATGTATAGAGATCCGGGATATCATCACTTTCTGTCCAGTGGATCCCTTTATCCCAGCAGTATTTAAGTGCCTGTTCTTCTGTAATACCCCATTCGGCAAGAGGAGCTCTTTTATACTCTTCCATACGTGTAAGACGCTTTGGTTCATCGGCAGCAATACCAATATACACTATCGCATCTTTCTGTTTAGCATATCTGTCGAGAGCTGTGAGCTTATCTCTTGTGCCCCAGCGGCAAAGACCTCCACACCAGCCGTAGCCAAAGTGATCGCCTTTTTGCGCTGAATGAACGGGTTTTTCAAGCATATCATACATAAAAGGTCTTTCAGGTTTAAGAACCGTAAAAGGTATCTCGTAATAATCCAAAAGCTCTTTTATCTGGTCACGGACATGATATATAGCATTGAATTCCATGCCGGTATCATAAAATACCACCTCATCAAGAGGATATACATGACTTCCCTGAGCTTTCTTTTCTAAAAGCATCAGAAACATTGCTACCGAATCCTTACCAAATGATACACTCGCAATATGAAGTTTTTTATTTTCCATAACACACCACTACACAATTCCTG
>JAEEGL016961128.1_pt1 | contig 43141 bp, 34 predicted proteins | sample 9134231 | NCBI WGS metagenome assembly JAEEGL01 (sample SAMN16246548, study PRJNA631951) | gut metagenome | biome: gut microbiome; feature: rumen; material: fiber-attached | host: Bos | place: Iran: Karaj | collected 2018-10 | reverse complement strand
GAGTCACTGCTGTGATACTTGAATTAAACCTTCAGTTTTTTGCCGAGGGACCAAACGGCGAAAAAACCGAACAACCTACTGCGAAAAAGAGAGATGATGCCAGAAAAGAAGGCCAGGTTGCCAAGAGTAAGGAGATAAACAACGCCTTCAGTCTGCTGGCTGCATTTCTTATCCTGAAGTTATATACGGGGCTGATGGGAGAACGTCTGGTAAACATGTTCAGGCTTGTTCTCGACGATCTTCCGGAATATTTGAAGAATTATGACGGCAAGGTAAATGAATCCGCGATCCATGCACTCTTGTACAATGTCTTTTTTGAAATACTGATAATGATGCTTCCCATATTCGGGGTGGTATTTCTGGTATCCTTCATATGCGACCTTGCACAGGTAAAATGGAGGCCCACGGCAAAGCCCTTAAAGCCCAAGGGAAGCAAACTGGATCCCATAAAGGGATTTAAAAAGATCTTTTCGGCACGGTCCCTTGTGGAACTGCTTAAGTCGATACTTAAGATCTTTCTGATAAGCTATGTGGCTTATTCATATCTGAAAAACAACGCGACAGGTTTGTTCTTACTGTATGATGTGTCGCTGAATCAGGGCATATCCACCATCGGCAATACCATTGTCAATATGGGGATCCGGATCGCGGCGGCATATCTGATAATCGCTTTCGCTGATTATGCCTACCAGAGATGGAAGCATAACGAAGACTTAAAGATGACCAAGCAGGAAGTCAAGGACGAGTACAAGCAGGCTGAAGGTGATCCTCAGATCAAGGGTAAGATCAAACAGCGTATGATGGAGGCTTCGAGAAGAAGAATGATGCAGGCCGTTCCGTCGGCGGATGTAGTCATCACGAACCCTACCCATTACGCGGTTGCCATCAAGTACGATGCTGAGAAATACGACGCCCCCGTTGTTCTTGCAAAGGGTGCGGATTATGTGGCGGGAAAGATAAAGGAAGTGGCAAGGGAAAACGATGTTGAGATCGTTGAGAACAAGCCCCTGGCCCGTATGCTTTACGCAAATGTTGAGATCGGGGAAATGGTTCCTCCGGAGCTTTATCAGGCTGTGGCCGAAGTGCTTGCTTTGGTCTACAAGATGAAAGGTAAGATCTGAAAAATCAGGAAAGGAGCGAAGATATGGGAGTAAGTGTCAAGAAAGCCGATATAGGCGTTGCAGCATATATCCTTGCGGCTTTTATCATGCTCATCGTTCCCATAACCTCCGGGCTTCTTGATGTATTTCTGGCGGTCAATATCTCCATTGCCTTTCTGATCTTGTTTGTCTGCATGTTTTCAAAGGAAGTATTGGATATGTCTTATTTCCCCACAATACTTCTTTTTACCACCATATTCAGGATATCCCTTAACGTATCATCCACAAGGCTTATCCTTACCACCGGTAATCCCGGAAACGTCGTAAAGACCTTCGGTTCCTTCGTAGGCGGCGACAATCTTGTGGTCGGTGTCATAGTTTTCATGATCCTTCTGATCATACAGTTCATGGTAATAAACAAAGGTTCCGAGCGTGTGGCTGAAGTTACCGCCAGGTTTACTCTGGACGCAATGCCCGGTAAACAGATGGCCATTGACGCGGACTTAAATACCGGAGCCATTACGGACTCCGAAGCCAAGGAAAGACGAGACAAGATCCAGCAGGAAGCTTCTTTCTTCGGTTCCATGGACGGTGCCGTTAAGTACGTAAAGGGAGACGCGGTAGCCGGTCTTATCATCACTGCCATCAATATCGTGGGCGGTATCGTAATGGGTATGATGAGAGGCGAGGATATCAACACGGCCCTTCAGACATATACACAGCTTACCATCGGTGACGGACTGGTTTCACAGATCCCTTCACTGCTTATATCTCTTTCAACGGGTATTCTTGTTACAAAGGGATCCGGCTCCGCGGATTTCGGCGGAACAATGGTAAAGCAGCTCTTCGGACTTCCGAAGGCGCTTTACATCGTGGGCGGAGTTGTTGCGGGACTCGGTGTCATAACTCCTCTTAACACATTTTTGTTTTTGATCATGGGCTCTGTCTTTATCATCACGGGCCGCACGATGCAGGGTACCATAGAGACTACCGGCATAGAAGCGGAGACCGAGGCGGAGGAGCAGGAAGCCCAGGAGATACGACAACCGGAGAACGTCAATTCCCTGCTTTCGGTTGACCCCATTGAGCTTGAATTCGGTTACGGGATCATTCCTCTGGCCAATGTGGCTCAGGGCGGTGACCTTCTTGACCGAGTTGTAATGATAAGACGACAGATAGCTCTCGAACTGGGTACCGTGGTTCCCATAATCCGTCTGAGAGATAATATACAGCTTAACCCCAATCAGTATATAATAAAGATAAAGGGCATTCAGGTCAGTGAAGGCGAGATCCTTTTCGACCATTACATGGCCATGAATCCGGGTTATGTTGAAGAGGAGATAACCGGTATTCCCACTTTTGAACCTTCCTTCCATCTTCCTGCGGTGTGGATCACCGAAGGACAGAGAGAGAGGGCGGAAAGTCTGGGATATACTGTAGTTGATCCTCCTTCCATCATAGCCACACATTTGACGGAAGTAATAAGGCAGCATCTTGCGGAACTGCTTACAAGGCAGGATGTACAGAGCCTTATCACCAACTTAAAGGAATCAAACCCCGCTGTTGTGGAGGAACTTTATCCCAAGGTCCTTTCACTGGGCGAGATCCAGAAGATACTTCAGAACCTGTTAAGCGAGGGCATCTCCATCAGAGACCTGCTTACGATATTTGAAACACTGGCGGATTACGGCGCAACCACCAGGGATACGGACCTTCTTACGGAATATGTCCGTCAGGCTCTTAAGAGATCGGTTTCCGGAAAGTATTTCCCGAGAAACGAAACAACAAGCGTCGTGACTCTGGATCCCAAGATCGAGCAGGAGATCATGGGAAGCGTCAAACAGACCGAGCAGGGCTCCTATCTTACCCTTGATCCCGAAAGGACAAAGGCCATCATCGCCGCTACGGGCAAGGAACTTAAGAAACTTGAAGATCTGGGAAAGAACCAGATCATTATCACTTCCCCCATCGTGCGTCTATACTTCAGACGTCTTACGGAGGATTATTTCAAGGATCTTGTTGTGGTCAGCTACAATGAGATCGAATCGGATGTGGAATTACAGTCAGTGGGAATGGTGACAGCATAAATGATTATCAAGAAATTTCAGGCCAAAACAGAGAGCGAGGCGGTGGAAGCCGCAAGAAAAGAGCTGGGAACCAACGTTGTGGTCATGAACGTTAAGAGCGTAAAAAGAAAGGGCATTTTCTCTTTCTTTTCCCCGCAGCTTACCGAAGTGACCGTAGCCCTGGAGGATGATACAGACAAGGCGATCCAGCAGAAGGTTAACTCCAGAAACATTACCGAGGCTCTTGGCAAGGTAAATTCCATAGTTGAAAGGGCGGAGAAGAACGCAGCCGAAGCACCGGCTCCCGTCAAGAGACCTCAGCCCGCCGCAGACACTTCAAAAGCGGAAGAAGAAAGCGCAAAGCCCGTGACCTACGAGCGTCCCAGAACCACTTCCGGAAATGTTCTTGAGGAGAAGCTTGACAGCATTCAGAACATGATCGCCGAGAAGCTTGCTCCCGAATCCGATAAGGCCAAGGAGCCTGAAAAGACTCAGAGCAGGGAATCGGACAAACAGTCTGAAGAGGATGATGAGCTTAAGACCTTCTTTTCACTTCTTAAGACCACACTCGAAGATAACGAGGTTAACCGCGATTATGCTGCCCAGATAGTGGACGATGCTGCAAAAACAACAAAACCGGGAACTCCCTTTGATGTTGTTCTTGCAGGAATATATCAGAAGATGATCCTTAAATTCGGAAAGTCCGAAGTGATATCTCCGGCGGAGAACGGGCCGAAGGTCGTTTTCTTTGTAGGTCCCACCGGCGTGGGCAAGACGACCACCATCGCAAAGATCGCTTCAAAGTTTTCCGTTGAGCAGAAGAAAAAGATCGCTCTCCTTACGGCGGATACCTACAGGATCGCCGCTGCGGAGCAGCTTCGTACATATGCAAGCATCCTTGAAGTGCCCTTCAGGATCATCTATACCATCGATGAGATGCAGAGCGCGCTGGATGATTTTTCAAGCTTTGATTACGTTTTTGTTGATACGGCAGGTCATTCACATCAGAACCGTGAACAGAAGAACATAATGGGTGAGTTCATCCATTCCATAGACGGGGTTGTGGAGAAGGAGGTTTATCTGGTGGTAAGTGCCACCACGAAGTACAGGGATTTAAAGAGCATTGCGGACGCATATTCGGAGATCACCGATTACAAGCTTATCTTTACCAAGCTTGACGAAACCACAGCGCTCGGAAATCTTCTTAACTTAAAGCTCTATACCGACGCTTCTCTTTCCTATATAACCTGCGGTCAGAACGTACCCGATGATATAGAAGACTTTAATGCACAGAGAACGGTAAAGAATCTGCTGGGAGGTAAGAGATAATATGGACCAGGCAGAACAGTTAAGAAATATAATAAAGGCAAGCAGCGTACAGCGCCCCGTGGCAAGAGTCATTACCGTTACGAGCGGTAAGGGCGGAGTCGGAAAGTCCAACACCTCCATAAACCTTGCGATACAGTTTCGCAAGATGGGACAGAGGGTCATCATCCTTGATGCGGACTTCGGCCTTGCAAATATCGAGGTAATGTTCGGTGCGGTTCCCAAGCACAATCTCGCGGATCTTATCTACCAGGGAATGAACATAAAGGACATCATTACCTGGGGACCCAACGAAGTGGGCTTTATTTCCGGTGGCTCGGGAATTGCGGGCATGAGCAACTTAAACCGCGAGCACCTTACCTACATCGTACAGAATCTGGCTGAGCTTGATGCCATTACGGATGTTATAATAGTAGATACGGGAGCGGGTATTTCGGACGCGGTACTGGAGTTCCTTGTCGCAAGCGGAGAGATCCTTCTTGTTACGACTCCGGAGCCTACCTCCATAACCGATTCCTATTCACTTTTAAAGGCCCTTTCGAGGCATAACAGATTTTCGCCGGAAAATTCCCAGGTGAAGGTCATCGCAAACAAGGTTGAGAATGCTTCCGAAGGACAGGCGCTTTTTAACAAGCTTAATGCGGTGGTTGCAAGATATTTAAAGCTTCCGCTTACATATCTGGGTGCTGTTCCGGAGGATCCCATGCTTTCCAAGGCGGTCATGCAGCAGATGCCCGTATCCATCCAGACACCCAATGCAAAATCTGCCATGGCATACGAGCAGATAGCCCAGACACTGATGAACAAGGAGATGAGCCGTACTGTAAAAAGAAGGGGTATGGCGGCTTTCTTCTCACATATCGTGTCAGGCAAGAAATTCGCGACAAATAATAATCAGTAAAGGAGAACGGTATGTTAACAAAATACGTCTTTTCGGGGGACAAGGTGGATCTTCAGGCAGTGGGAAAGATCCAGGCCTCCGGCGAAGAGGGGGATAAGAAAAAGGTTTATTCCACCAAGGTATACGATGTACTTACGGACGATCGTCTCGAAGTCGTAATGCCCATGGAAAAAACAAAACTCATCCTTCTTCCTCTTGACGGAGAATACGACCTTTGTTTTTATACATCTCTCGGACTTTATCAGTGCTTCGCAAGGATCATAGACAGATACAAAAGCAATAACGTATATGTGCTGGTCTTTGAACTTACAAGCAACTTAAGAAAGCACCAGAGAAGGGATTACTACCGTTTCAGCTGCGTTCTCGATATGAAGACCAGAGAGTTAAAGACAGAAGAGGTTAAAGCGGTTGAGGCCAATCAGGTTCTTCTTGTTCCGGGACTTCCTTTAAGAAGAAGCCTTATCGTCGATATAAGCGGAGGCGGATTAAGATTCATTTCGGATCATCAGTACGAGGAGGACAGCCTTGTTTACTGCACCTACCAGCTGGTAAACGAAGGAACCGCCAAGGACTATGAGATCGTGGGCCGTGTCTTAAGCGTTAAGGAAGTGGCAAACAGGCCCGGTGAGTTTGAACACCGTGTAAAATATCTCAACATCGACAATGATGTGAGAGAGGACATCATCAAGTTCATTTTTGATGAAGAAAGACGCTTAAGAAGGAACAAGGGAAAGTGATTAGTGCAAAATGCACAGAAATTAACAGAAAATTAACCTAAAAAAGAGGCATTTTTATGAAAAATATACTTGTTGTTGATGACTCTGCACTCATGAGAAGAGTGCTCTGTGATATAATCAATTCCGATGAGAGATTCCAGGTAACCGACAGGGCCACCAACGGTCTTGAGGCACTGGACCTTCTTTCCAGAAAGCAATATGACGCCGTTGTACTCGACGTCAACATGCCTAAGATGAACGGGCTGGAGCTTCTAGAGGAATTGCGCAAACTCAAGATCCAGGCAAAGGTCGTCATGGCAAGCACCGATACCAAGGAGGGAGCAAAGACAACTCTCGACGCACTGAGTCTCGGTGCCATCGATTTCGTTCACAAGCCCGACAACGCATTCAACTGTAAAGACGGTGTGTTCAATGTAAGGCTTCTGGAGATCCTGGCTGTTGTATGTGAAAGTAAAGCAGCCGCCTTCGAAAAGAAGGTGGAGGATCCTGTTGAAAAGAAGAAAGCGATGGACAAGCTTGCTGAACTGGCAAGAAAGTCATCACGTTCCATCACAAACAAACAGATCGTTGCAATCGCTAGTTCCACGGGCGGACCCAAGGCACTTCACGAAGTTGTCACGGGTATCCCTCACAATCTTAAGTGTCCCGTGGTCATCGTGCAGCATATGCCCGCAGGCTTCACCCAGTCACTTGCCGAGAGACTTGACTCCTTAAGCGATGCCAAGGTTTCGGAAGCAAAGGACGGGGAGATCCTTGAGAACGGACATGTGTATATCGCAAAGGGCGGCAAGCACTTAAACATCGACACAGTGGGCGGTCAGTACAAGATCCGCTACAGTGACGAACCCGCAAGAGAGGGCGTTAAGCCCTGTGCAAACTATATGTTCGAATCTCTTTCGGACTGCCCTGCGGAAAGGATCGTTTGCGTTGTAATGACCGGAATGGGAGCTGACGGTACAAAAGGAATCCAAAATCTTAAAAAGACAAAGAAAACATTTGTAATCACACAGGACGAAGACTCCTGCACTGTTTACGGAATGCCGAAGAGCGCTGTTAATGCCGGTCTTTCCGACCAGTCGGTTCCTCTTAAACAGATTGCCCAGGAGATCATTATGAACGTGGGGGTAAATTAAGATGGATGTCAGTCAGTATCTTGAGATCTTCCTTGATGAAAGCAAGGAACACTTACAAAACCTAAACACCCAGATCCTTGAACTTGAGCAGGATTCAGAAAACATGGATACCATCAACGAGATATTCCGTGCGGCTCATTCCTTAAAGGGAATGGCAGGTACCATGGGCTATAAGCGCATGCAGAATCTTACCCATGACATGGAAGATGTATTCTCCGAAGTAAGAAACGGAGCGATCAAGGTTAAACCCGAAATGATCGACATCCTTTTCCAGTGTCTGGATGCTCTTGAAGAGTATGTAAACAATATCCAGGAAAGCGCCGATGAAGGAACCAATGACAACGAGCCTATAATCAAGGCTCTTGCCGAAATCCGTAACGGAGCTTCAGGTGGAGCGGCACCTGCTGCAGACAAGCCAAAGGATGAGGCACCTAAGGCTGATGCAGCTGCAGAGGCACCCGCAGCAGCACCTGCAGCTTCTTCAAACGAGAAGTGGCGCGAGATCAAACTTACCGATACCGAGAAGTCCCTTTACGATGCTGCAAAGGCTGAAGGAAAGAAATTCTTCGGAATCGACGTTAAGGTTCAGGAAAGCTGCCTTCTTAAGGCTGCACGTGCTTTCCTTGTATTCAAGGCATTGGAGGATCACGGAGAGATCATCATCTCCCAGCCTTCATCCCAGGATATCGAAGATGAAAAATTTGAGAACGAATTCAGCGTTATCGTGGTTTCCGGAGATCCCATCGATGAGATCTTAAAATCCGTTAAGGCTGTTTCGGAAATAGAGGATGCGACCGGAACCGAACTTACGGATTCAGACTTTGCCGGCGTTGAGGCTTCCGAGGAAAAGGATGAGGCACCTGCCAAGGAAGAAAAGGCCGAAGAGACTGCTCCCGCAGTTGTGGCTTCCGCTGACAAGAAGGCCGCACCCGCAAAGGCAGCGGAGAAGAAGTCCGCAGCAAAACCCGTGGTAAACCGTACCGTACGTGTGGATATCGAGAAACTCGATTCCTTAATGAACCTGGTGAGCGAGCTTATCATCGCAAAGAACTCTCTTGTTTCTTCCGCTACTTCAAGCAGCGAATCCGATTCAAGGAACAACAACTTCCAGGAACAGATCGAGTACCTTGAGAGTGTTACCACAAGTCTTCATGAGTCGGTAATGAAGGTTCGAATGGTTCCCATCGAGAGCGTTGTAAGTAAGTTCCCGAGAATGATCAGAGACCTTCAGAAGTCACTCGGCAAGAAGATGGAACTTTACATGACAGGTGAAGAGACAGAACTTGACCGTACCGTTGTTGACGAGATCGGCGATCCTCTTATGCACCTGTTAAGAAACGCGGCCGACCATGGTATCGAGTCAGACGCAAATCTTCGTATCCAGAGAGGCAAGCCTGAGGCAGGTTCCATTTTCCTTGATGCATATCAGGACGGTAACAACGTTATCATCGAGGTAAGAGATGATGGTAACGGTATCGACGTTGACAAGGTTCGTGAGAAGGCCATCGAAAGAGGCACCATCACAGCCGAGCAGGCAGAGGGCATGACGGATAAGGAGATCACGAATCTCTTATTCCTTCCCAGTTTCTCAACAGCCAAGCAGATATCCGAAATATCCGGACGTGGCGTAGGTCTTGACGTTGTTAAGTCCACGATCGAAGCTCTGAGCGGTGAAGTGGAAGTTAAGAGTAAGCTTGGAGAAGGCAGCACATGGATCGTAAGACTTCCTCTTACACTTGCCATCATTCAGGCACTCATGGTTGTTGTCGGCAACGAGAAATATGCTATCTCCCTTGGTTCCATCCAGACAATCGAAGATATTCCCGCAAAGGATATCCAGCTTGTACAGTCCAAGGAAGTTATCACGCTCCGCGGAAATGTTATTCCGATCGTTAGATTAAATGATGTTCTTGATATCGAGTCAACAAAGTCTGCAGATGAAAACCTTATGGTCATCATCGTAAAGAAGGGCGACAAGCTTGCAGGTCTCGTAGTTGATGAACTCATCGGCCAGCAGGAGATCGTTATCAAGTCTATGGGTAAATACATCACCAAGAGCAAGCTCATAAGCGGCGCTACCATCCTTGGTGACGGTGAAGTTGCATTGATCCTCGATGCCAACGCATTGATTTAACAGGAGGGGCAAAAGATGGACGAATTAAAAGTTCTGGAAGGTTCAAACCTTGATACCACGACACAGTATATAGTTATACAGGTGGGAAACGAAGCATACGGAATCAATATTTCCTATGTTGAGACCATTTCCCGTATGGTCCACATCACAAGAGTCCCAAAGGTTCAGCCTTACATCAAAGGTGTTATCAACTTAAGAGGTGAGGTTATCCCGGTACTTTCATTGAGACTCAAGATGGGACTTGCGGATGATGAGATAACAAAGAAATCAAGGATCATCATCTTAAAACTCGAACAGTATGGCATGGTCGGCATAGTGGTCGACGAAGTAAGAGAGGTTGTTACTCTTGAGGAGAGCCAGGTTGAGAAGGTTTCCGCAGATAACACCGCAGAGCATCAGCTGTTCGTATCAAGCGTCGGTAAGTGTGAAGCAGGACTCATTTCACTGCTTGACCTTAACGCCGTAGTCGCAGAAAAAGAATAACATCACTTCGTGCATTCGGAGGCAATATGAGCGATATTACATTGGAGAGCATGTCGGAACAGTATTACGACGTGTTAAAGGAAATAGGAAACATTGGAGCCGGAAACGCAACAACGGCCCTTGCACAGCTTTTACAGTGCAAGGTCGATATGAAGGTTCCGCAGGTTAAACTCCTTGAGTTCGACGAACTGGGAGAACTCATGGGAGGAGAAGAGCAGATCATGGCAGGTATCTATCTCTGCGTAGAGGGCGATATCACCGGAAGTATCATGTTCTTGTTAAGAAAGGATGCCGCAAGACATCTTGTTTCCAAGCTTATGGGGATGGAGCTTTCACCCGACGGTGAATTCAGCGAGATCGAATCCTCGGCACTTAAGGAGATCGGAAACATTATAACGGGTGCTTATCTTAACTCATTATCCACCCTTACGAATCTGGTCATCTATCCTTCCGTACCGGATCTTACGATCGATATGGCAGGCGCTATCTTAAGCGTACCCGCCATTGAATTCGGCACCCTGGGAGACAAGATCCTTCTGATTCAGACGCAGTTTACTGATGATTATGATCTGGACGGATTCTTCGTTCTTGTTCCGGATCTTGAGTCCTATGCTAAAATACTTGGAGCATTGGGTCTGACAATTTAAACCGCCAAGCGGTACAGAGGACTGAACATGAGTGAAATTATAAAGGTTGGTATGGCCGATCTTAAGACCTGCAAAGCCCCGGACGGAGTAACCACTCTGGGGCTGGGTTCCTGTGTGGGTGTTGCCATAAGGGATCCGATAACAAAGATCGGAGGTCTGGCACATGTAATGCTGCCTGATTCCACTGCGATCAGGCAGAATAATAATATCTATAAATTTGCAGACACGGGTATTACGGAACTGGTGCGTCTTATGGAACAGCTGGGTGCAAAAAGAAACCGAATGGTGGCCAAGATCGCCGGCGGAGCACAGATGTTCGCATTCCAAAATAAGACCGAGCTTGTACGTGTCGGGGACAGAAACGTAGAAGCCAGCAAGAAGAAACTTAAGGAACTCAATATTCCGATCCTTTCGGAGGATACGGGAGATTCCTATGGACGTACGGTTATCTTTTATCCCGAAACGGGAGATTTTGTGATCCGTGCCGTAGGCAGGGATGAAAGGACAATTTGATCGATGACCAGACGGCAGATGCCTTTGGTACTTATGTTAACAGCCGGTCTTGTGACCGCGCTGTTTACATACTTTAAAGGCTTTGATTTAAGTTCAATGCTTATTGCATTGCTTGCGACCCTTGTTATTTTTTATATGATCGGCTGTATCATCCGGATGATACTGGATTCATTTGAAAAGCAGGACAAGGAAACTGTCGCACCTGAGGGTGAGGTTATAGAAAAAGAACCGGCACCCGAAAATGAGAATGAGGGTAGTACGGATAATCCTTAAAAGGATGGACTGACGGATGGACGAACAGGGTAAGAAAAAACTTTGGGAAGAATATTCGGCAAAGAAGACACCGGAGCTTAGAGAACAACTGATACTTGAATATGCGCCCCTTGTAAAGCTTGTTGCGGGACGCTTAAGCATGTATTTAGGGTACAACGTCGAGTACGACGATCTCGTAAGCTACGGTATTTTCGGTCTCATAGACGCCATTGATAAATTCGAACTTTCCAAAGATGTCAAGTTCGAGACCTACGCAAGTTTAAGGATCAGGGGTTCAATACTCGATCAGATCAGAAAGATGGACTGGATCCCCAGAACCGTCAGACAGAGACAGCGTCAGATCGACGCAGCCATGAAGGAGATAGAGGTTGCCACCGGCAGGCCCGCAACGGATGACGAGATAGCGGTAAAGCTTGGTATCACCTCTGATGAACTCTGTGACTGGCAGTCTCAGATGAAGGTCACGAATGTTGTTTCACTGAATGAGTTTATGGAAGCGGGCAATGAGGTTCCAAATGAAAAGAATCTTACAGCGCATTTTGACAGCCCGGAGGAATCCATAGAGAAGGCGGAACTTAAGGAGCAGCTGGCTAAATCTCTTGAGCTCCTTACGGAGAAGGAAAGAAAAGTCATTCTGCTTTATTATTATGAGGAGCTTACCTTAAAGGAAATCAGCTATGTTCTTGAGGTATCCGAATCCAGGGTATCTCAGCTTCATACAAGAGCTCTTCAGAAGATGAAAGACAAGTTGGGCAAATACATGGGATTTTTCGTATAAACCGGAAGGTTTACGCATGGGGTATCAATTATGAACGCTTATTTTCAGATCGCGAACGATCAGGGCAAATGTGCCATCAGATTTTATCCGGCAACAGATGGCGGAGAGGGTATAAGAAGAGAAGAACTTCTTGATTATCTCACCGTCAAAAACATCCTTTACGACCAGAAGGATATGCTTGCCGTCTTAAACGGCTTTTCAGAGCCTGTAACGGTCAAAACCACCACTCCTTTTACAAGGGCGGATTCGGATTTTGTCAAAGTAACGATTTCCCCCGATAATATGACTGTAACGGTAAGGGTTATCCCTCCTTTCGAGGGAGGTCCTTTAATGCCTAAAAATGAGTTTATCAGCGAACTTACTTCAAGGGCTGTTACCTACGGAATAGACGATGCTGCCATCGATGCTTTCCTTAAAGACAGGAAGTATTGCACCGATGTTGTTGTTGCTAAGGGAACTCCTGCAAAGCAGGGAAGCGATGCTGTCATTGATTATTTCTTCAACATCGATCCAAGGGTAAGGCCCACCCTTAATGAGGACGGAAGCGTTGACTTCTTTAACTTAAATACCATCAATCACTGTAAAAAGGGTGATCTTCTGGCACGTCTTACTCCCGCAGTTCCCGGTGAAGCAGGAACGAATGTAAAGGGCGAGAGGATACGTCCGAGGGATGTCCGTCCCGCAATCTTAAAGTACGGACATAATATCTCAATCAATGAAGCCAAGACCGAGATCACTTCTGAAGTCGACGGACACGTTTCCTATGTTGAAGGAAAGGTATTCGTTGCAAATGTATTGGAAGTTGAAAATGTTGACAACTCCATCGGAAACATTGAATACGACGGAAGCGTAAGGGTTAACGGAAATGTCTGTGAGAACTTCTCCGTCAAGGCCGGCGGTTCCATCGAGGTAATGGGCGTTGTTGAAGGCGCATACCTTGAATCGGGCCAGAATATAACCATCGCCAGAGGCATGAACGGAATGCACAAAGGCGTTTTGAAGGCCGGCGGAAATGTTGTTTCAAAGTTTATAGAAAACGCAAAGGTTACTGCAGGAGGTTCCGTCGACAGCGAAACCATAATGCACAGTGAGATCACTGCAGGAACGGAAGTACGCGTTTCCGGTAAGCGTGGATGCATCACCGGACGCTGCACCGCAACTATCTCCGTAACCACAAAGAATCTGGGCTCCAGCATGGGCTCCGACACCATCGTTGAAGTTGGCGTGGATGCAAATGTTAAGAAGCGTCTTCAGGATCTTCAGAAGGAAGTCGCTGAGATAAACAAGCAGCAGGCAAGCATCACCCCCGTACTTGAAGGGGCAAAGCAGAAACTCCAGGCAGGAGTCAAGATGCTTCCCGATCAGCTTGCGCAGATACAGAAACTGGCCATCCTTAACAAGCAGAACAGCGAAAGAATGGCAGCCTGTGTCAAAGAACTGGAACAGTATCAGGATATTCTTGATGCGGAAACTACCGGTGAGGTGATCGTTACCGGAGATGTATTCCCGGGAACAAAGATCGTTATCGGTGATGTATCGATGGTTGTTAAAGGCGCCATGAAATACTGCCGTTTCGTAAAGGATGCGGGAGATGTCAAGATGGCCGCTATCTATTAGAGGTATTGTATGGCTATAGGTCCTTTGGAGTTTAATGCGTCGATCCCGAGAGTAACGGATTACGCACAGATCGTTCAGAATGAGGATGACAAAGGAGTGCATCAGCATATGCACGCCACGGATGTTGTCCGTCAGGAAACGGATGATAAAGCTAATACAGTAAACAGAAGTGATGAGACCACCAATGATCACAACAATTTTGACGCCGCTGACAAAGGTTCAAATGAGTATACGGGAGACGGTGGACGTCGCAGAGAAAAAAAGAAGGGACCGGAGGACGGAGGAAAGGTGATAGTCAAAGGCCGTCCGGGTTCTTTTGATGTTCGGATATAAGGAGAGTTATGAGTACTGCAGCAATTGTTTTACTGATCCTTGGAATACTGTTTTTTGCGGGCAGTTTCTTTTTGCCGGATGGAAAGAAGCAGGAAACCGTAAATGCAAAGATCGACGAAAAAATGATAAAGGACATGGTTGAAAAGGAAGTTCAGTCAGCCAGGGAAAGAATAGATGACATGGTCGAAGAGACCGTGTCTTATTCTGTGGAGAAGACAGAGAGACAGCTTGAGAAGGTTTCCAATGAGAAGATTATGGCTGTTGAGGAATATTCCGACACGGTCCTTAAAAAGATCAACGACAATCATCAGGAAGCGGTATTCCTTTATGATATGCTCAATGATAAGAGCGAGAAACTTAAGAATACCGATGAGGCCTTAAAGGAGAAGAAAGAGGAACTTTCGGAAAAGGGCCGCGAGCTTGAAGTCAAGGAAGAGGTTTTAAAGGCAAGGACAGAGGACCTTGAGCAGATAAAGGAAGAGATCAAAGCAGAAACCGCTGAAAAGGCCGAGGAGCCGGCACAGTTTGTTCCTTTTATTCCGGAGCGCATTGCGGTGGAAACCAACGAAGAAACCGGAGAAGCTACTGTAAAGACCGTGACCCCCGCCCAGACGCCCAAGCCCAGGACCGTTAAAAAGCCTGTAACGGGCAAGCAGCAGAAGGGTGCAATAAAGCTTCCCGAGCGTGAAAAGGCAAAGAAGCAGGAAAGCAGCAGACCTTCCATAAATGCGGACAACGAAGTGGAACTTCATTTCGACCGTGACAATGAAGGCAAAAAGAACAGTAACGAGCTTATCAGAAAGCTCCATGAAGAAGGCAAGTCCAACATGGCAATCGCCAAGGAACTCGGTCTCGGAGTGGGAGAGGTCAAGCTTGTGATCGATCTTTTTGCAAATAAGAAGTGATTGGTAAACAGGTGATACAATGAATCTTAAATCTTACGCAAGAGGAATAGGTGCGGGACTGATAGTGGCAGCTTTGGTGCTGGGCATCGGCAGTAAGCCCGAGAAGCTGACTGACGAACAGATCAAACTCAGGGCAACGGAACTCGGCATGATCGAATCCTCGACTCTTACACAGATTAATACAGAGACTTCTTCCGAAACGAGCACTTCCGTTGAGGAGGTTAAGGAAGAGATCGACAAGGCTCCCGAGACAGCAGATATTTCGGATAATGAGCAGGGCAACAAGGAAGATATCACGGAAAGCTCTTCGGATGAACCGATACCCGAATTAAAGGAGCCTGATGAGGTTACCGTTGATCCAATCCTTCCGGAACCGGAAGAGGAGAAAACTCCCGCAAGCATCGATCCCATGCCCGAAGAGGAAACGGGATATACCGCAGGTGATGAAAGCGTTACGATCCTGGTGGTCAGAGGCGACAGCTCCGTAAGCGTTGCAAGAAGAATGTACGAAGCGGGACTTGTGGATTCCGCGGTGGAATTTGACAAGTACCTTTGCGAGAATGGGTATGACAAGATCATAAGTGTGGGAACTTATGAAATTGCCTTCGGCCTTTCATTTGAGGATATGGCCAAAATAATAACAAGAAGATAGGGAGGGTAATATGGAGTATAAAAACTTCTTTAACCGAATCGGTGTATCCGATGAAGAAACAAAAAAGCGCCTTGAAGAGATCAGATGGGAATATTTCTTCGGCCCCGACAAGGTATACGTTTCCGTAGACGATGATATGGGCTATATCGTTGATACGGGAAACAACGATGCGAGAACAGAGGGTATGAGTTACGGTATGATGCTCTGTGTTCAGCTTGACATGAAAGAAGAATTTGACCGCATCTGGAAATGGTCAAAAACAAATATGTTCATGACCGAAGGATATAATGAAGGATATTTTGCATGGTCCTGTGCTACCGACGGACATAAAAATGCCGACGGCCCCGCTCCCGATGGAGAAGAATATTATGCGATGGCTTTATTCTTCGCATCACACAGATGGGGTGACGGAGAAGGCATCTTTGAGTATTCAAAGGAAGCAAAGGATATCCTTTCGGCCATGATCCATAAGGGAAGCGCAACAAGAGGCGGAGCTCCCATGTTTAACAATGAGAATCATCAGATCCTTTTTGTTCCCGGAAGCAGCTTCACAGATCCTTCCTATCATCTTCCTCATTTCTATGAACTGTTTGCACAGTGGGCATATGAAGAGGACAGGGAGTTCTTTAAGGAAGCGGTCAAGGCAAGCCGTGAATATCTGGTAAAGGCTTGTCATCCCGATACGGGATTCTCCGCAGAGTATGCAGAATTTGACGGTTCTCCCATGTCAAGGCCCCTTCCCTGGACACGGGACAGACATGACTGGTTCTATTCGGATTCTTACAGAACCGTTGCCAATATCGCACTTGACTATCTCTGGAACGGTATCGATGAAGGTCAGATCAAGGCCTGTGCCAATATTCAGAAGGCTTTGCTTGAAGATATGAGGGCCGATTCCTTCCACATCTATGAAATTGACGGCCGTGTGGCAGGTCCCGATGCACTTCATCCCATCGGAATCCTTGCGACGGTTGCAGAGGCGGGTATCGCAGCGGGAGAGAACGAGATAAGTAATGAATGGCTTAAGAAGTTTTATGAAACTCCTTTAAGAAAGGGTGTAAGAAGGTATTACGACAACTGTCTGTACTTCTTTGCATTCCTTGCATTAAGCGGAAATTACCGCATCTGGTAATACTGGTATTTTCGGGACATCGGCACATGCCGGTGTCTTTTTTGTTTGGATTCCTTTAGCACAATCTGATAAAGAATGAGGCAACAATTAAAAAGATTTGAGGATGGATTGTATATAAAATGAGAATTAAGAAAAATTACGAAAGGGATCCTTATGAGCGAATTTTCATCACCCAAGGCACCGAAAGATCCGGTAAAGAAGTCTCAGGCCTTTTATATCATGCGAGATAAAGAGGTAGCGGGTTCACCCATGCCCGATGGGCGCGGCATTCAGTTCATTTATGAAAATGACGGCCGTCTTATAAGCAGCGCAAAGCTTGTGGGTAATATAGAAGATACGGAGGAACTTGATCTTTTAAAGACCACCGAAGGCTTCAAAAAACTGGTCCATCAGATCGGTGTATGTGTTGATACCGAAGATTATACCTCCACCGTTGATTTCTGTTTCCAGATGTACGGACATAAGGATACCTACGGAAGCGGTACTACTCTCAGATTAAAGGTCAGGGGGGACGGTTCCGAGGCTCTTTTGAATCTTGATGATGTTGAATGGTCCGATGATGACAAGGAACCCGGTCAGATAAGGTTTGAATTTGATAAGGCCGGCACTCTTGCAACGGTATCCGTTAAATTCTATCTTCGTGAGGGCTTTACGGCCCCTGTTCCTGAAGAAGAAGCACCTGTTGACTTCGGATCCGAGGCATATGCAGGAATGATTGCACGTTCCGTGATAAATAAAGGAAATAATGCACGTCTCAAAAAGGCTCTTGCAAAGGCAAGGGAAGGAAAAGAGGTCACAATAGCGTTTATAGGCGGTTCCATCACACAGGGCGCCGGCGCAATACCTATAAATATCAACTGTTATGCAAGAAAGACCTTCGAAGGCTTCTGTGATATCACAGGCCGCGGCTACGATGACAATGTAAAATACGTTAAGGCCGGAGTCGGAGGAACCCCTTCGGAGCTTGGAATGATCAGATATGACCGTGATGTTCTTTCAAACGGTAAAATAACACCCGATGTTGTTATTGTGGAGTTTGCCGTGAACGATGCGGGAGACGAAACCAACGGAAGATGCTACGACTCACTGGTAAGAAAGATCTACAACTCACCCAATGCACCTGCGGTGCTTTTGATCTTTGCTGTATTCCAGGATGATTATAATCTTCAGGAACGTCTTATACCCGTAGGTGAGGCTTACGACCTTCCCATGGTAAGTACGAAGAACAGTGTCACGGAACAGTTTTATAAAAAGCCCGATGAGGGAAGGGTGGTATCAAAGAACAGATTCTTCTATGATCAGTATCACCCTACAAACACCGGACACCGCATCATGGCGGATAATCTTCTTGAGGTCATTAAGCTTGCGGATACAAACCCCTGCGATGATCCCATAGACAGTCTTGAAGCCATAAAGGCCCCCATTGGCGGAGAGTTTGAAAAGGTATATCGCATCGACCGCAAAGAGAATGCGGCAAATGCCGTTATAGATTGTGGAGATTTCAAAGATATCGATGAGGAGATCCAGAGAGTCGAAAGAAATATGGATCTTACGGGTTCTGCCGTATTCCCGGATAACTGGATGCATAAGGGCGGAGACAAGCCTTTCGAGATGGACATAGAGTGCTCAAAGCTCCTGATCGTTTATCAGGATTCCGCATCACCTCAGGTAGGAACGGCGGAGGTTTATGCGGACGGAGAGCTTAAGCTTACGATAGATCCCCATATCATCGGATGGACACATTGTAATCCCCTGATCGTTATCGAGAACGAAAAGAGGGAGAAGCATCACATAGTTGTAAAAATGAGGGATGAAGACATGGATAAGGAGTTTACGATCCTTGGCTTCGGAGTAGTTGACTGATACTGACAGAGAATGGAGATATAAAGATGACTGAGTCAGAGATTAATCCAATATTGAAAACGGATTATCCGGACCCGGATGTCATAAGGGTCGGTGATACCTACTATATGGTAAGTACCACCATGCATTTTATGCCGGGAGGAGCGGTTTTAAGATCCTACGACCTTAGAAACTGGGAGTTGATCTCTTATATATTTGACAAACTTGATGAAACACCCGAGGAAAGGCTCGAAAGAGAGCAGACCAATTACGGATGCGGAATGTGGGCACCGTGTTTAAGATACAAGGATGGAACCTTTTATGTAGTCTTTGTAAGCCACGGCACGGAAACTACTTATCTCTTTACCGCAACGGATCCCGAGGGACCCTGGGAGAAGCATGTGATAGAAGGGTATTATCACGACTGTTCGCTTCTTTTTGACGATGACGAAAGGGTATACATAGTTTACGGGAATCGTGAGATACATCTTACTGAGCTTAAGGCAGATCTTTCGGGACCGAAAGAAGGTGGACTTGACCGCATCATCGTCAGAGAACCCGATGATTTCCCGGGATGGCTGGGATATGAAGGTTCACATATATACAAGATAAACGGTAAGTACTACGTGTTCTTTATACACTGGCCCGCAGGCAGCATGAGAACGGAAAGCTGCTTTATGGCAGATTCCCTTGAAGGAGAGTTTAAGGGGGGAGATGTTCTGTGTGATTCCGGAGGATTCTTTTCCCAGGGAGTTGCCCAGGGCGGTATCGTTGATACACCAAACGGAAGATGGTTTGCGATCCTTTTCAGAGACAGCGGAGCGGTCGGACGTATTCCTGTTCTTGTTCCGGTCAAGTGGGAGAATGATTTTCCCGTATTCGGATCAAACGGAAAGGTTCCGAAGCGCTTTGAGATATCAAGCAGCCGTCCGTATTACAGGTATGAGCCGCTTTATACATCCGATTCCTTTGAAGGAAGTAATGAGACCAGACATCCGGCACTTAAGCTTCAGTGGCAGTGGAACCATTGCCCCAACGATGATCTTTGGGAGATACGTCCCGAAGGCGGTCTGGTGATCAAGTCCGGAAAGATCTGCACAAATCTTACCTATGCCGTTAACACGCTTACGCAGAGGATGATGTATCCAAGATGCGAAGCCGAGATCACGGTGGATGCTTCGAAGATCAAGGAAGGCGACGTTGCGGGAATCTGTGCACTGCAGGGTGATTACGGGTATCTCGGTATCACAATGACGGCGGGTGTTTATTATCTGCTCAAGGTTGTGCATGTGACGGAAGATAAGTCTTTAAGTGCTTCGAGATCAAAGGATTATATGCCCGGAACGGTACTTGACAAGATAAGGCTTTCGGGACCTGTTGTGACACTTTGTTTAAAGCCTTCATTTGACAATATGGCTGACAAACTGGATTTCTTCTACCAGAAAGAGGGCAGAATGGTGAAGGTCGGAACCTCCCATAAGCTTTGCTTCAGACTCGATCACTTTACCGGCTGCAGATTCGGATTGTTCATGTTCTCAACGAAAGAAGTGGGGGGCGAAGCGTTATTCACCGACTTTAAATACAGATATGAATGATAAAAAAGAGTTTCGCAATTCCTGCGAAACTCTTTCTTTTTGCGTATCAATGATAATTTTTGTAGCCGCCGCCCACGGTATGCTTGGAACGGTACTGGCTGGGAGTGCATCCCTTATGCTGCTTGAATAATCGGTTGAAAGTCGAGATGCTTGAGAAACCCGCCTGCATCGCAACGTCCGTTATGGAGTAATCCGGGATCGCCAGCAGTTCTTCGGCAGCCTTTATACGTCTGTAGCAGAGATAATCGCAGAACGTATAATCCGTATAGATCTTGAACAGTCTTGAAAAATGGTACTTGGAGAAGCCTGCGTGACTTGCGATGGTGCCGAGGCTGATATCCTCCGTATAGTGGGAATCGATGTATTCAAGAGTCTGGTTGAATTTCTGAACATATTCTTTTTGCTTGTAGGGCTTGACGTCGGGGAAGAGCTCATCGGAATGGATGTGATTCTCGGCAAGCCTTACGAAAAGGTCGATCAGTCTGGCCTGGATCACAAGATCGGAATATTCGCTGTTTTCGAAGTACTCGTTTCTGATCTGTACAAGCATCTGATAAAGATCGTCATAAACAAGAGGATAGGATTCCTTCGTTATATGAAGAGGGTGGGTCAGTAAGGACTGAATACCCGCAAATCCGCGGATCCTGCTTATGATGGAAATGTCCATAAGGAAGATGAAACGCTTTCCCGATTCCGGGGCGGTCAGTTCGTGAACCTCTCCGGGAGGGATTATGAAGATATCCCCGGGATTGATCAGAAACTCTTCATCGTTGATAAGAGCTTTATACCAGTTCTCCATGGGGACTATGATCTCAATGGCTGAGTGCCAATGGGATTTAAAACCGACGGGAATATTGTTTAACCAGATACGGTGGAGAGAGTTGGGAAGGAACTTTACACGTTCCTCCTGATTGTCCTCGACATAACGGTCTCCGTAATCCGAGTTGACGGAATTGAAATTATCGTAATTGTTTTGATTGCTATTATTATAGGAAGGCATTCATTTCACCGTTTTCACAATATTTGAGCAATACGTCCGAAATATACCGGGACGATGTGCAAATCTATACATTAATAATAAAGCCGAAATTGTAAAATTGCAATAAAACAGGGCAATGTTTTTGTGCACTTATTCGTTTTTTTATTGTAAAAACCTGTTTTTTGATGGCAAAGTGACGGAAAAAATGTGCACGTTTATCATTTTTTGACTTTTTATGTTGTAAATTTTGCGCAAACGATGACCAAAAAAAAGCATTATTTAATAAGACATGCTGAAACCTAAAATATAGTATATGGTGTATAAGCAACAGATTGCATAGTTATGCGGTCGTTTTTTATGGAGGAAGTTATGAGTAAGAATGCCAAAAAGGTTGTCATCACATTAGCGGTAATCGCAGCATTTGTTGTGTTATGTGTTCTTTTGTCGTTAAGGAAAGTTGATGATTTCAGTGACAAGTATGCAGGTCAGGACCTTACAAAGGAAGTGGCCGGAATGGAGCGTACCGGCACTTACTCCGGATATATGAATGCGCATGCAGATGCGAAGGACTCGACACAGACCGTTGATGTCGATCTCTTTAATTATACATCCGAAGGCAACGTAACCGTGGAGAGCAATGTTGAAGGAATTGACAAAGCGCTTTTCACCGACAACGAAGCAAAGGTTACATGGAAAGTCAATATACCGGAAGACGGTTTCTACAATATCTACATTGAGTACCTCATCCCCAAGTCACGCGGCGTTCAGGCTGAAAGGGGAGTTTATATCAATGGCGAATGCCCCTATGAGATAGCACGTAATATCACATTTTCAAGAATATGGACAGACGGCGGCCCCAAGAAGATCGACAACCAGGGCAACGAGATCCGTCCCACTCAGGTTGAAGTATTCGACTGGCAGTCCGCTTATTTAAGAGACGATATGGGTTATGTCATCGAGCCCCTTAAGTTCTACTTTGAAAAGGGTGAGAATGAGCTTACATTTGAAAGCCAGAACGAGCCTATGTATTTAAAGAAGGTAAGCGTTGCGGCTGTCTGCGTTGAACCTACATATGAAGAGTACACCACTGCAAACTCCGGCAAATCCACCGGAGGAGCTGCAGGAGATTTCTTAGAGATAGTTCAGGGCGAGGATTCCACGATCCGTTCCGAATCTTCCCTTTATGCAAAGTTCGACAGATCTTCACCCACCACACAGCCCAATTCCGTTACATACACGGTTTTGAACTATGTCGGCGGCGAAACCTGGAGAGACAACGGTCAGTGGATCGAGTGGGAATTTGAAGTTCCTGCGGACGGTTACTACAACATTATGCTTAAAGCACGTCAGAACTACTCCAGAGGAAACGTTTCCAACAGACGAGTATACATTGACGGTGAGGTTCCTTTTGAGGAACTTAACGAAGTTTCATTCGCATATAAGAATGACTGGGAATGCAAGGACCTTGCGGACGAAGATGGAATCCCTTACAACTTTTACCTCACAAAGGGCAAGCACACCATCAGACTTGAGGCAACCCTCGGCGGTCTCGGTGCGATCCTTGAGGAACTTGAAAATTCCACCTTCAGACTTAATAACGTATACAGAAAGCTCCTTGTTTATACCGGAGCAAATCCCGATCAGTACAGAGATTACAAGATCAACATAAACTATCCCGAGATCATGGAGGCCATGAAGCTTGAGTCGATGAGACTCTTCAAGACGGTTGATGACATGGTTGCTTATTCGGGACAGAAAGCAGATCAGATCGCATCCGCTCAGACGGTTGCCCAACAGCTTGAAAGATTCTGCAGAAAACCTCAGAAGATCACACTTGAGTTTACGACCTTTAAGGATAACGTTACTGCGCTCGGTACGGCGCAGCTTAACTTAAGCCTCTCTCGTCTGGATATTGACTATATCGCAATTTCCGGAACGAATGTCCAGCCCAAGAAGGAGAAGGCTAACTTCTTCACCAAGGCATGGCACGAGATCAAATCCTTTGCCGCATCCTTCTATGTAGATTACAACTCCGTCGGAGATGTATATGATGAAAAGGCAAAGGATACAAAGGTCATCAAGGTTTGGGTACTTACCGGTCGTGATCAGGGAACCATCCTTAAGTCCATGATCGACGATTCGTTTACACCCAATACCGGAGTTCCCGTCAACGTAGAGATTGTTGACCAGGGCGCACTCTTAAGTGCGGTTATGGCGGGACGCGGACCTAACGTGGTTCTTACCGTAGGCTCCAACCTTCCCGTAGACTTTGCGCTCCGTGGTGCTTCGGTGGACATCACACAGTTTGAAGGCTGGGAAGAGGTCCTTTCCCATTATCAGGAAAGTTCCTACGAGCAGTTCAGACTTGACGGAGCTATCTACGGTGTTCCCGAGACACAGACCTTCAATGTAATGTTCTATCGTAAGGACGTTCTTGAGGAACTGGGACTTACACCTCCCAATACATGGCAGGAACTTATTGAAATGTTACCTACGATTCAGGGTAACAACCTGTCGGTGGGTATTCCTTCCGCATCAGGTTCAAGCTCAACAACCGCAGCTTCCACATCGGTTATGAGTAACAACCCCGACCTGTCGATGTACTTCTCGCTTCTGTATCAGAACGGCGGTGACATGTACAACGAGGCAGGTACATATACAACAGTTGATGATGAAGCCGGCATCAAGGCTTTCGATGATTACGAGAGATACTTCAACGATTACGGTCTCCCCGCAATTTACGACTTTGTAAGCCGTTTCCGTTCGGGAGAAATGCCCATCGGTATCGCTTCGTATCAGACATACAACACATTGATGGTTTCCGCACCCGAAATCAGAGGACTTTGGGACTTCACCCTTATCCCCGGTACGGAATACACACTTGAAGACGGAAGTACTTATATCGATCGTTCAGACTTCGTTGCAGGTACAGCGACGATGATGATCGATTGCCACGACGGAAAGAAGAATGAATCCTGGGAGTTCATGAAGTGGTGGGCAGATCCCGATACACAGGTTCGTTTCGGTCGAGAGATCGAAGCATTGCTCGGATCCTCCGCACGTTATGCAACCTCCAACAGAGATGCATTTTCACAGTTATCATGGAGCTATCACGATATCCAGATCCTCAATGAGCAGTGGGATTGGACAGTGGGTATCCGTGAGGTTCCCGGCGGATATTACACCGGACGTCATATAACCAACGCACTTCGTAAGGTTATCAACGACAAGGATGATACCCGTGAGACCATTATCGATTACTCGGTCAAGATCGACGACGAGATTATGCGTAAGCGTAAAGAGTTCGGCATGTGGACCGAAGAGAAGCCGATAGGAGAGATGGACGAATGAGAGAGTTTTTTCAAAAATACTTCAAAATGAGGGCACATGATGCAAAAGTTGCCGTCAAAAAGATGAAGCGCAGCAAGATGTGCTACCTCTTCCTGGCTCCTTATGCGATCCTGTTCTGTATGTTTTTTGTATACCCGGTTGTAGCTTCCATATGGTACAGCTTCACCTATTACAACATACTTGAAGCACCCAGATTTCTGGGCCTTCAGAACTACATTTCACTGATACTTGAGGATGAGATATTCCTTACTTCCATTAAGAACACGTTGATGATAGCGCTGTTCACCGGACCTTTGGGATACATAATGTCATTCCTGTTCGCATGGCTCATCAACGAACTCCCCAGATGGATCCGTTCCGTAGCCGTAGTTGTTTTCTACGCACCTTCCATCGCAGGTAACTGTTACGTTATCTTCTCGGTATTCTTCAGAGGTGATGCATACGGATACGCAAACGCTTTTCTGATGAGCACCGGTCTTATAGACAAGCCTATACTGTGGCTCGTTAATCCCCAGTACATGCTTCCAATCTGTATGGCGGTTATCCTCTGGATGTCTCTTGGAACCGGATTCCTTTCATTTGTTGCCGGACTTCAGGGTATCGACGGATCTCAGTACGAAGCAGGATATATGGACGGTGTCAAGAACAGATGGCAGGAACTTTGGTACATCACCCTGCCCAACATGAAGCCCATGCTTATGTTCGGTGCGGTTATGTCCATCACACAGGCATTCAGCGTATGTGACGTTACAATGGCCCTTTGCGGATATCCTTCAACGGACTACGCAGCACGTACCATCGTAACACACCTGTTTGACTACGGTTTCTCAAGATTTGAAATGGGATATGCGTGTGCGATAGCAACCATATTGTTCCTGATGATGATCTTGTGTAATAAAGCAATCCAGAGTCTGTTAAGAAGAGTAGGAACCTGATAATGAGCAAAAAGAAGAAAAAAGCAACCGTTGAAGAAGCGGTTTACACCAAACCTTTAATAAAAAGAAGAAAGCCCAACAGATCCATAGCGGGAGATATAGCTCTTTATATTTTCCTCATCATTGTGGCATGTATTATGGCTTTCCCCATTGTTTATGCGGTAAGTGCTGCACTGAAGCCTCTTGACGAGCTCTTCAAATTCCCTCCCAGGGTATTTGCACAGCACCCCACGCTTGACAACTTCTCGGATCTGTTCGTAACCATGGGTAAATCCTGGGTTACGTTCTCAAGATACCTGTTCAATACGGCATTCATCACATTCGCCGGAACTGCAGGCCACCTGATCATCGCATCAATGGCAGCCTTCGTACTTGCAAAGTACCAGTTCCCCGGTAACCAGGGATTTTTCAAACTTGTTACCGTGGCAATGATGTTTACCGGTTATGTAACACAGATCCCCAACTATATGTTGCTTAACAAGCTGGGATGGATCGATACATACTGGGCCATCATCATTCCCGCATTTGCTTCACCCATGGGACTTTTCCTTATGAAGCAGTTCATGGAAGGACTTCCCACCGCACTTATTGAAGCTGCAAAGATCGACGGTGCAAATGAGTGGAAGGTATTCTCCGGAATCGTAATGCCCAACGTTAAGCCCGCGTGGATGACTCTTATCATCTTCTCGGTACAGGGACTTTGGAACAACAGAGCTTCAACCTTCATTTATTCCGAAGAAAAGAAAACGCTTGTTTTCGCACTCCAGCAGATTCAGGCCGGCGGTATCGCAAGAACCGGACAGGGCGCAGCCGTGCTGGTAGTCGTAATGATAGTACCGATAGCAATCTTCATCTTCTCAGAGAGCCAGATCCTTGAGACGATGGCAAGCTCCGGATTAAAGGATTAATTTACGAGGTCGATTATGAGAAAAGGGTTTACAAAAATCTGTGCTCTTGCGATCAGTGCCGGCATGTTCTTCGCTTCATCAATAAGCGGATATGCCACCACTATCGACAGAAGCTACACTTACAATTATGACTACTGGGGAGATGTTCAGGATTCACCCGATATGTACTCGGTATGTAAGGTATTTACCTCAACCGAGTTAGGTCTCGAAAAGAAACTGAGCAGCCCGCAGGGTGTTTATGTTAAGGACAATTTCATCTATGTTCTTGATACGGGTAACAATCGAATCCTGGAATTTGAGAGAACCGCACGTGAATCCATAGAGTATGTAAGGGAGATCACATCCTTTACAGGCGGAACCGGTCCCGATACATTTTCTTCACCCACGGATATCGCCATCAGTGATGAAGGCAATATCTTTATCGCGGACAAGGGAAATGCCAGGATATTGAAACTGGATTCCAACCTTAACTACATCATGGAATTCACAAAGCCCATAGATAATTCCATCGATAAAGATATCGTTTACCAGCCCAGTAAGATCGCAGTTGATTCCGCAGAGCGTGTTTATTGCGTAGCTGCAGGTATCAACAAAGGTCTTATCAAGTACGAGGCAGACGGATCCTTTACCGGATTTGTAGGTGCTACGCCTGTTGTGTTTGACTTCAAGATGTACCTCATGAAGAAGATCGCGACTCAGGAACAGTTAAATAAGATGGAATCCTTTGTTCCCACAGAGTACGATAACCTTTACATGGATAAGGAAGGATTCATATATGCCTGCACCGGTAACGTCGAAGCAGAGGATCTTAGAGGCGGAGATGCCGATGCCATCAGAAGGATAAATCCTCTGGGTGATGACATCCTTATAAGAAACGGTGTTTATTACGACGGAAAGTTCCCTATTTACGGTGACCTTTACATGGGTAACGGCGGCGGATATTCCGGACCTTCAAAATTTGCGGATGTAACGGTATTCGACAACGATTCCTATGTATGCCTCGACAGAAACCGCGGACGTCTCTTCGGATATGACGATCAGGGACGTATGATCTTTGTTTTCGGCGGTGCCGGCAACATGGACGGTTACTTCAGAGAGCCCCTCGGTCTTGAACATATGGATTACGACCTTATCGTTGTTGACAGACTTGACTGTACGATCACACTCTTCACACTTACCGATTTCGGTCAGCTGGTATTTGACGCCATGGATCAGTTCGATAACGGTGAATACGGCAAGTCCGGAAAGACCTGGCGTGAAGTAATGAAATACAACGGTAACTACGATCTGGCTTATATCGGTCTCGGAAGAGCTTATTTAAGACAGAAGGAATACGGCGAAGCAATGGATTACTTCAAACTTAAGTATGACGATGAGAACTACTCAAAGGCATACAAGAAGTACCGTAAGGAATATGTTGAAGATCATATCTTCATAATCGTAGTTGTACTCTTGGCACTTTTCCTTATTCCTCTGGGAATCGGAAAGGTAAAGGCGATCAAGCGCGAGTTCTTGATCTCAGATGCATTCAAATACAATAATTAACGGAGAAACGGCATGTTTGCAGCATTAACCAGCAAGGAAAATTGGCAGCGATATTTTAAAAGTTTAAAGTTCTCGCTTTACTGTCTTACCCATCCCATCGACGGGTTCTGGGATCTTACGCACGAGAAGAGAGGATCCTATGCAGCGGCTAACACCATTTTGTTCTTAGCAGTGGCAGCCTATGTATTAAGACTCAGATATACGAGTTTCATATTCATTCAGGTGTACTGGGAAGATCTTAATGTCTTTACATATATCGCCAGTGTACTGTTTCCCTTCTTCCTGTTTGTAATAGGAAACTGGGCGCTGACTACACTGTTTGACGGTAAAGGTCGTCTGGGGCAGGTTTATATAGCCACCTGTTACGCGCTGACACCTTATCCCCTCATCCAGTTCCCGTTAATGTTCTTAAGTAACTATATTACGGTGGATGAAGCTGAATTCTATTCGGCGCTGTACACCATAGCAATCGTTTGGGTACTCTTTATCGGTATCTTCGGAATGAGCCAGGTACATGAGTATTCTTTCGGAAAGAACATTCTGTTCCTTATCGCTACAATATTTGCAATGCTTGTCATGATATTCTTACTGATGCTCTTCTTCAGTATGGTATCTCAGGGTGTGGCTTACTTTATATCATTATTCAAAGAAATGCTGTATCGACTGTAAGAAATACAGAGCACGGGAGTTATTATGAGTAGATTGAATCCAATCAGTGAAGAAAGAAAACGTGAGATAAGAAATAGCATAATAAAGGAGCTTAAGGGCTTTATTTTCCCGGCTATTCTTCTTGCGATCATAGCAGGTCTTATCATTTTCGTTATGCAGTATCAGGCAAGGCCGAAGGAAGAGGAGATCATCGAAGTAAGAGCATATGCCGGCGATGAACAGCCCATCATTCTTGAAAATGATGATATAAAGCTTGAGATGGATCCCCTTACAACACACTTTGACATCACGGTCAAGTCCACCGGTAAGGTATGGCACTCCACAGCAGTTGACGGTGCCAACGATGCCATCGCGGTAAATGAAGAAAAGGGAAAACTTCAGTCAGACTTTTTACTTACATACGGTACGGAAGCAGGTCTTGACGTTACTCTGGATACTCATACATTCAGTACCGAGAACGGTGTATACGAGATCGAAACGGGTGATGATTATATCAAGGTTGATTATTCCATAGGTAAGATCTCCAAGGAATATATTTTCCCTCTTGCCATCACAGAGAAGAACTTCGATGCTCTGATGGCCAATCTTGATCAGACGGACAAGTCTTCCGTAAAGGGCTTTTACAAACTTTACGATATCAATAAGCTTGGCAAGAAGGACAATAAAGAAGAACTTCTGGCAAATTATCCTCTTCTTGAGACCGAACCTTTATACATCTTAAGATCTCCCGATGATTTAAGAGATGTTAAGAAGAAGATGCTTCAGGGTTATTTCGAAGCTGCGGGATATACATATGAAGACTTCTTAAGAGATAAAGAAGTCAACCAGAGAGAAGGCGTGAATACAGCACCTGTATTTAACGCAACGGTCATCTACAGACTCGAAGGCAAAAATCTCGTTGTTGAAGTTCCTTTTTCAGGTTTTGACGGAAAGAGCGAGTTCCCCATTTCAAAGGTTTCCGTGCTTCCTTACTTCGGAGCGGGCGGACTTGATGAAGAAGGCTACATGCTTGTTCCCGAAGGCGGCGGATCCATCATCAACTTCAACAACGGAAAGAGTAAGCAGAACCTTTACTACGCAAATGTTTACGGCTGGGATATGGCCATTGAAAGAAAAGATGTGGTTCATTCAACTCAGGCCAATCTTAATCTTTACGGTATAGCAGAAGGAAACGACTCCTTCCTTTGCATAATCGAAGGCGGTTCCGCATATGCATCCATTACTGCGGATGTTTCCGGAAGAAATACGAATTACAACCATGTTTGTGCCGAGTATACCATGAAGGCTCGTGAGAGATACGATCTCGGAGCAAACTCCAACCAGGATATGTACGTATATCTTGAGGATCTTCCTCAGGATGAAAGCATAATACAGAGATATACATTTATAGATTCCGGAAGCTATGTTGATATGGCCCGTGACTACAGGCAGTATCTCATGGATAAGTATCCCGGATATCTTACAAAGAATGACGATACGTCAACACCCGTCAATGTTCAGATCGTCGGAGCCGTTGATAAGGTAAGACAGATCCTTGGTGTTCCCGTTTCAAGACCTCTTGCACTTACCACATACAAGGAAGCTGCAGGCATGATCGAAACCCTTACTTCGGAGGGTATCGACAATCTGACGGTTAAATATGTGGGCTGGTGTAACGGCGGCGTTAAGCAGAAGATATTAAAGAATGTTCGTACCATACATGCACTTGGCAGCAAGAAGGACCTTCAGGCTCTTACCGATAAGGCAAATGAACTTGGAGTCGACCTCTACTTTGACGGTATTACCGAATATGCTTTCAAGAGCAACCTGTTCAACGGTTTCTTCTCATATACCGATGCAGCCAAGTTCTTAAGCCGTAAGCGTGCGGAGTTATATGAATACAGTGCTATCACTTATGTGGCAAGAGACGGACTTGACAGTTACTTCCTTCTCCATCCCGACAGGATAGCGAAGACGGCAGACAAGCTTATTGAAACGGCCGGCAAGTACAATGTCGGAGCTTCTTTCCAGGATATCGGACGCGATCTTTCCTCCGACTTCTACAGAAAGAATTACACTTCCCGTGAAGATGCAATGGTTCAGCAGTCAGAACTGCTTAAGAATGCAAAGGACGGCGGCACGAAGATCATGATCAACTCCGGTAACTCCTATGCGATACCCTATGCGGACTTTATCGCAGAAGTTGATCTTAAGGGAAGCGAATACACCATTCTTGACGGTGGTGTTCCTTTCACACAGATCGCTCTCCACGGTTATGTAGATTACACGGGAATGCCCATCAATGTATGCGGTAATGATGTTGAGGAAGTTCTCTATGCTGTTGAATACGGCGCAGGTCTTTCCTTCACGCTTATGGATGAATCATCCTTTACATTACAGAAGACGATCTATCCCGAGTATTACGGAGCTGATTTCTCACTTTGGAATGATCGTATGATGTCCATCTACAATACATACAATGAAAGACTTGGACATACATTCAATCAGGAGATCGTTGATCATCAGATCCTTACAGAGGATGTCAGCGTAACGGTTTACGAAGACGGTACAAAGGCATATGTAAACTACGGATATGCAGATTACTCCGTTGACGGAATCACGGTTCCTGCAAGAGATTACTTTGTAAGCAAGTAAGATATACAAGTTACTTTATTCAATATTTGAAAGGTCAGACAGGCAATGAAGAAAGCTAAAAAGTATACGGGTCTTCAAAAAAGAAAAGCCATAGCGGGATACTTGTTCATATCACCCTTTATAATCGGATTCCTGCTCTTCTTGTTCAAACCCTTGTTTGAATCACTCTACATGAGCTTCTGCGAGGTTACGCTGGGAGCCGGTGTGGTAGACATGAAGTGGGTCGGTATCAAGAACTACTATGATGCATTCAGGATTGACCCGGATTATCTCGTGAATTTAACGGATGTCCTTCCGCAGATGATCCTTTATTCAATCGGTATCATCGTATTCAGTTTCTTTGTATCCTTACTTCTTAATCAGGATTTCAAAGCAAGGGGACTGGTAAGAGCGGTATTCTTCCTTCCGGTTATCATGTCATCCGGCGTTATCCTCGGACTTGAGGAAAACAACTCTCTGATGGCTCAGATCGCCGATACGGTTGAAGCTGCAGCTGCAAACGTAAGTATCACGGCTGTTCTGGAGGAAGTCCTTGAGACCGCAGGCGTAGGTACCAGAGCTTACAACTGGGTATTCGAGATAATCGATAACATCTATGATATTGCTACCGCTTCCGGTATTCAGATCATCATCTTCATATCCGGTCTTCAGAGTATCTCAAGCAGTATGTATGAAGCCGCTTATATCGAAGGATGTACGAAGTGGGAGAGCCTTTGGAAGATTACCTTCCCTATGGTAAGCTCCATCTTCCTTGTAAACTGGATCTACACAGTCGTAGACTTCAGTATGAGATCCGATAACGACGTAATGTCCAAGATCGATAAGGTTATGGTTACGGAATTAAGATACGGACCCGCTTCGGCGATGGCCTGGTGCTACTTCCTGATAATCACGCTGTTCATAGCGATAACATCTTTCTTATTATCAAAGGCGGTATATTACAATGACGAAAAGTAAAACAGTTGAAATAAAAAAATATGGCACCTATTGGGAAAGAAACAGGCAGTCCGGCGGATATCTCTTAAGACATGATGTGGGAGAGGTGTTCATAAAGTTTGTAAGGTTCGTACTTCTTTTCGGTATGTGCTTCCTGATCCTTCAGCCGATCCTTAACAAGATCTCCGTAAGCTTCATGGAACAGCAGGATCTTTACAATCCCATCGTTGTATCGATACCGCTTCATTTTACCGGTGAGAACTACAAACTTGCTGCCGAGATCATGAGCTATAAGGAAGCTCTTAAGAATTCCATCATCATATCCCTTACCATTGCCATCATTCAGACAGCAATGTGTACGATAGTAGGATACGGATTCTCAAGATTCAAGTTCCCTCTTAAGAACTTCTGGTTCGGTTGTGTGCTTGCACTCATCATAGTTCCGCCCCAGGCATTCTCCAGTTCCCTGGTGCTTCACTTCAGTAACTATGATATCCTTGGAATCTTTAAGGCATTAAAGGGCGGCCCCATCAATTTAAGAGGTTCGGTTGTTCCTTACTACCTTATGAGCTTAACCTGCATGGGTCTTAAGAACGGTCTCTATATCTACCTTGTAAGACAGTTCTTCAGAAACATCCCCGTTGACCTCGAGGAAGCCGCATATATTGACGGATGCGGAATGTTCAAGACATTTACAAAGATCATGGTTCCTCAGTCAAAACCCATTGTTACATCATGCTTCCTGTTCTCTCTTGTATGGCAGTGGACAGATGGCTTCTACTCAAAGCTTTTCATCGGCGGAAAGAAGCTTGTCAGCACATCTCTTGCATCCATCGCAGATGCTCTTGGTGTTTACATTGCAAGACAGAACGGTGCGGCAAACGCACAGACCGGTGTATCGACTCAGTATACCAACTGTATCCTTTCAACCGGTACATTGCTCATCGTGCTTCCTATCGTTGTTGTTTATCTGATAGCTCAGAAAGCCTTTGTTGAGAGTATTTCCAGCACAGGTATAAAAATGTAACAAAATTACGACAAAAATATGGATTTTTTGTGAACAATGTGATATAAAATATATGTGTATGTTTTTCGCGAAGATCGGATGACCCGGAAGGTTATATTTCACCGGCTTCAGCGAGTGCATAATAAAGGAGGAAAATACTATGAGAAAGCCTATGGCAAAGAAGGTTTTAGCAGCTACTCTTGCAGCAGCTATGACCATGAGTGCTGCAGCATGTGGTAAGGGTGGAGATACTTCCGCTTCTGCACCTGCAAGCACCGACAGCACTTCTACCGAGACCTCTAAGGAAGAGACTTCCACCGAAGTTTCCGAAGAAGCTCCCGCAGAAGAAGAAGTTAGCGAGTACACCGTACTTATCGATCCTGCAACAGGCGCACCTTACGACCTTGGCGGAATCGAAGTCGTAGTTCGTGACTGGTTCACATCTGCTGAAAGAGCAGAAGCTAAGACTGATTTCGAAGAAGCTCAGTACGCATATCAGGATTGGATCCAGGAGACATACAACTTCAAGATTCACGGTGAGACCATCGGTGACTGGGGTTCAGTTGCTCAGGACTTCGTTGATTATGTAACAGCAGGCGGAGATGACAACAACTACGTATTCACCCTTCACTCAGGTGATGCTACAATGCTTTCAGCAGTTGACAACGGTCTTGTATATGACCTTTCAACACTTGATTGCCTTGACTTCAGCGAGCCTAAGTTCGCTAACGGCGTTCACAAGCTTTATACAATCGACGGCGGAATCTACGCTATGAGAGCTGGTTGGGCAGAGCCCAGAACAGGTCTTTACTTCAACAAGAGACTTCTTCAGGAAGCCGGTGTTGATCCCGAGTCTCTTTACGACATGCAGGCTAATGACACATGGACATGGGCAGCATTCGAAGAGATCCTTGAGAAGGTTCAGCGTGATACCGATAACGATGGTACCATCGATATCTGGGGTATCGGCGTAAACGAAGGTGTTATGGTTTCCGCAGCTGTATTCTCTAACGGCGGTAAGTATGTTGGTCAGGATGCTGACGGCAAGTACACATATGAGTTCGAATCTCCCGAGACTCTTGAAGCTCTTGAGTGGGTTCGTGATATCTTCAACAAGTATGACTGGAATGGTCCTGTAGACGAGGAAGGAAATGCAGCAGCATGGGATTACTATCAGAACCAGTTCAAGACAGGCGGATGTGCATTCTGCTGTGATCAGCAGTACTGCGCAACACCCGGCAACCTCTTCTATGAGACAGAGGACGAGCTTGGATTCGTTATGTTCCCGAAGGGACCTAAGGGATCTCTTATCCAGACAGCACAGGATAACATCTGCATCATTCCTTCATGCTATGATGCTGACAGAGCTTGGAAGTGTGCATTCGCATACAGCCTCTACAACGAGTTCGTTCCCGGATTCGAAGATTACAACCCTTATGTTAACACAACAGCTACAGGTAACTTCGATGAGAGAGCTTGTAAGGAAACTGTACCGCTTATGTCCAAGAACTCTACTGTAGAGCTTCAGTCCATCATTCCTAACCTCGACATGGGTGCTCCTTTCACATGGAAGTTCTATCCTGACATGGATCCTATTTCTGAGATCCTTGACGGATGCCGTGACATGTACAAGCAGTACATCGAGGAAGCTAACAACTAATTTAGCTTTGTAACTATCAACAAATAACATAATTAATAAGAAGACAGTGTTTTCCGGGCGCTGTCTTCTTTTTAATTTCTGCTTTAATAAATATCCATTCTGCTAATAATCCGTTAATAATTTTCACAAAATGTTCACAGTTCTTCGCAAAAAGGGTCATGAAAATAGCAAGAATTAATAGGAATTGATTGACATAAGAATGTATTATAAGTAAGGTCATAAAGAAATGAAAGGCCTTACACAGGCAAAAAAACGGAGTAAACAGAAATGAGATTCAAAAAGAAATTATTACCAATCACTTTGGCCGCGTTTCTTCTTTGCGGCTGCGGTAAAACGGAAGAAGCTCCTCTTGTCATGGTTGATTCAGAAGAAGAGGTTGTATCCTACAGCCTCGTTCAGGTAACCTATGACGATGTCATTCTTACCAGAAAGATCGATTGCACATATTCCCAGTCAAATGCACAGGAAGTTTCCTTTAACGTAACGGGAAGATATGTGGACAAGGTTTATGTTGAAGAGGGCGATGTAGTCAAAAAGGGAGATCTTTTATGCGAGCTTTCTTCTTCCGAGCTGGAGGCGCAGATAGAAGAACTTGAATACAAGGTAAAGAAAAACGAATTAAAGCTTGCCAATTATGATGTAGAAGCAGGTCTTGCGGTTCAGGATGTTTTCCTTTATCAGCATTATGATTATGCAAGTCAGTCATATGCAGACAGAGTTCAGGCAACAAAGGACAGCTATGAGCGTTTGAAGGTACTTACAAACGACGAACTGGAATTTGACCGTGAGGAACTTTCAAGAAAACGCAAGGAACTTAAAGAAAGCCGTCTTTACGCAGAATTCGATGGGGTTGTTTACAAGCTTAAGAAGAACCTTGAAGGTTCTACCTCAAAGGCTGATGCGGTTATCATGAACATCGTTGACAGCACGGACTGTAAGTTCGAGGTTGAAGGAACGGAGTTCAAGCATCTTTTCAAAGAAGGTCAGATGGTGGATATGAATATTCCTTTCTCATCGGCTGCGGGAGATTATGTTCTTCTTCCTTATGAAATGGAAAACTGGACAGACTCAATGAAGTTTGTGGTTTATACAGGCCCTGACAATGCGGTGATCGATGTAGGAACCCGCGGAACCATTTCCATAATTGAAGATCAGAAGTCACATGTACTTTCTCTTCCCAAGGATGTGGTACATATTGCAGGAGATGAAGCATTTGTTTACATGCTTAACGAAGACAATATCAGGACCATTAAATATATTACGATCGGTCTTTTCGGTGACGAAAGGGTAGAAATCATAGATGGCCTTGCCGAGGGCGAAAAGGTAGTGAAAAAATGATGTTAAAAAAATTCATACGTAACGCATCGGTGTATATGCTGGTTCTTTCTATGGCAGTATCGGGAACGGCATTGGCCGGGTGCGGACAGAAACAAAGCGAAACAGAGGAAAGTTCGGTTGAACTTATCGATCCTGTTGGAAGTACCGAAACCTATGCAACGGTTGAGAGAAGGGACATGAAGACCTATACACAGTTAAACGGTAAGGTCGTTCCCACGGTTTATGAATACTCCTTCCCCACGGATCAGAACTTTTCAACTTATGCGAACCTTCCCGGAAATACGGTCAGCAAGGGTGATGCTCTTGTAAACGCCTCTACGGAAAAACTTGACGAAGAGGTCAAGAGTGTAAAAGAATCCATTTCCGCACTCAAGGAATCCTACAATGAGGATATGGAAGAGTACAACGAAAGGCTTGCGGTTGCAAAGGCTGCCGAAAAGTACTGGGGCGATATCGCAAAGAATATCGAAGGCTGGACCGAAGAAGAAATTGCTGCTTACAACAAAACAGCCGGAGAATACGATACCGGCAGCTGTATCTATAATTACGTAAAGGCTGTAGCAGAAAGAGAGAATCTGGAGCAGGACATTAAGGAACGTACGGATAACTACGAACTGGATCTTGCTCATTACAACACAAGGCTTAACAGACTTGCCATCAATCGTGAGGACGTTGTTGTTTCTTCAAAGATCGACGGAAAAGTTGTTGGAATCAGATTCTTTGACATGAACGAGTGGGTTTCAAGGGATGTTCCCGTAGCGGCAGTGGGAGATTTTACCGATATGGTGGTAAAGACCGATTACATCATCACAAGTGATGTAAAGAGGGCCATCGAAGTTTTCGGTTTCTCAAACGGAAAGCGCTATGAGGTCGAATTTGTTGAGCCTGAGGCAAATGCGACAATAACCTCCGTTGCCGATGCAAAGTCAACATTCCGCATAAGTGATCCTGCGGGAGAACTGAAGGCCGGTGATTATGTGCTCATTCTCATTGTGAACAGGCAGAGCCTTGATACATTAACGGTTCCCAACGAAGCACTCAACAAGGATGACGAAGGTCCATTTGTTTATGTAAAGAGCGGTGAAGGAAACGTTAAGAGACAGGTTAAGACCGGTATCAAAGCCGGAATGTATACCGAGATCCTTACGGGACTTTCCGAAGGCGAGCAGGTCCTTGCGGATATAAAGAGCACTGACCAAACAAAGACCGCAACCCTTACAAAGGGAAGCGTTTCAACGGATTTCTCCGCAACGGGTTATCTGTTCTACTCAAATCAGCAGTATGTAAGAAATCCCATCGAGTGGGGTACTGCTTATGTTAAAGAAGTAAATGTAAAGCGCAACCAGCGTGTTGAAAAGGGACAGGTCATTGCCACCATCTGGGTTACGGCGGACGACCTCTCCATAAGGCGTAAAGAACGCACGATCTTAAGAGCAAATGAAGATCTTCAGGAACTCATCAAAGGCGGTGAGGAGAAGAACAAGCGTCAGATCAAGGCAAAGCGCGAATACATAGCGGAACTTAATAAACAGGTTTCCGAAATGAAGAGCGACGCAGCAAAGACAGAAATAGTTGCTCCCTATGACGGCATCATAACCGATGTTCGCAACTTCGAAGAGGGAGATATCCTTCTTAAGAATGCATGGGTTGCAATTATTTCCAAGGAAGATAACTGCTATGTTGTTGTCGAGGATAAATCAGGACAGCTTACCTGCGGAAATGAAGCGGACATAAGCTACAAGGACGGCTCGGGACAGAGTGTTGTATCGAAGGGATCGGTTGTAACGGTTTCTTCCTGGGCTCTCAGCGACGAACTGAAGAATGACTATACGCTGATCCAGGTTTCATCCGAAGATCTTAAGAGAATGGCTGAATCAAATATAGGCGCCGACGGATGGTGGACAAGAACCTCATTCTCGGTGAAGGCTTCCGTGAGAGAAGTCAATGACGTTGTGCTGGTACCGAAGAGTGCGGTAACGGTAGTTGACGGTATCACCTATGTTACCGTTGAGGAAAACGGAGTTAAGACCGTAAAGAGCTTTATAGCCGGCGGCTCCGACTCCACAAATTATTGGGTTATAGAAGGGCTTTCAGAAGGAACAAAGATATGCTTGGAATAATGCTGGAAAAATTGTGGCATAAAAAGTGGATGAATGTATGTCTGTTACTGGGATGTATATTACTGACGGCAACCGTTGTCAGCTTCCCCATCTACAGATCTGCCGCATATAACAGGATGCTTACGGATGAATTTGAATCCTACATAGTATCCGAAGGAAAATGGCCCGCAATCGTTACGGGTACCACCTCTTCAATGAAGGAGGCGGGAGGAAAGACTCTTGCGAAAATGGAGGATTTCCCCAAGAGTTTTTATGAATACATGAAGGTCGACAAGACCGATACATTCTTTATCATGAACCTTGCATCGGCAACCATGAGCTCAGACACAAAGAGAGGAGAGGCTCAGTCTTTGGGAGTCAAGCTTACTTCCATTGATGATGTTCTTGAACATGCTGACATCATCTACGGTGAACCTTTCTCGGAAAAGGGAGTTACCGACGACGGATATATCGAAGTCATAGTCAGTCAGTCGGCCCTTATATCCAAGGGAGTTCTGGTGGGAGAAAAATTCACCTTTGACGAGCTTAAAACGGCGGACAAGCAGCCTTTGAAGGTTGTTGTTGTGGGTGTTTTTGACGCAAGTGACGATTCGGGATACTTCTGGCAGATAAAGCCTGAAAAGATGGAAGATTATCTTATCTGCGATCAGAATGTTTTCAGAGAGTATTTTACAGGCGACAATGCGGGCAAGTTTAATATCAAGCTCACCTTCAACTGCCTGTTTGATTATTCAAAGCTTAAGGCGGGAGATATCAAGGGCCTGGTTGAACGTACGAATTATTACTTAAACGACAGCCCTTACAAGAAGGTTCTTTCAGAGCCCAAATACATGAAGGTCATCGATGACTACAATGTAAAGGTTTCACGTATATCCGCAACCCTGATCATCTTACAGGTTCCGGTCCTTGCAATGCTTGCTGCCTTCCTTCTGATGATATCTGGGCAGATGTACGAAATGGAGAAGAACGAGATCTCCGTTATAAAGAGCCGAGGCAGCTCAAGCTTCCAGATCATCAGACTGTATTTTTATCAGGGACTTTTGATCACCTTGACCGGTGCCATCGTGGGACTTCCTTTGGGAGCATTGTTTGCCAAGATCTTAGGATCAACGAGAAACTTCCTGGAGTTTAACTTTTCATCGGCTCTTGAAGTTGCATATACGAAAGAAACATTTATCTATGCACTCTGTGCGATCCTGGTATGCTTACTCAGCATCACCATTCCTTCTATCAAGCACAGCAGAGTGACCATAGTTAACTTAAAGCAGTCAAAGGCTTTAAAGAGAAAGGCACTTTGGGAGAAGCTTTTTGTTGATGTGCTCTTACTGGGCGCATCCCTTTACGGATACTATTCCTTCAACAAGAACATGAAGGATCTTTCAAATGCCGTTATGGCAGGCGAGAGCCTGGATCCGCTTCTTTACTTAAGCTCATCTCTGTTCATAGTTGGTGCAGGTTTGTTCTTCTTAAGACTGCAGCCCCATATCGTTAAGCTCATTTACACCATCGGCAAGAACAAATGGGGTCCCGCAAGCCACGTATCCTTTATGGAGAACATAAAGAACGGACGTAAGCAGCAGCTTATCATGCTGTTCCTTATCATGACGGTTTCCCTTGGTATGTACCACGCAACCGTTGCAAGAACAATACTTGCCAACGCCATTGAGAATACCGAATACCTTTCGGGAAGTGATGTCATCTTAAAGGAATCCTGGGTTGAGATCCAGGACAGAAACGGTATCTATACCGGTGAATACATCGTTCCCGATTATATGAAATACAACAACCTTTCCATAGCGGAGAGCTTCACCAGAGTCATCAACGACACCGATGCAACGGTGAGCGGAAGCTCAAACGAGAAGTTCACCGTAAACCTTATGGGAATCCACACCAAGGAATTCGGTTCCATCACAATGGTGGACAGATCCTTCCTTGATAAACCCTACTACGAGTACTTAAACGAACTTGCTGCGGTAGAGGACGGATACCTTCTTTCCACGAACTTTAACACCAAGTTAGGTTACAACGTGGGAGATATCCTTACGGTCACCAACTCAAAGGGCAAGAACGTGACCGGTAAGATCGTGGGCTTCATCGATTACTTCCCCTGCTATCAGCAGACGGAGAATGGACTGAACCCCGACGGAACCGCTTATACAAGGGACAACTACCTTGTTGTTGCGCATTTTGATTATCTTAATAAGCGCTGCGGAACCTTCCCTTACGAGGTATGGGTAAAGCTTAAACCCGAAGCTACCGCAAACGAGCTTATCAAATGGATCGACGACAACAACGTATCCCTTAAGAAGTATGTAAACGCAGGCGACAGAATGAACGCAACACTTGAAGATCCCCTTCTTCAGGGTACCAACGGTGTCCTTACCATGGGCTTTGTTGTTACGATCATACTGTGCGCGGTGGGTTACCTGATCTACTGGGTAATGTCCATACGTGAAAGAGAGCTTATCTTCGGTGTACTTCGTGCCACCGGTTTCCACAAAGGAGAGATCTTCCACATGCTTATAAACGAGCAGATCTTCTCAGGTGTATTCTCCATACTTGCGGGTATCGGAATCGGTAAGCTTACATCAAAAATGTTTGTGCCCATCCTTCAGCAGGCATACGCTTCCAAGGACCAGGCTCTTCCCATGAGACTGATCACAGTGGCATCGGATATGTACAGACTCTACGGTGTCATCTGCGCCGTAATGATCATATCCATGTGCGTACTTGTGGGAATCCTCTTTAAGATGAATGTTACAAAGGCACTGAAGTTAGGTGAAGAATAATGAGTAATTTGGTTATTGACGCAAAAGAGATCACGAGAGTGTTTCCTGTTCCGGGAGGCGAGTTTACGGCTTTAAAGGGTGTTACTGCCCAGGTTGAAGCCGGAACCTTTGCGATCCTTAAGGGACGTTCCGGTTCAGGAAAAACAACACTCATGAACATTATAGGAACCCTTGACGATCCCACCACGGGCAGCGTTTCCTTAAACGGAACCCCCATCAAGGGAATGTCGCTTTATGAAAGGGAAGAGTTAAGAAGAAAGGAACTGGGCTTTGTTTTCCAGTCGGTTTCACTGATCCCTTCATTAAATGCATTCCAGAACGTGGAATTTTCCATGCGAATGGCAGGAATCAAGCCTTCGAAGGAAAGGGATAAGAGAGTCGAGGAATGTCTTCGTATGGTGGGACTTGCAAACCGTATGAACCACATGCCCGCAGAGATGTCCGGTGGTGAGCAGCAGAGAGTTGCCATTGCCAGATCCATTGCCCACGGCCCCAAGCTCATCCTTGCGGATGAGCCTACGGCAGAGCTGGATTCCCAGATGGCTGCAAAGGTTACGGAGATATTTAAGGAAATGACAAGAAGAGAGGGCATCACCATTCTTATGACCACACATGACGTAGGTCTGATGGGTGCCGCCGACGAGATAATAGAACTTGAAAACGGGGAGAGGATAAATGGCTGAAGAGATGATCAGGGCCGACGGCCTCGTAAAGATTTATAAGACAAAAGAAACGGAAGTGCTGGCACTTCAGGGACTGGATCTTACCGTGGAAACGGGAGAACTCACCGCAATAATCGGTAACTCAGGTTCCGGTAAATCCACCTTCCTTAACATGATAGGCGGACTGGACAAGCCCAGTGCCGGTTCACTTCGTGTAGCGGGACAGAACCTTTTCACAATGAGCGAGAAGGAGCTTGTTCTTTATAAGCGCGACACTGTAGGATTCGTATGGCAGAACAACGGACGTAACATGCTTCCTTTCCTTTCTGCCATTGAAAACGTAATGCTTCCCATGAATTTATCAAACACGAAGCATAAGCACGACAAGGCTCTTGAACTTCTTGAAATGGTTGGAATGAGCCACAAGAAGCACAACAGGATGAACATGTTATCCGGTGGTGAGCAGCAGCGTATCGCAATTGCCATCGCTCTTGCAAATTCACCGAAGCTTCTTCTTGCGGACGAGCCCACAGGTAGTGTAGACTTTAAGACAGCGGACTTCATCTTTGATGTGTTCACTGAACTTAACAGGAACGGACAGACCATCCTTATCGTTACCCACGACATGACCCTTTCAAAGAAGGTTCGCCGTGTTATAGCCATACGCGACGGTAAGATCAGTTCCGAGAGAGTGCTTAAGGAGAAGTACGCAGACAGACTTAAGGAAACGAACATCGACTGGAGAGCAGAGGATACTCAGGATGAATACGCTGTCCTTGACAGGGCGGGACGTGTCCAGATCCCTGCGGAACTCATCGAGGGACTTGAATTAAGCGACAATAAGGTTAAGATTGCAAAGAAAGACAATGAGATCATTATCACAAAACCCTGATAATGACATCTGAGGAGGAGAATTTTTATGGTTACAGCAAAGAATCCCATACTTTCGGGTTTTTATCCCGATCCGTCCATCTGTGCGGTGAATGACGACTTTTATCTGGTCAATTCCACTTTTGCATATTTCCCGGGACTTCCCATTATGCACAGTAAGGATCTGGCTCATTGGGAGCAGATAGGAAACGCAATGGACAGACCGTCCCAGCTTGTTCTGGATAACGCGGGAGTATCCCAGGGACTCTTTGCCCCCACCATAAGATATTACGACGGTTTATTCTATATAATCTGTACAAATGTTTCCCACGGCGGAAACTTTGTCATAACGGCTGAGAATCCCGAAGGCCCCTGGAGCGAGCCTCATTATATCGAGGGAGCTGATGGAATCGATCCCAGCCTTTTCTTTGATGATGACGGGAAGTGTTATTATTGCGGAACACACGACAATGTAAACGGTCCCAGATTCTTTGGTGACAACACCATCTATATTCAGGAATTCGATTACAGGAACTTTAAACTCGTTGGAGAGAGATGCGAGGCATGGAGCG